>Ga0207874_1000772_pt1 | contig 42730 bp, 34 predicted proteins | sample HigsolmetaAR201D_FD_184833 | JGI IMG/M metagenome (GOLD analysis project Ga0207874, IMG submission 184833) | Ionic liquid and high solid enriched microbial communities from the Joint BioEnergy Institute, USA - AR20-1-D (SPAdes) (version 2) ...
CTCGGCGAGGCCCGCGAACCCGGCCTCGCGCGCGGCCTGCTCGGCCTGCAGGCGGGCGGCGGCGAGCTCGGCGTCGGCGGTGACGGCGAGCTTGGCGGCCTCCGCGGCCTCGCGCAGCAGGTCGGCCTCCTCGGCGAGCCGGTCGAGCCGGGCGGCGAGCGTGGCGTCCGTGCCGCGCGCCTCGGCCACCAGCGCGCCGATGCGGTCGATGTCCGCGGCGAGCTCGTCCCGGCGCGCCCGCCCGGCGGCGAGCCGCTGGGTCAGCTCGGTCATCTCGGCGGCCAGCCGTTCCGCCTCGGCCGCGAGCCGCTCGGCCTCCGCGGCCAGCTCCGGCTCGCGGGCGGCGGACGCGCGCAGCCGCGCCAGGATCGCCCGCGCCGCGGCCATGCCGCTCCCGGGCAGCGCGCCCAGGGACCGGTCGACCGCGTCGGCGTCGGGTCCGGCGTGGTCCGGCCCGGTACCCGGCGCGGCCGAACCCGTAGCGCCCGCCTCGGCACCCAGGGCGGCCGCACCCGCCTCGGCGCCGCCGGACAGGTCGTCGCCCGGCACACCATCCGCGACCGTCCCTGCCCAGGCGGTCGCGGTGCCGTCCGCATCCTCGGCGGCGAGGCTCCCGGCCCGCGCCGCCGCGGTGCCCGGCGCGCCCTCGCCGTCCCCGGTCGCCGCCTCCACCTCGGCAAGGCCCTGGTCGAGCGCGGCGGCGAGCTGGTCGTCGATCCCGGCACGGGCGGCCTGGTACGCGGCCCGCGCCTGCCCGGCCCGGTCGGCCGCGTCGATCGCCGCGCGGATCAGCTCGGCCTCGGCGGCGAGCCGGTCCCGCCGGGCACGTACCGAGTCGTCCTCGCCGCGCGCCGCCTCCAGCCGGGCGGCGAGCCGGTCGCGCTCCCCGGCGAGCGCGGTACGCCGCGTCTCGTGCTCGGCGAGCTCCCGCTCGGCCTCGCGCAGCCCGTGCTCGGCGGCCTCCAGCTCGCGCCGCAGCTCGTCGACCCGCGCCGCGAGGCCGGGCTCCCGCTCGGCGGCGTCGCGCAGCCGGGCGAGCTCGGCCTCGGCGTGCTCGAGCGCGTCGCGCGCCTCGGCCTCGGACGCCTCCCCGGCCGCCGCGCGGGCGGTCTCCAGGTCACCGGCGAGTACGGCACAGCGCCGCTCGGCCTCCCGCCGTACCCGGTCGGCGGCGTCGTACCGGTCCTGGGCGGCGGCCTCGTCGTCGGCGCTCGGCCCCGCCGCCGCTGCCGCCGCCGGAGCGGGGTGCTCGGTGGACCCGCACACCGCGCACGGCTCCCCCGGCACCAGGTGCCGGGCGAGCTCGGCGGCCATGCCCTCGATGCGCGCCTGCCGGATCTCCAGCAGCCGCTCCCGGAGCTCCTGCGCCCGGTCGACGGCGGCCCGCCGCTCCCGCTCGGCGTCCGCCAGCTCCCGGGCCAGCGCGTCCCGGCGCAGCACCGCGTCGAGCCGGGCCCGGGCGGCGTCGGCCGCGGCCTGCCCGGCGGGCACCCGCGCGGCCTCGCCCCGCGCCGCGTCGAGGGCGGCGGTCGCCTCGGCGAGCCGTTCCGGCAGCCCGTCGAGCGCGGCCCGGGCGGCGCCGCGCCGTACGGCGAGCCCCTCCGCCTCGGCCGCCAGCTCGGCGAGGCGCCGCTCCACCTCGGCGAGCCGTTCCTCGTCCTCGCCGAGCGCGGCGAGGCGGGCGATCTCGTCCCGCCGCTCGCGCTCGGCCCGGGCGAGCGCGTCGGCCCCGTCGCCGACGCCGTACGGCAGGGCGGCGCGGGCCCGGCCGAGCACGGTGACCGCCGCGGCGAGCTCGGCCGCCCGCGCGCAGGCCGCCTCGGCGCCCGGCAGCCGGGCGGCGGCGAGCCGGGCCGCGTTCAGCTCCTCCTCGGCGCAGCGGCGCCGCTCGGGCAGCACGGCGAGCCGATCGGTGATCTCGCGTTCCCGCCCGGCCCACTCGGCCAGGTCCCGCTCGAGGGCCTCGTGCTCGGCCCGCAGCGTGCGCAGCCGCTCCTCCTCGGCCCGCAGCCCGTCGAGCCGGGCGATCTCGTCGCGTCTCCTGCGCTCCAGCGTCGCCAGCCACTCCGGGGCGGGGGCGGGCCGCTCGGCCCCCGCGGCGTCCCCGTGGCCCGCGTCGGGCGCGTCCGGGCCGGGCACCGGGATGCGGGCGAGTGCGTCGGCGGCCACCCGGGCGGCCTTCGTGGCGGCCTCGGCCCGCACGGTCACCGCGTCCGCGAGCGGCCGCACCCGGTCGGCCCGGGCCGCCGCGTCGAGCACCTTCTCCAGCTCGGCGCGCTCCGCGGCGGCCTCCTCCAGCGCGGCCCGCCGGGCGAGCGCGTCCGCGTACCGGCGCTGCCGGTCGGCGAGCGCCCGCGCCGCGTCGAGCCGCCGCCACGCCTCCTGCGCGGCCGTCTCCCGCGCCGCGCAGACCTCCCCGGCCTCGGCGGCGAGCGCCGCCGCCCGCGCGATCAGCCCGTCGGCCCAGCCGCGCGGGTCCTCGGCCGGGTCGGCGAGGACGTGCGCCTCGTTCCGCACGGACGCCGGTTCGGGCGCCGTGACGGGCGCGATGTCGAACAGGGTGCCGGAGGCCGCGCCGGCGGGCTCCGTGCCGGACACCTTCCCGGGCTCGGCCGCGGCCTCCCCCGGGAGCGCGAGCAGGTGCTCGCCGGCCGCCTCCTCCATGCGCCGGACGATCACCTCCACGGCGTGGGCGAGCTCCTGCCGCTCCCGCCCCATCCGGGTGCGGTGCTCGGCGAGCCAGGTCTCGGCGTCGGTGAACACCTGCACCGAGAACAGGTGCCGCAGCAGCCGCCCGCGCTCGTCGCCGGTGGCGCGCAGGAACCGCGCGAAGTCGCCCTGCGGCAGCATCACGACCTGCCAGAACTGCTCGGCGGACATGCCGAGCAGGTCACCGAGCAGGTGCCCGGCCTCGTCGAGGCGGCGGGTGCGCCCCACCCACTCGCCGTTGACCAGCTCGGACACGATGACCTTGGGCTTCTCCTCGACGAATCCCTCGCCGCGCAGCTTCGGGCGCTGCCACGCGGGCGACCGGGTGACCCGCAGCCGCCTGCCGCGCAGCGTGAACTCCAGCTCCACGCTCGGCCCCCGCTCCGGCGGGGCGTGGTCACAGCGCAGGCTGCGGGCGTTGTCCCGGTGCCCGGGCACCCTGCCGTACAGCGCGAAGCAGATCGCGTCCAGCACGGTGGTCTTGCCCGCGCCGGTGGGGCCGTGCACGAGGAAGAGCCCGGACGCGCCGAGCGCGTCGAAGTCGACCTCCTCCTCGCCCGGGAAGGAGCCGAACGCGGTGAGCCGCAGGCGGTGCAGGCGCATCTACGTGGTCGCCTCCTTGATGCGGCAGGCGGCGAGCGCCTGCTCGAGCAGCCGTCGTTCGTCCTCGTCGGCGGGCTCGCCGCGCACGTCCCGCACGAAGTCGAGTGCCACCTCGATGTCCGGCCGCCCGGCCGTGGCCCGGGTACGGCGGGCCGGTGCCTCGGCGCCCTCGGGCTCGAAGGCGAGCGCGAGCGTGTGCGGGAAGCGCTGCCGCAGCCGCTCCATCGCGGCCTTCGGCCGGAGCGGGTCGGTGAGGGTGATGTGCAGCCAGTGGTCCTCGAAGCGGGCGTATCCGGGATCGGTGAGCAGGTGGTCGAGCCTGCCGCGCAGCCGCGCGATCGGCCGCGGCACCGGCGCGGGCACGAACTCGGCGCCCGCGAACCCGTCCGGGCCGATGTCCACCAGCCAGGACCCCTTCACCTGGCCCGCCTCGGAGAAGGAGTAGGCGATCGGCGAGCCGCTGTACCGCACGGTCTCGGTCATGCGCTGGGCGCCGTGCAGGTGGCCGAGCGCGACGTAGTCGATGCCGTCGAACACGCTCACCGGCACGTGCGCCACCCCGCCGACGCTGATGTCGCGCTCGCTGTCGCTCGCCTGCCCGCCGGTGACGAACGCGTGGGCGAGCACCACGGTGCGGGTGCCGCGGCCCGCGGCGTCCTCGCGGATGCGCGCCATCGCGTGCCCGAGCGCGGCGGTGTGGCTGCGCTCGGGCAGCTCCCACGGGCCGCGCACCAGCTCCGGCTCCAGGTAGGGGATGCCGTAGAAGCTCACCCCGTCGATCGTCACCGGCCGCCAGGCGCGCTCCGGGTCGGTGCGCAGGTGCACCCCCGCGGCCCCCAGCAGGTCGGTGCCGAACCCGAGCCGGGTGGCCGAGTCGTGGTTCCCGCTGATGATCATCACCTGGACGCCCGCGGCGACGAGCCGGCGCAGCGCCTCGTCGCACAGCGCCACCGCGTCGACCGGCGGCAGCGCCCGGTCGTACAGGTCACCGCTGACGACGACCACGTCGACGCGCTCGGCCCGGACCGTCTCCAGCACGTGGTCGATGAACGCCGCCTGCGCGCCGAGCAGGCTCTCCCGATGGAACGTCCGTCCCAGGTGCCAATCGGAGGTGTGGAGCACCCGCATGTCGCACGAAGCTAACAGGTCCCGGCAACAAACGCCGTCGCTTGGGCATCACAGGTCTCGTTACCGTGCCGTACAGTGTTCGACAGAGGACAACTCGACACGTGCTGCGGGGTCGTCAATCGATGGCTGTGGGCCGGGGCACACTGGGCGTTGCCATCGGCGTCGTGCTGGCGGTCTTGGCGACGGTCGGGGCGCTGCTCTCCCCGCCGTCGTTCGACCCCCCGCGTCTCAACGAGGAGCTCGGCGCCATCCCCGCGCAGCCCGCCGCCGAGACCGCGCCGCTCCCCGCCGCCGCGCCGATCTCCGAGGAGGAGATCACCGTCCCGGTGCGGGGCACCGCGCTGAAGGCCACGATCCGGGCGCCGCGGACCCCCGGGCGGCATCCGGCGATGGTGTTCGTCCAGGGGTCGGGGCGCGGTGACCGGGAGGAGTTCGCCGAGGCGGCCGACCTGCTCGCCCGGGCCGGGATCGTGACCCTCGTCTACGAGAAGCGCACCGTCGGCTACTCGTTTCGGCACCGCGACTTCGGGCTGCTCGCCGACGACGCGCTGCGCATGATCGAGCAGCTGCGCGGACGGCCCGACGTCGACCTGTCGCGCACCGGGCTGTGGGGGGTGAGCGAGGGCGGCTGGGTGGTGCCGATCGCCGCGTCCCGCAGCGAGAACGTGCGGTTCGTGGTGCTCGTGTCCTCCCCGAACGTCTCCCCCATGCGCCAGGTCGCCTGGGCGCTCAACGAGCAGCTGCTGCGGCTGCGCGCGCCGTACGGGGTGCGTGACCTGCTCACCCGGGCGATGGGCGGGGTCGGCTTCGACTTCCTGCGCTACGACGGCACCCCGGCGATCCGGGGGATCAGCCAGCCGGTGCTCGCGCTGTACGGCACGGCCGACCCGTCGATCCCGTTCGTGGAGAGCACCCGCACGCTCACCACCGCGCTGGAGGAGGGCGGCAACCGGAACTACACGATCCGCTTCCTCGCGGGCGCCGACCACGCGATGCGGATCAACGGCGGGCCGTACGCGCCCGAGTACCTGCCCACGCTCGGCCGCTGGATCCTCGGCCTGCCGGACACCGCCCGGCCCGAGATCCCGATCGCCGGGGCCCGGCCGGTGCAGCGGTTCGAGGCGGCCGACGTGCCCCGCGCCCCCTGGTACGGGGACATGGAGTTCCTCTCGCTCACGTTGATGCTCGTCGCCGTGGGGTTCATCGCGGCCCCGGTGACCGAGCTCGTGGTACGGCTGCGCGGCGGCGAGCCGGCCGAGCAGACCAACGCCCGGGTGTGGCCGCCGATCCGCGGGCGGCTGCGGCGCATCGCGTACACCGCGGCCGGGCTGCTCGCCGCGATCGTCGCGTTCATCACGCTGATCGTGCTGTTCTCGGTGAACCAGGCCGGGGCCTGGCCCGCGGTGCTCGCCGGCTGGCTCGTGGTCCGGGTGCTCGCCGTACTGCTGCTGGTGCAGGAGGTGCTCGCGGGCCTCGCGGTGCACGCGGCGCTGCGGGACGGCTGGCAGCCGAGCCGGTGGCAGTGGCTCGCGCTCGGCGGCGTGCTCGGCGGGGCGGGCGTGCTGCTCGTCGCCGGGGCCTACTACGGGCTGTTCTCCCTGCCCTGGTAACGGGCGGCCAAGGCCCGAAGTCACCGTTTACCGGCCCTTTGCCACATCGTTGACCGGATGTCCCGATCCTTCCCGGCGTGTTCACGTGAATCCCCCGAACAACGAGAGGACACTGAACACGCTCCCCCTTCGACCAGAGGGGAAGAGGAGTGCCGAAACGCAGAACACCGCCGGGGGACGAGGCGAACCGCACCAGGCCGACGGCCGGGATCACCGGATCACCCGCGGCCGAGGACACCTCGCACGGCCGGCCGCGCACCTCATCCGCCGGCACGCCGTCCCGGGCCGCGCCGCCGCCGCGCGGGCGCGCCGCGGCGCGCCGGGCCCTCGCCGTGATCGGGTGGACGGCGCTGTCCGCCGTGCTCCCCGGCGCCGCGCACCTGCGCTCGGGGTGGCGGCGGACCGGGTTCGCGCTGCTCGGCCTCTACGCCGTGCTCGTCGCGGGCGCCGTGGCGGTGGCGCTCACCGCGGACGCCGGCCTGCTCGGGCGGGCGCTGGAGTGGCTGGGCACGATCTCGATCGCCGCGATCGTGGTCGCGCTGGCGTGGCTCGCGCTGATCGTGCACTCGTACGTGGTGCTGCGCCCGGGCGAGCTGCCCGCGGGCGGCCAGATCGTCACCGGCGTGGTGGCGGGCGCGCTCTCGGTCGCGACGGCCGTGCCGTTCACCCTGGCGGCCCGGTACGCGGACGTGTCACGCCGGGCGATCGACGAGGTGTTCGGCGCCCCTGCCGTCGCCCCGCAGGCCGAGGACCCGTGGGCGGGGCGCGACCGCATCAACATCCTGCTGCTCGGCGGGGACTGGCAGGAGAGCCGCCAGGGCGTGCGCACCGACAGCCTCAACCTGGCGAGCGTCGACCTGCGCACCGGCAACACGGTCGTGTTCGGCCTGCCGCGCAACCTGGAGAACGTGCGCTTCCCGCCCGGCAGCCCGATGCACCGGCGGTTCCCCGACGGCTTCCGGCTGCCGCCGAACCCGGACGGCTCGCGCGAGGACCTGCTGTTCGCGGTGTGGGAGTACGCCGACCGGCACCCGGAGCTCTTCGGCGGGCGCACCGGCATGGGGCCGGAGGCGCTCAAGGAGACGGTCGGCCACATCCTCGGCCTCAAGGTCGACTGGTACGTGCTCGTCAACCTCTGGGGGTTCGCCCGGATCATCGACGCGATCGGCGGGCTCACCCTCACCGTCGAGCAGGACGTGGTCTACGGCAGGTACAACGAGGGCCTGATCAGGGCGGGCACCCGGCGGCTCAACGGCGCCGACGCGATGTGGTACGCGCGCTCGCGCACGAACAGCGACGACTTCACCCGGATGCGGCGGCAGCGCTGCGTGCTCAGCGCCCTGCTGGAGCAGGCCGACCCGGCGACCGTGGTCGCCCGGTTCACCCGGCTCGCCGAGGCGACCAAGGGCATGTTCCGCACCGACATCCCCCGGCCCATGCTCCAGCACCTCATCCCGGTCGCGGCGAAGGTGAAGGACGCCAGGGTCACCGGCCTGCAGTTCGTGCCCCCGCTGATCCACACCGGCTACCCGGACTGGGACAAGATCCGCAGGCTCACCCGGAAGGCGATCGCCGACTCGGTGCGGGACGCCTCCCCCGAGGCGGGCCGTCCCCCGCAGGCCTCCGGCAAGAACTCCGGCGGCAAGACGGACCGGAAGGCCTCCCCGGACGACGCGGACCGGGCGCGGCCGGCCGCGCTCGGCGCGGGCTGCGGCTCTCCCGGTACGGCGGGCACGGACCGGCGCTGAGCCCCGCGCGGCCGCGGGCTAGAGCTTGAACGAGTCGGTGGCGAGGCGGCGCACCCGGCCCTCGTCCACCAGGTGGCCGAGCCCGGGCTGGGTGAGCGGGACCGCGACCACGCCGCCGGACGGCCCGACCGGCGGCTTGACGATCTGGGCGCTGCGCGGCGGCTCGGCCACGTAGGCGGGGAGGGTGCAGCCGGGCAGGCTGCCCACGGCCACGGTCGCCGCGCGGGCGAGCCCGGTGCCGCTGCCGCCCGCGGCCGCGATCTGCCAGCCCGCCTCGACGGCCAGGTCGTGCGCCCGCCGTACCTCGCGGAGCGAGCCGAACCGGGACGGCCGCAGCAGCAGCGCCCGCCCGGCCTTCGCCTCGATCGCGGCGGCGAGCTCGTCCACCGAGTGCGCCTCGACCGCGACCAGCGCGGACACCCGCTCCTGCAGCTCGACGTGCGGGGCGAGCTCGGCGAACGGCCGCTCGATCACGGCCACGCCGTACGCGTCGAGCGCGACGAGCTGCTCCACGTCCCGGTAGGCGCCCCGGCCGTCGACCGTGATCACCAGCCCGGGGTAGGCCTTGCGCACCGCGCGCACCGGCTCGACGTCCCAGCCGGGGTGGATGTCGAGGGTGATGTGGGCGTACCCGGCGCACACCTGCCGGTTCACCCGGGCGATCACCGCCTCGGTGGACCGGTCGGCGGCGAGCCGGGCGGTGGCGATCAGCGAGGTACGGCTGCCGCCGAGCGCGTGCGCGAGCGGCACGCCGTTGAGCCGGCCCCACAGGTCCCAGCAGGCCATGTCGACCGCGGGGCCGCCGGGGAGCACGCCGAGCTCGTCCGGGTGCTCCCAGTCCACGCCGAGCAGGGTGGGCGCGAGCGTCTCCTCCAGGGCGGCCCACGTCTTGCGCAGCTCGTGCCCGTGCTCGGCGCCGTCGTGCCGCGGGGAGGGGTGCACCATCTCGCCCCAGCCGGTCATGCCGCCGTGGTCGGTGAGCCGGACGAGGATGCTCTCCGGACGCCGCCCGTAGGGCAGCGTCAGGTGGAACACCTCCACTTCCCGGACCCGCGGCATGCGACCCCCTCCCGCTTTCGTGCCTCCCACCATGGTGCCCGATCGCCGCGCCTGCTCAGACCGGTCCTTCCGTCCCGCAAACAAGGGACCGCCTCCGGTACGGCGGTGCCGTACCGGAGGCGGCCTCAACTAGGGTCGATCAGCCGGGGCTCAGGCGTTGTAGGACCACTTCTGGTTGTTACCGCCCCAGCAGGAGTAGAGCTGCAGCCGCGTGCCGTTGCCGGTGCCGCCACCCACCGCGTCGAGGCACAGCCCGGACTGCACGCCCACGATGGTGCCGTCGGCCCGGAGCTCCCACTTCTGGTTGGCGCCGCCCCAGCAGCTGTAGATCTGGACCACCGCACCGTTGCTGGAGCCGCCCGCGTCCAGGCACTTGTTGCCGAAGATGCGGAACTCACCGGACGAGGTGTAGGTCCACTGCTGGTTGGAGCCGCTGTGGCAGTCGTACAGCTGGACCTGGGTGCCGTCGGCGGTGTTGCCGTTCGGCACGTCGATGCACCGGCCGGAGGCCACGCCCCGGATCTGCCCGGAACCGCCACCCGGCGGCGGCGAGACCGGCGGGTTGGACGGGCCGCCGCCGTCGTCGGTGCCCTCGTTCAGGGCGTCGAGCACCGCGTAGTAGGCCTGCTTCTTGTTGCCGTTGCCGTCGAACAGCAGCGGGGTCTGGTTCGAGCGCCAGGAGTCGCTGTCGCGGACACCCCAGACGGTGATGCCGGTGCAGCGGGACACGGCCAGGCAGTCCTTGACCACGTTGGCGAAGGTCTGCGGCGGGGCGCCCTCGATGTCCAGCTCGGTGATCTCGACGTCCACGCCGAGGGCCGCGAACTGCTGCAGGGTGGTGCGGAAGTTCGAGTTGTAGGGGCTGCCGCTGTTGAAGTGCGACTGGAAGCCGACGCAGTCGATGGGCACGCCGCGGGCCTTGAAGTCCCGCACCATGTTGTAGACGGCCTGGGTCTTGGCCCAGGTCCAGTTCTCGATGTTGTAGTCGTTGTAGCAGAGCTTGGCCGAGGGGTCGGCCTGGCGGGCGGTGCGGAACGCGACCTCGATCCAGTCGTCACCGGTGCGCTGGAGGTTGGAGTCGCGCCGGCGGCCCGAGTTGCCGTCCTCGAACGCCTCGTTCACCACGTCCCAGATCGGGATCTGGCCCCGGTAGTGGGCCATGACCCCCTGGATGTGGTTGATCATCGCCTGGCGCAGCGCCTGGCCGCCGAGGTTCTGCATCCACTGCGGCTGCTGCGAGTGCCAGGCCAGGGTGTGGCCGCGGACCTGCTTGCCGTTCTGGCGCGCCCAGTTGAAGATCCGGTCGGCCTGGGTGAAGTCGAACCGCCCCTGCTGCGGCTCGGTGGCGTCGATCTTCATCTCGTTCTCGGCCGTCACCGAGTTGAACTCGCGGTTCGCGATGTTCGCGTAGACCGAGTCGTTGAGCCGGTTCGCCGCGATGGCCACGCCGAAGTACCGGTTGTGCTGCGCGGCAGCCTCGGCGAGCGTGCTCGCCGCAGCGGTGGCGGGCTGGGTCACCGTGAGGGCCGTGACCACGCCGACCACGCTCACCGTGGCCGCGGCCAGGGCCCGGTACAGCCGGCCGGTGAACCGCCGAGCTCCGGGTCTGGGGAAGGCGTTCACGCCCATGCCTGAGCCTCCATTAGAGGGACACGGAAAGGGAACCGCGGGCGTCCCCGCGGGATCGACGCCGCGCCCGCAGGCGCACACCCCCGAATGGCGTCGGAGCACGATCCCGCCGACCGGTGCACCACCGTGATCGGCGGGGCCGCTTGCAGGAGCAAGTCTGGAAACATTCTCGAAACTTGTCAATAGTCTGCCGAAAAGTTTCGTCAACAGGATCGAGCGGTCAGGTGTAAACGCCCATGTCGGAGCCTTTATTACGGGGACACGGAGAGGGGAACCGCGGGAGCCTCCGGCGGGATCGACGCCGCACCCGCAGGCGCACACCCCCGAATGGCGTAGGAACACGGTCCAATGACCGGTGCACCGCCCCGCGATCGGCAGGCCGCCCGCAGAGCGGGCACGGGAACTCCCCGAAACTTGTCAATGGTTGACAGAAAAGTTTCGCGCGACGATCAAAGCAGCAGGTCGCGGCAGGTTACGGTGTTATGACAAGACAGAAAAGTTTCGAAACGCTCCCGCGCCCGGCACCACCGAGATACGGCATGGCGGGCGGGACGGTTCAACGCCCGGGTCCCGCCGGGCCGCGGACCGCATAACGGCCGGCGATCGCGGTACCGGCGAGCGTGATCAGCACCACGAGCCCGAAGCAGGCCACGTACGCGGCCTCGCCGCGGCCCAGGGCGGTGAGCAGGGCACCGGTGACCGCGACCGTGACCACCGAGAACACCGACTCGCCGACCTGGAGGGCGGAGCTGTTCGCGCCCCGCTCCTGCGGCGGGGACAGCTCGAGCACGAGCACCGAGAGCGTGGGGTACACCATGCCGATGCCGAACCCGCTCACCGCCCAGGCGGCGAAGCAGACGATCACCGGCACCGCCGGGAGCAGGGAGAGCGCGACCAGGGCGGTGCCGACGCCGATGAGCGCGGTGCCGAGGCGCAGGATGACCCGCCGGTTCCACGTCCGCCGCCCCTGCAGCCAGGAGCCGAACGACCAGGCCATGGCGCTGCCGGTGAGCGCGAGCCCGGCCTGCCAGACCGGCAGGCCCCGCTGGACGTTGAGCATGAGCGGCACGAGCACCTCGGCCGCGTAGAAGGCACCGGCGGCGAGGCCGCGCAGCGCGATCACCGTGGGCAGGCCGCGGGCGGCCCGCAGGGTGCCCGCGGGCAGCAGCGGCGGGAGGGCCACGCCGAGCACGGCGAGCCCGGCGGCGGCGAGCAGCGCGCCGAGCCCGGCCTGCCGCCCGTCGTCCTGCTGCAGCAGGCCGCCGCCGTACTGCAGCAGCGCGGCGCCGGCCGCCGCGGCCCCGGCCCAGCCGAGCTTGCGCCACACCGACCCGGCGGCCACCCCGCTCTCCTCGGGCCGCGTCCCGGCGTCCGCGAGGTCCCCTGTGGCGTTTTCCAGGGTGTCCTCGGCCTCGCGCACCCGGCGCAGGCCGCGCCACAGCAGCAGGGCCGCGGGCGCGGTCACCAGGGGCACGCCCAGGAAGACCCAGCGCCACCCCGGCCCGTCCACGAGCAGGCCGGTGATCGCGGGGCCGACCATCGAGGGCACCACCCAGGCGGCGGCGAGCAGCGAGAACACCTTCGGGTGCAGCGCGCTCGGGTACACCCGGCCGACGAGCACGTACAGCGAGACCGAGAACAGGCCGCCGCCGAACCCCTGCAGCAGCCGCCCCGCGATGAAGGCCTCCATGCTCGGCGCCATCCCGGACACGGCGAGGCCGATCATGAACGAGACCACGCCGGTCCAGATCGGCGCCTGCGGCCCGGTGGCGTCGTTCCACCGTCCCCCGCCGACCATCGCGACCACGCCCGCGGCGAGCGAGCCGCTGAACGCCAGCGCGTAGAGCTCCTCGCCGTGTAACGCCCGCGCCACCACCGGCATCGCGGTCGCCACCGCCAGGTACTCGTAGGCCATGAGCACGGTGAGCACGACCATCCCAACGGAGACGGTCCGGTACCGTGGCGCGAACGCGCCCTTCGCCCGCCCGGTCAGCGCTGTACCCACAGTACGGACATTACGGTCATCGGGTCGATCGTGCACCCACGTTCCGGTCGGCCTCGGGCAAGCCCGCCGAGGTGTCCGGCCGTCCCGTCCGGGCACTTCACCGTCCGGGTGGGCGTCAATAGAATTTCCGGCGCAGGGTACGGAGAATCGCAAAGATTGCGCCGGTCGTCCACTCATCCCGGAGGTTGATGGTGTCCCGTCAGATCGTTTCCGTCATCGGCGGCAAGGACGCCGAGGCGGCCGGCACGCCGTACACGTCGGTGAACCCGGCCCGCCTCGACGAGACGGTGGCCGAGGTACGGCTCGCCGACGCCGCCACGTTCGCCGCCGCCTGCCGCAGCGCGGCCGAGGCGCAGCGCGAGTGGGCGCGGGTGCCCGCGCCGGTCCGCGGCCGGGTGATCGCCTCCATCGGGCGGCTGGTGGAGGAGAACGCCGCGACGCTCGCCGCGCTGGTCACCCGGGAGATCGGCAAGCCGTACGCCGAGGCGCTCGGCGAGGTCCGCGAGATCATCGACACCTGCGACTTCTTCCTCGGCGAGGGCCGCCGCCTGTACGGCCAGACCGTGCCCTCGGAGATGCCGGACAAGCAGCTCTTCACCTTCCGGGTGCCGGTCGGGGTCGCCGCCGTGATCACCGCGGGCAACTTCCCGGTCGCGGTGCCGTCGTGGTACCTGGTGCCCGCGCTGCTGTGCGGCAACGCCGTGGTGTGGAAGCCCGCCGAGTACGCCGCGGCCTCGGCGCACGCCCTCTACCGGCTGTTCGCCGCGGCCGGGCTGCCCGACGGCGTGCTCAACATCGTCTTCGCCGACGGCGAGCAGACCTACGCCGGCCTCGACCGGGCGCTCGCCGAGGGCACGGTGCACAAGGTCGGCTTCACCGGCTCCAGCGAGGTGGGGCGGCGCATCGGCGAGCTGTGCGGGCGGCACCTGCAGTCGCCGTGCCTCGAGCTCGGTGGCAAGAACCCGATGGTGATCATGCCGGACGCCGACCTCGACCTCGCCGTCGAGGGCGCGCTGTTCTCCGGGTTCGGCACCGCCGGGCAGCGCTGCACCTCGCTCGGCACCGCGATCGTGCACACCGACGTGCACGACGAGTTCGTGCGCCGGTTCGCCGCCGCGGTGGCGGAGGCGAGGATCGGCGACCCGCGCGACAAGGTGCTGTACGGCCCGCTGCTCGACCGCCGGTTCGCCGAGCGGTTCGAGGAGTACCTCACCTGGATCCAGCCGCACCACACCGTGGTCACCTCGCCCATCGGCCGGATCACCGCCGGCAACCCGCGCGGCGGCTTCACCGGCGAGAACGGCCTCTACTACCACCCGGTGATCGTGGACGGGGTGCGGCCCGTCGACCGCCTGTTCACCGAGGAGACCTTCGGCCCGATCGTGGGGGTGACCACGTTCCGCACCCTCGAGGAGGCGATCGAGCTGGCGAACCTGCCCGGGTACGGGCTGTCCTCCTCGATCTACACCACCGACCCGCGGGCCGCGTTCCGGTTCCGCGAGGGCGTCGGCGCGGGCATGGTGAGCGTGAACAACTCCACCTCCGGCGCCGAGGCGCACCTGCCGTTCGGCGGCAACGGCCGGTCCGGCAACGGCAGCCGCCAGTCCGGCATGTGGGTGCTCGACCAGTTCACCCGCTGGCAGGCGATGAACTGGGACTACTCGGGGCGGCTGCAGAAGGCCCAGATGGACGTGGCCGAGATCGTGCCCGACCTCGGCTTCCGGCTCTGACCCGGCACGCCCGACCCGGCACGGCCGGTGTCGGCTCGCCGTACCGGCCGCGGAACGGACGACGGCCGGGCCCCGTCGCCGGGGGCCCGGACGTCGTCGTCCGTCAGGTCAGGTACGGCCGTCCGGCGGCCGCCGGCCGTCGTACCCGAGCAGGCGCATCGCGACCTCCGGGTCCATCGCCGCGGCGAGCAGCTGGGCCCGCTCCGCGGCCCGGTCCCGGGACTCCTCGGCCCGCGCCCGCGCGGCCTGCTGGTTGCGGATGAGCAGGTACGCGAGCACGACGCCGGCGATCACCGCGAGCACCCCGATGAGCAGGATGATCAGCAGGCCGGTGGAGAACCCGTCCGGCACCGGCGTCGCGGTGCCCGCGTCGGCGCCCCCGCCGGTCCCGGTCGCGCCGGCCGCGCCGCTGATCAGCGCCGCGCCGAGCAGGGTGAAAGCGACGAGCGCGACGACCGCGGCGAGCACCACCCACACGCCCCGGCCCGACCGGCGCCGCCGCCTGGTCTCCGGCGCGGGGTGCTGCGGCGGCGGGGGCGGAGGCGGCGGCCCGTCCTCGCTCCACGGCACGAACTCCGGCCGCCCGTTCGCCTGCGCCTGGCCGTCGCCGGGCCGGTCCGGCAGCGGCGGCGGCTTGAACACCACCGGCACCGGCGCGGTGCTCGGCGGCGGGGGCGGGGCGATCACAGGCGCCGCGGTGCGCCCGGACGCGGACGTGCCGCCCGCGGAGGCGCCGTCCGCGATCACGCCCTCCACGATCTTCGGCGGCGCCATGCGGGGCGCCCGCAGCGGCGGCTCCGGCAGCGGCAGCATCGGCGTGCCCGGCTGCTGGTGGGCGCGCAGCGCGGCCTCGTGGTACTCCTCGATCTCGGCCATGAACGCCGGGTCCTTGTAGACCGAGCCGTCGAGGATCGTGCCCTGCCGGCCCTCGATCACCGCGGCCACGTCGTCGCCGCTGAGCGTCTTGTGCCGCTCCAGCGCGTGCGCGACCGCGAGCACCTCGGCCCGGTTCTCCCGGAGGATCTGCTCGGCCTTCTCCAGCAGCCGGGCGAGCGTGCGCTCGATGCGCTCGCCGAGGCCGTCGGCGGCCGCGCCCCTGTCGCCCTTGCCGCCCTTGTCCTGGCCGTCCCGCCGCCGCGGGTCGGGCCTGCCGGGCATGATCTGCAGCCGCTGCAGCGCGGGCAGCGAGGAGATGCCCGAGCCCATGCCCCAGTGCGTCTCCATGAGCGCGGCGACCGTGGTCGCCGAGTCGAGGTCACCGGAGACGCCCGAGGAGTTGTCGTTGCCGAAGAACATGCGCTCCCCGGCGAGCGACGCGAGCGAGACGAGGATGTCGGCCTCGTACGTCGACCGCCACTCGGTGAACTGGTCCTCCACCGGGATGCTCGACACCATGCCGAGGTAGCCGGCGCCCTTCTCGATCGTCGCGATGTCGATCTCGAGGTGGTGCCGCACCCGGTAGGCCATGACCGCGTGGCAGGCCTCGTGCACCGCGGTGGCGTGCCGCTCCCGCTCGACGTACTCCACGCCCTCCGGCGGGCCGAGGCTCTTGAGGTGCTTGGCCTTCATCACGTCCTGCCACGTGATCACCTCGCGGCCGTCCCGGATCGCCATGATCAGGGCCTCGTTCACCAGGTCCTTGATCTTGGCGCCCGAGTAGTACGGGGTGATCGTGGCGAGCTTGTCGATCTGCTCGTCGGTGAGCTCGTGCTTGACCTTGGCGAAGTAGCCCTGGTAGGTGCGGACCCGGCCCTCCTTTGACGGGTAGCCGACCTTGTAGATCCGGTCGATACGGCCCGGCCGCAGCAGCGCCTCGTCGAGGGCGTTCGGCATGTTCGTCGCCATCATGACGAGGATCCGGTACTTCGGCGGCGGCTTGGGCCGCATGCCGAGCAGGCGGCGCACGTACCGGTTGATGAAGCCGCGCGGCTTCTTCAGGCCGGACAGCTCGGTGAGCAGGGCCTGCAGGGTGCCCGCGTTGCCGCCGCCCATGCCGCCGCCCACGAAGAACCGGTTGCGCCGGACCTGCGGGGCGTCGTCGTGGGAGGAGAGCGCGGCCCGGGAGAGCTCCCACTGCACGTGCGGGGACAGGTAGCCGAAGCCGTTGCAGCCGGAGGTGGCGAACGCCTGCGGCACCATGCCGGTGCCGAAGCCCGGCGGGCCCTGCTGGGCGAGGGCGCCGCGGCTGCCGAGCGAGTCGGCCTCGTCGAAGAACACGATCACGCCGCCGTACCGCAGGGCGAGCTTGCGCAGCTTGCGGAAGAGCGACTTGACCTTGAGGATGCCGACGCCCAGGAACATGTTGATGAAGGCGCCGGGGTCGACGAAGACGTACGGCTTGCCGGTCTCGCCGGCGACCGCCTCGGCCATGAGCGTCTTACCGGTACCGGGCGGGCCCCACAGCAGCAGGCCGCTCGGCACATAGCCGCCCTTCGCCTCGATCTCGTCCGGCTTCTCCAGGAAGACGATGTTCTCCTTCACCCGCTCGACGACGTGGTCCTGGCCCCACACGTCGGAGAACCGGGTCTTGATGTCGTCCGGGTAGTAGGTGTCGATGCCGCCCCGGGACAGGAACCAGAACAGGCCGACGAACTGGAAGATGATGAAGAAGAACGCGAAGGCGAGCTGCAGGCCGTACGGCAGCACCTGCCAGAGCAGCGCCGGGGCGGTGAACAGCGCGGTGAGCGGGTTGGTGTCGAGCACGGCCGCGAGCACCATGGCGATGACCGCGATCCAGAAGAACACCTTGATGACCCGCGCGATGCGGAACCGCGTCCAGTCGCTGAACCGCCGGTGGGACCAGCGCTCGAACCCGCCGAAGACCTTCTTCGTCCAGAAGTGGTGGTAGCCGGCCGACCGCTCGCTGATGAGGAAGTGGATCTGGCGCAGGACCTCCAGCCCGATCAGGGTGAAGATCACCATGCCCCACCGGTCGGAGGCCGTCGCCACCAGGGACTCGGGGAAGGTGGTGATGCCCTCGAAGGTGACCAGGTGGTTCCAGACGAGGACGAGGTAGGCGATGGAGAGCCCGAGGAGGAACTTGATCCGGTCCCACGGGGACAGCCGCTTGCGCGTCACCCGCTCCGGGTCGCCCGGGCCGGAGCCGGGCGCCCGCAGCCCTTCCGGCTGGGGTGGTGGATTGCTCAACGGAACTCCTTACGGGGTGTCCGGCTTGATTCGGAAGGATTGCGCGACGAGGTCGATCTGCTTGGAGCGGGCCTTGTAGCACTCGGTCGAGCACTGGATCAGCAGCATCGACATCGTGTTGCCGTCGCCGGACAGGTACACCGTCTTGTTGAGGGTCTGGCTCTGCCCCGGGCCGACGGTCATCGTGAAGACGGTTCGCACGCCCTTCGCCCCGCCCGGCTGCGGCAGCTCCTCGTCCTTGAGGATCTCGACGCCGCTCGCGGGGCCGTCGTCCCCGACCACCGGGATGAGCGCGTTGCGCAGGTAGTTGAGCGAGGCCTGCTGGCGCTGCGCCGGGGTGAGGGTCTGGACGATGGCGAGCGCGAACGGCTCGTCCGGAGGCCCGTTGGTGCCGGTGAGGTGGTCGATCGACGGGGTCCGGCCGGCGTCGTAGGCGACGGTCCAGATGAGGTCCTTGATCGCCTGCGTCTGCTCGGAGTCCGGATCCCCGAGCAGCAGCCGGTCGAGGGCCTTCTGGTCGACCTTCTGCCACTCGGCGGGCACCTTGAAGTACGCCTTGCCGCTGCTGTCCCGCACGTAGGTGAACTCGGGGCCCGCGCATCCGGCGAGCACACCCGCGGCGGCGGCAAGCGCGACCACCGCTCCGGGTCTCGCCCGCGCTCTCTTCATTGGGGCCTTACCTCCGCTTTGCGGTTGTCGAGGGGGTTGTGCCCGTTTTTCGAGTATCTCTCCCCGGTTAGTCGACACACACTAGAGAAATCTTGACCAAATCTTGGCGTTTTCTTGTCCTGTCCCGTGATCCGGAGGGGGAAAGCCCGGGCGGGCCGTCGCGAGCGCCCCGGGGCGCAGGTGTGCCCGGGCACGTCCGCGGCCGGTTCCCGGCACGGTTCGCGGCCGGGCTCCCGGCGGTCCGGGCGGAGGTCCGGATGGCGGACCCGCCCGACGACGTCCGCAGCCAACGCGCCCCCGATCAGCCGTCCATGAAACGTTCGATCAGGTCCTCGACCTGGTCGTTGAGCCGTGCCCCGCGGGCCCAGCCCGCGTAGTGGGTGAGGAACACGACGATCTCGCGCAGTTCCTCGGGCGTGAGCACACCGGTCCGCATCGACACGTCGAGCTGGACGGCCACCTGGTCGTCGAGCCCCTGCCCCACCAGCAGGCCGAGCAGCAGCAGCCGGCGGTCGCGGTCGCTGAGCACGTCGCGGGACCACACCTCGGCGAACAGGTCCTCCACGGTTCTGGCGAGGAAGTCGCGGGCGGCGGGACGCTCCCGGCCGTGCGCCTGGCCGACGGTGCGCATACCGCGGGCGCGATGGGCGAGTTGCTCGTCCAGGCTCTCGCTCATGAGCCACTCCACTGTTTCGGGCCGACCGGTGAGGGTGGGCGGGCCCGGATATCCGGCTGGTCCCCCGAAACCTATCTTTGGGTACTTCCCGCGCCAGGAAAAGGCTCCACGGCAAAGAGGTCGCGAACGTTGATGAGTCGGGGCCTCGGCGAATGTGAGCGCAATACGGCGTTCATATGGACGTAACGCAACGCCAGGGACACGCATCGCCGGGGCGGCGCGGCGCCCGGCGAACGCCCGATGCCGCCGGTCGGTCGGTGAAGGGGACGTGGGCGGGCGGACGAAACGGACCGGCGGACGGGCGCGGGCCGGCCGGCCCCTCCCCCGCCGGCGGCCACGTGTCCCCGCCGGGGACGGGCCGGGGCGGCCCTAGGCTTGATCCATGCCTACCGCACTGATCACCGGAGCGAGTTCCGGACTGGGCGCGGCCTTCGCGCGCAGGCTCGCCGGCGACGGCCTCACCCTCATCCTCAACGGCCGTGACGAGGAGCGGCTGCGCGCGACCGCCGAGAATCTCCGCAAGCGGTACGGGGTCGAGGTGGAGACGCTCCCCGCCGACCTCACCACCGACGACGGCATCGAGGCCGTGGCCGAGCGGCTGCGGGGCGGGGTGGACCTGCTGGTGAACAACGCGGGCTTCGCCCACCGCCGGTCGTACCTGAAGGTGCCGATCGAGGACGAACTCCGCATGCTCAAGCTGCACTGCGAGGCGGTGCTCCGGCTCACCTCCGCCGCGCTGCCCGGCATGGTCGCCAAGGGGCGCGGCGGGGTGATCAACGTCGCCTCGGTCGCCGCGTACTTCCCCAGCGGCAGCACGTACGGCGCGAGCAAGGCGTGGCTGGTGCAGTTCAGCCAGGCGGCCGCGGGCGAGGTGGCGGACAAGGGGGTGCGGGTGATGGCCCTGTGTCCCGGGTTCACCCGCACCGAGCTGCACCAGCGGGCCGGCATCGACCCCGGCCGCATCCCCGGCTTCCTCTGGCTGGACGCCGACCGGGTGGTGGCCGAGGCGATGCGCGACTTCGCCCGCGGGCTGCGGGTCAGCGTGCCGGCGCGGCGCTACAAGCTGATCGCCGCGGTCGGCAGGCTGACCCCGCCCAATTTCCTCGGCCGGATCGCCGAGAAGGTCGGCCTGTGAGCGTTGGCCGCGAGCTCAGCGCCCGATGTTGAGCTCGTGGCCGATCGCCAGGCCGCTGTCGATGTCGAAGAAGTGCATGTTGTGCGTGTCGACGACGAGCTCGACCTGCTGGCCGGGGCGCACGTGGCTGCGCGAGTTGACCCGCGCGGTCCACAGCGACTTGTCGCCCGCGAGCGGCAGCGCGCCGTCCTCGTCGTCGCTCGTCTCCTGCGCGGCGGCGGTGTCGCGGTGCTCCAGCGGCGGCGCGTCGATGAAGAACAGCACGTTGATCTCGCTGCCCAGCTCCTCGGTGACCTCCGCGCGCACCGGCATCCGCGCCCACCCGGCGTGGTCGTGGGCCGCGCTCACGTCCTCGAAGTCCGACGGGCGGATACCGAGGATGATCTTGCGGCCGAGGTAGCGGTCGAGGCCGGGCTTCTCGGCGAACGTGGAGTCCGGCACCGGCAGCCGGTAGCCGGCGAACGCGACGTACGCGCCGCCGTCCCCGCGGACCAGCTCGGCCCGGGTGAAGTTCATCGACGGCGAGCCCATGAAGCCGGCGACGAACAGGTTCACCGGGTTGTCGAACAGGTTCTGCGGCGTGTCGACCTGCTGCAGCACACCGTCCCGCAGCACGCAGACCCGGTCGCCGAGGGTCATCGCCTCGACCTGGTCGTGCGTGACGTAGACGGTGGTGACGCCGAGCCGCTCGTGCAGCGTGTTGAGCGAGGCGCGCATCGACACGCGCAGCTTGGCGTCGAGGTTCGACAGCGGCTCGTCCATGAGGAAGGCCTGGGGCTCGCGGACGATCGCGCGGCCCATCGCGACGCGCTGCCGCTGACCACCGGAGAGCGCGGCGGGCTTGCGCTTGAGGTACTGCTCGAGGCCGAGCATCTTGGCGGCCTCCTGCACCCGCTTCTGGATCTCGGCCTTCGGCATCTTGCGGAGCTTGAGACCGAACGCGAGGTTCTCCTCGACGGTCATGTGCGGGTACAGCGCGTAGTTCTGGAACACCATCGCGATGTCCCGGTCCTTCGGCGGCAGGTGGTTGACCACCCGGTCGCCGATGAGGATCTCACCGGAGGTGATGTCCTCCAGACCGGCGATCATCCGCAGCGCGGTCGACTTACCGCATCCCGACGGGCCGACCAGCACCATGAACTCGCCGTCCTTGATCTCGAGGTTGAGATCGTTCACGGCCTTCACGCCGCCGCCGTACACCTTGTCGACGTGCCTTAGAACAATCGATGCCATGACAGTCCTTCGCGCTCAGGTCTGGCCGGGACGGCGGCCGCACCTGGTTGGAGATATGGATACGTTTTCATCATCACACACGACACGCACCGACAGTGTCAAGAAGTTCCTTATTTTCATGGTCTTTCACGGGGGCGGGCCTGGTCAGACCCGTGGAACTCTGATGGAATCGATTCCATCATGAGTACGAGCAGTCCCCGTAGGGTGACGATCAGGGATGTCGCGGAGGCCGCGGGCGTGGGGGTGGCCACGGTCTCCCGGGTGTTGTCGGGCACCGGGTCGGCGAGCCCGGAGACCCGGGAACGGGTGCTGGCGGCGGTGGCGGCGCTCGACTACCGGCCGAGCGCGCTCGGCCGGAACCTGCGTCGCCAGCGCTCGGGCGGCATCGGCCTGCTCGTCCCGGACATCACCGACCTGTTCTACGCACGGCTCGCCGACGGCGTCATGGCGGGGGCCCGGGAGGCGGGCGAGCCGGTGATCATCGGGGTGACCGGGGACGACCCCGAGCGCGAGGCCGACCGGATCGGGGCGCTGGTCGAGCAGAGCGTGGAACGGGTGATCGCGGTGCCCGCGGGCGACGGGGAGAGCTGGACCCCGGCGATCCGGGCGGGGCTCACCGTGGTGTTCGCCGGGCGGCGCGGGCCGGACGAGCCCGCGGTCCCGGCCGTGCTCGCCGACGACCGCACCGGCATGCGCACCGCGCTGGAGTACCTGGCCGGGCTCGGGCACCGGCGCATCGCGTTCCTCGCCCGGTACGGCGACCGCCGCCGGGTGCGGACGTTCCTCGACACGCTGGCCGCGCTCGGCGTCCCGGCCGACGAGGACCTCGTCGCCTACGCCCGGGCGAGCCGCGACTCGGCGTACGCGGCGGCGGCGGGCCTGTTCCAGCACCGCCCCGACCTCACCGCGCTGCTCGCCGGGGGCAACCTGCTCGGCGAGGCGGCGGTGCTCGCCGCGCGCGAGCTCGACCTGCGCATCCCCCGCGACGTCTCGCTGATCATGTTCGACGACGTGCCGTGGGCCGAGCTGTGCTCCCCGCCGCTCACGGTGATCGCCGAGCCGGCGCGGGACATGGGCTACCGCGCGGCCGAGCTGGTGCTGCGCGAGGGACGGCGGGCGCGGGAGCCCCGGGTGGTGACGCTCCCCACCGAGCTCATCGTGCGGGCGAGCTGCGCGCCCCGGCGGCGCGCCCGGCCGGGCGGGTGACCGGCGCCGCCGGATGGACGTCGGCCGCCGGGCCGGTGCGCGTCGCGCCCGGTCCGGCGGCATCAGGCCGGGTGCGGGGTCAGCCGAGGACCTTCTCGATCGCCTCGATGACGGCGGGGTCCTCCGGCTCGACCCGGGGGCGGAACCGCGCCACCACCCGGCCCTCGGCGTCGAGCAGGAACTTCTCGAAGTTCCACTGCACGTCGCCGGCCTCGCCGTCCGCGTCGGGGAAGGCGGTCAGCTCCCGGTAGAGCGGGTGCCGGTTCTCGCCGTTGACGTCGGTCTTCTCCAGCAGCGGGAAGTCCACGCCGTAGGTGGTGGAGCAGAACTCCAGGATCTCCTCGGCGGTGCCGGGCTCCTGGCCCATGAACTGGTTGCACGGCACGCCGACCACGGTGAACCCGCGCTCGGCGTAGCGGCGGTGCAGCCGTACCAGCCCTTCGTACTGGGGGGTGAGGCCGCAGCGCGAGGCGACGTTGACGACGAGGGCGGCACGGCCCGCGAGGATTTCCCCGAGCGTCGTCTCCTCCTGGGTGAGGGTACGCACGGGCACGTTGAGCAGAGTCACGGGACGAGCATAGCCCTGCCCCGCCGGCGATATCACTAAAAGGTATAGATCGGCCCTTACAGGCCGAAATCTGGCGATCCTCACTGATGCCGGAGAGCGGCCCTGGCAGGCAGGAAGATGGCCTCTGCCGGAAGCGACTGGCGGACAAATCCGAAAACTCAGACCAAATGCGGCCTTCGCTACATCACGTCGCGGTACGGCACGCCGTGCGCCGCGTGGCTTCATGCCAGGTCACGCGGCCGGCACTGATCCAAACCCCATAACACGGCAATTTTTCCCGCCGTCCGCGGTCATCCGCGCGCCGAGCCGGTTAACCCCGCACCCGCGAGACGGGCGGCCGTCCGCACCGGTTCGGCAAACACCTCTCCGCAGCGCGTCGCAGGTCATCGGCCGCGACCGATTCGCGTACTACAAACCGCCACAGGACCCGTCGCGGTGCCTTCCGGACCATTCCCGCATGGAATGGCTCAGGACCGGGAGGCCGAGCGGACGGCCGGCGCCCAGGCCATGGGCGAGCGGCCGCACGACGGGCGCACGCGGGCGCACCCGCCGGCCCACGGGCCGCCGAGGGCGTGCCCGGATGCCCGTCATCCGCACGCGGCCCGAGGAAAGGATGGATTTGGACAGCAAACGCGCGTTGCGCAAGACCGTCGTGACCGTCGCCACCACCGCCCTGCTCACCGGCGGCGCGGCCTCCGCGGCTGCCGCCGAACGGGGGAACCCGCCCGCGGCCGAGCCGGACGCGAAGGCCGCGCGCGCCCCGCAGAGCGAGGCCCGGGACGGGGCCCGGAGCGGTTCGCCATCCGGGCCGGACGCGCGGCAACGTCCGCTGCCGCCCGAGGTGCCGCCCCGGGTGCCGCCGATCGGACCGAAGGCGAGGTCCTCGGAGTTCGGCCCCTCGGCCGAGCTGTGGGCCGAGGTGTGGCACGCGATGGACGCGCTGCCGGAGCGGCTCACGCCGCCGTCCGGCCCGGAGGTCGCGGTACCGGAGTTCCCGGCGGGGCTCCGGCCGGGCCTGGTGGCCGAGCGTCCGTCCGAGGCCGCACGGCCGCGTACGGCGGAGGCCGGGCAGGCGCAGCGGCCCGACGGCACGCAACAGACCGAAGAAACCAAGGAAGCCGACAGCACCCGGCAGGCCGAGGCGTCCGGCCGGCCCGAGGGGGCGTCGCAGGAGGCCGCCTCCGATCAGGCGGCGCTCCCGCGGCGGACCCACCGGACCGCGCACGCGCACCGGCGCTTCGCCGCGGGCTTCGCGCGGACGCGGGCCAAGGCGGTGCACAAGGCCCGGCACGCGCGGCACGCCCGGGCGTACGCCGGACGCCACTCGGTGAAGAGCTTCGCCTTCCACCTGGTCCGCCGCTCCTGGGGGCCGGGGCAGTTCCGCTGCCTCGACCGGCTGTGGACCAGGGAGAGCAACTGGAACCACCGCGCGCGCAACCCCCGCTCGGGCGCCTACGGCATCCCGCAGGCGCTGCCCGCGCACAAGATGAGGGTGTCCGGCCACGACTGGCGTTCCAACCCGATCACCCAGGTGCGGTGGGGGCTGCGGTACATCAAGTCGCGGTACGGCACGCCCTGCGCCGCCTGGGCCCACTTCCAGCGGCGCAACTGGTACTGAGACCGGCTCGGTGCCACCGGGCCGACGCGTGGGCGAGGGGCGCCTGGGGGAAGGGGCACCGCTCGGGCACGCGCGGCCCATCGCGCGGCGGCCCGGACCGACGTCCGTCGTCGGCCCGGGCCGCCGGCACGCACGAGCATCCGAAGCCCCGCCGCCTCGCACACGATCGCACCGGCCGCCGGGGCGCACCCGCCCGCGCCCTCCGCCGCTTTTCGGGCCACCGGCCGCCCTGCCTCCCGGGCGGGTACCCGTGACCGGCGGGCCAAGCGGGCACCGATCACGCGGCGGCCGTCCGCCTCGTCGCCGGGAAGGCGGCATGGCCCGGCTCGGCTCGTGCCGGGAAGGCGATCGCCGCGTGGAGCCGGGAGAGTGCGCGTTCACCCGCCCCGCCCCCGGTGTCCCGACGGCCCGGGCCAAGCGCGAAGCCGGCGAACACGGATCGCCGGGCTGGCCGCGTCCGCTCCCGGGCTGCCTCGGCCGCCGCGGCGCGGTGAATCAGGCGAGGCGGGCGACGGTGAGGAGGCTGCCGCAGATCGCGGCGAGCACGCCCAGCCACGCCAGCAGCGCGTCCGCCCGGTTGTCGAGCGGGCGGCCGCCGTGCAGGGCGCGCTGCACCCTGCGGAACCGTACCCCGGTGCGGGCGAGCAGCACCGCGCCGCAGATCGCGGCGAGGGCGAAGGGCGGTACGGCGAGCGCGCCCGCGCCGCCGCGCAGCGAGAGGAACGCCGCGCCGAGGCCGCCCGCCGCGAGCGCGGCCGCGGTGCGCACCCAGGCGAGGCGGGTGCGTTCGCTCTGCAGTCCCCGGTCCCACACCCGCTCGGGCATCACTGCCCCAGCAGGATGAGGACGAGCGCGAGCACGGCGACCGCGGCCACGCCGTACCCGAGCAGCGGGGCGATCGACGGCGCCGGCAGCGGCTCACCGCGGCGCAGCGCCCGCTGCACGCGGCGCCACCGCGGGTAGGCCATCCCGGCGGCGAGCGCGGCGAGCAGCACGAGGAGGACGGCGATAAGCGTGCGCATCCACGGCAGGAACACCTGCTGCGGCATCGCGGCCACCGCCACCCCGGCGGCGCTCAGCGCGAGCGAGGTGCTCAGCCAGGTGAGGAAGGTGCGCTCGTTGGCCAGGGTGAACCTCGGATCGGGCTCGCTCTCGTCACCGCCCCGTGTCGCCGTTGGGAGAGGGCCGTGCGAAGAGCTCATACGACCAGCGTATTGACCGTTTTTCCCTGCTTGGTGAACGGGGAGGGGCGGTACGGCCCCGTCAGGTGCACTCGCGGGCGATGCGCTCGGCCGCGGCGGTGCCGTCGGTGACCACCCGCTGCACCGCGTCGACCGCGTCGTTGACGTTCCGGACGTTGATGCCCTCGAGGGAGCGCGCCAGGTCGGACAGCGCGTCGTTGAGCGTGGTGTTGCCGACCTTGTCGGCGATCTCGTTCAGCCGGTCGGCGGCGTCGTTGAGGGCCCGCTCCATCTCCGCGGGGTCGTTGCCCAGCTCGCGGACGCGGGTGATCGTCTCGGTGACCACCCTGCTGCTCTCCAGGCAGGCCTGGGCCTTGTCGAGGGTGCTGCACCCGGCGACGGCCGGCGTGAGGACGACCGCGGTGGCGAGGGAGAGCCAGACGGACGGACGGCGCATGCCTTGAACCTACATTGCGCCCGCCCCGGACGCGTGGCGGCGCCCGGTACGGCACGGCGTCCGGGCGCGGCGGCTCAGGCCGAGCCGTCCCGCGCCCGCAGGTACGCCGCCACGCCGTCGAGCACGCGCTGCAGCCCGAAGTCGAAGTCCGGCTCGGTCTCCGGCCCGACCTCGGCGTGCTCCGGGTCGGGGTCGGTGGCGAAGTCGGGCCCCTCGAACACGCCGGAGGCCGCCATCTCGTGGAGCACCGGGAAGCGCCCGGGGTCGAGCAGGCGGGCGAGCAGGCGCCCGTACCGGGCGAGCATCTCGCCCTCGGTGACCCCCTCCTCGCGGCGGGCCCGGCGCAGGTTGCCGACGAGCTCGGCCTGGCTGCGCACGAAGCCGTTGACGAGCATGACGAGGGCGAGCCGCTCGATCGGGGCGAGGCCGGTGCCGGTGAAGCTCTGCAGCCCGGTCTCCATCCAGGTGAGCTGGTTCGGCGAGATCGGCAGGTGGTCGACCGGGATCTGGGTGATCCACGGGTGGCGGCGGTAGACCGCGAGCATCTCCCACGCCCAGCGCTCCAGCCGGGCGCGCCACCCCTCGGCCTCGGTCACGGCGGGCGACGGCCGCCCGATCACGTGATCGATCATGAGGACGAGGAGCTCCTCCTTGCTCTCCACGTAGCGGTAGAGCGACATCGTGGTGAAGCCGAGGTGCTCGGCCACCCGGCTCATGGTCACCGCGGCGAGCCCCTCGGCCGCGGCCACCTCGACCGCCGCGGCCACCACCCGCGCCAGGCTCAGGCCCGGCTTGGGCCCCTTGCGCGGCCGCTCCCGCAGCCCCCACAGCAGCTCCAGCCCGCGCGACAGGCCGGCCTCCGCCGGACCGGCCTCCTGCTTGCCGCGGCCCACGCTCTCCCCATGCCCGTTGACGTCCACCTCCTACTGTGTATACCGTACAGCAAATCATGTATGAGATACACAGTAGGGCGTACACAGTAAGGACCGACGACGCATGACAGCCGAAGCGGTCGTCGAGGCGACCGGACTCACGAAATCCTTCGGGGATACCCGGGTGCTCGCCGGCGTGGATCTCGCCGTGCAGCGGGGCACGATCCAGGCCCTGCTCGGGCCGAACGGCGCGGGCAAGACCACCACCGTGCGCATCCTCGCCACGCTGCTGCGGCCGGACGGCGGCACCGCCCGCGTGGCCGGGCACGACGTGCTGCGCGCGCCCCACCTGGTGCGCCGCTCGATCGGCCTCACCGGCCAGTACGCCGCCGTGGACGAGCTGCTGACCGGCATGGAGAACATGACGCTGATCGGGCGGCTGCACCACCTCGGCCGGGCGGGCGCCCGGCGGCGCGCGGCCGAGCTGCTGGAGCGCTTCGGCCTCGCCGAGGCCGCGCACCGCCGGGTGCGGACCTACTCGGGCGGCATGCGCCGCCGCCTCGACCTCGCCGCCACGCTGATCGCCGAACCCCCGGTGATCTTCCTCGACGAGCCGACCACCGGCCTCGACCCGCGCAGCCGGCAGAGCCTGTGGGAGATCGTCACGGAGCTCGCCGCGGGCGGCGTGACGATCCTGCTCACCACCCAGTACCTGGAGGAGGCCGACCGGCTCGCCGACCGGATCACCCTGCTCGACGAGGGCACGGTGATCGCCGAGGGCACCGCCGAGCGGCTCAAGCGCGAGGTCGGCCGGGAGCACGTCGAGCTGTTCTTCGCCGCCGCCGCGGACTTCGCCCGCGCGTCCGCCGAGCTCGGCGCCCGGGTGGTCCGCCGCGACGAGCCCCGGCGGGCGCTCACCCTCCCCACCGACGGCAGCGCCGACGAGGTCCGCCGCATCCTCGACCACATGGCCGCGCGCGGGCTCGCCGTGGCGCGCGTGGCCCTGCACCGCCCCACCCTCGACGACGTCTTCCTCGCCCTCACCGGCCGGAAGAAGGGAAAGGCCGCCTGATGCCCACCGCCACCGTCCCGGCGCGCCCGCCGTACCGCGCCGCGCCGTACCGCCCGGCCCCGGCCCGCGCGGTCGCCGAGTGCCTCGTCATGGCCGGGCGCAGCCTCCGGCACATCACCCGCAACCCGGAGAACCTGATCCTCGCGGTCGTGCTCCCGGTCATGATCATGCTGCTGTCGGTGTACATCCTCGGCGGCGCGATGAACGTCGGGCGGCGCTACGTCGACTACGTGGTGCCCGGGATCATGCTGCTGTGCGCGGGGTACGGCGCGGCGCTCACCGCGCCCGTGATCGCCGCCGACGTGCGCGACGGCATCGTCGACCGGTTCCGTTCCCTCCCGGTGTTCCCGTCGGCGGTGCTCGTCGGCCACGTCACGGCGAGCGTCGCCCGGAACCTGCTGTCCACGGCGATGGTGATCGCGGTGGCGCTGCTCGCCGGGTTCCGCCCCGCGGCGGGCCCCGGCGCCTGGCTCGCCGCGCTCGCCCTGCTCGTCCTCTACATCACGGCGGTGTCCTGGACCGCGCTCGGCCTCGGCCTGCTCGCCAGGTCGGTGGAGGCGGCGAGCGGGTTCGGCTTCGTCTTCCTCTTCCTTCCCTACGTGAGCAGCGGGTTCGTCCCGCCCGAGACGATGCCCACGGTGCTGCGGGTGATCGCCGAGCACCAGCCGATCACCCCGATCACCGACACGCTCCGCGCCCTGTTCCTCGGCGGCTCCCCCGGCGGCGACGCCGCGCTCGCGGTCGCCTGGTGCGCCGGCCTCCTCGCCGCCGGGTACGGCACGGGGACGCTCGCCTTCAGGCGCCGCTCCCGGTGAGCCGGCGCAGCGCGGCGAGCACCGTGGCCCGGTCGGTGGTCGGCCAGAACGGCGGCAGCGAGGCCCGGAGGAACCCGGCGTACCGGGCGGTGGCGAGCCGCGGGTCGAGCACCGCGACCACGCCCCGGTCGGTCTGCGCGCGCAGCAGCCGCCCCGCGCCCTGGGCGAGCAGCAGCGCGGCGTGGGTGGCGGCGACGGTCATGAAGCCGTTGCCGCCCTTCGCCGCGACGTGCCGCTGCCGGGCCGAGGCGAGCGGGTCGTCGGGCCGCGGGAACGGGATGCGGTCGATGATCACCACCGAGAGCGACGGCCCCGGCACGTCCACCCCCTGCCACAGCGACAGCGTGCCGAACAGGCAGGTCGCCGGGTCCTCGGCGAACTGCCGGACGAGCAGGCCGGTGGCGTCGTCGCCCTGGCACAGCAGCGGCACGTCGAGCCGCTCGCGCAGCGCCTCGGCGGCCTGCCGGGCGGCGCGCATCGAGGAGAACAGGCCGAGGGTGCGCCCGCCCGCCGCCTCGATCAGCGCGGCGATCTCGTCGAGGTAGGCGTCGGGCAGGCCCTCCCGGCCCGGCTGCGGCAGGTGCTTCGCCACGTAGAGGATGCCGGACCGGGCGTGGTCGAACGGCGAGCCGACGTCGAGCGCGGACCAGCCCTCCTGGCCGAGGCCCCACTGCCGGGCCATGCCGTCGAAGGTGCCGCCGAGCGCGAGCGTGGCCGAGGTGAGGATCACGGTGCGCCGGCCGAACAGGTTCTCCCGCAGCATGCCGCCGACGGTGAGCGGCGCGACGTACAGGGTGGGCGGGCGGCGCTCCCCGCCCGGCGCGAGCCACACCACCTCGGCGCGGTCGACCTCGTTCTCGATGCCGAACGCGTCGAGCATGCGCTGGGCGGTGTCGTGCACCTCGTCGAGCGCGGTGAACGCCGCCTTGCGCTGCCCGGCCAGCTCGGGCTGATCGTCGTCCGCCCGCTCGGTGCGCGGGCCGAGCGCGGTGAGGCAGGCGGCCGCGGCGTCCCGGACCACGCCGAGCACGGTGCCGAGCACCGGGGGCAGGGTGTCGATCCGGCCGGGCGGCGCCGCGGCGAGCAGCGCCTTGAGGTCCTCCCCCGCCGCCTGCAGCCGGTCGGCCACGCCCTGCTCGATGAGCCGGGCGCACCGCCGTACCGCGGTGAACACGGTGCTCTCCGACAGCTCGCCGGTGGTCACCGAGGTGACCCGGTCGACCAGGTCGTGCGCCTCGTCCACCACGACGACGTCGTGCTCGGGGAGCACGGACGCCTCCTCCATCGCGTCGATGGCGAGCAGCGCGTGGTTGGTGACGATCACGTCCGCCTCGCCGGCGAGCTGCCGGGCGCGCTCGGCGAAGCAGTCCTCGCCGTACGGGCAGCGGGTGGCGCCGAGGCACTCGCGGGCGCTCACCGAGAACTGCCGCCAGGCCTGCTCGTTCACGCCGGGCACGAGCTCGTCCCGGTCGCCGGTCTCGGTCTCCTCCGCCCACTCGAGGATGCGCTGCACCATGCGGCCGGTCGCGCTCACCGCGCGCGGGTCGAACAGCTCGTCCGGCCCCTCGTCCTCGGGCATCTCGGCGGACATCCTGTACCGGCACAGGTAGTTGCGCCGTCCCTTGAGGATGGCGAAGCTCGGCCGGTACGGCAGGCGGCCGGCGAGCGCCTCGACGAGGCGGGGCAGGTCGCGGTCGACGAGCTGGCGCTGCAGGGCGATCGTCGCGGTGGAGACGACCACGGGGGTGCGGGTGGCGACCGCGTGCCGGATCGCCGGGACGAGGTAGGCGAGCGACTTGCCGGTGCCGGTGCCCGCCTGCACCGCGAGGTGCTCGCGGGCGTCGATCGCGTGCCGTACCGCCTGGGCCATCTTCACCTGGCCGGGGCGCTCGGAGCCGCCGAGCGCCGCGACCGCCACGCTCAGCAGCTCCTCGACGGGCGGCAGGTCGTCGGCGGCCTCGGCCTCGCCCTCGGCGGGCTCGTCCGTCCCGGGAGCCTCTGCTGAAACTTCCAGCTCGGAGCCGGGCGAAATTTCGATCTCGGGGCGGGTGTCCGAAATCGGCGCGGTGCCGAACGGCCCGTGATCGGCCGCATCGCCGGTCGCGGGGTGGTCGGCGGACCCGATGGGGGGCGTCGGCGGAAGAGAATCGGGCACGAGCGTCAACGGTACCCCGTCGCGAGAGGGGTCAAGCCGCTTATTCTCTTCTGAGTGCAACGCTCTCCGACTTCTCCGGGCGGATGGAGGGCCGCCCACGGTAAGGTTTGACCGTCTAGTGGACGAATAAAGGCTGGTAATAGCACTATGTCTGCCATGTCGGAAGTTGTCCCACTACCCTCCTTCGGCGAGGTCTTCTTCGATGCCCGTGGCCAGGAGCGCGTGCTCCGGGTGACGTGGCACGAGGGCACCCTCGTCCTCAGCCTGTGGCGGGGGGAGATGTGCACCGCCAGCTTCCGCATGCCTTTCCAGGACGTCGAGCGGCTGCTGCAGACGCTGGAGGTCGGCTTCGCCGAGGCGAGCAAGCAGCTCTCCGACCAGGCGGAGCCCGCCGAGGAGCGGCCTCAGGCACAGGGCGACTACCCCGACTACCCCGGTACCGGCCAGTACGTCCGTCCCGAGCAGGAGGGTGACCCCGCGGCCCAGCAGCCCGGCGGCTACCCCGACCAGCCCGCCTACTCCGGCGCCGACGCCTACTCCGGCGGGCCGTACCAGGACCAGGGCGGCTACCAGGACCCCGCGCACTACTCCGACGGCGCGGGCTACCAGGAGGGCGGCTACCAGGACGGCAACGCGTCCTACCCGGAGGGCGGCGCGTACCAGGACAACTACCAGGACAACGGCGGCTACCAGGACTCCGGGTCCTACCAGGGCGGCGGCTCGTCGTACACCGACAGCGACCCGCGGCTGTCCTCGCTGCCGACGGTCGGCCCCAACGACGTGCTCGTGGCGCGGGGCAACCCGGCCCCGGACAAGCTCGTCGCCTCCGGCCCGCCCGCGCAGTACGGCAGGCAGAACGACCAGTACGCCGACCAGTACGCCGGGGACCGCTACCCCGGCGGTGATCAGTACTCCGACCAGCAGTACGCGGACCAGCAGTACGCGGATCAGTACGGGTCGGACCAGTACCCCGACCAGTACGGCGGGAACCGGTACGGCGCCGACCAGTACAGTGCCGACCAGTACGGTGACCAGTACAGTGCCGACCAGTACGGTGACCAGTACGGCGGCGCGGACCAGTACGGGCAGTACCCCGCCCAGCAGTACGGCGGCCACCCCGGCCCGGGGCCGCAGGGGTCCGGGCGGCCCGGGGAGGGCGGCACCGACCCGTACGGCACGCCGTCGCTCGACCCGCAGGGCGGCTACGGCGCCCAGCCCCAGCAGCCGGAGGTCGACCCGAACGACCCGCTCGGCCTCGGCCAGGTGGGCGGCCGCGGCGGCCGCCACTCCGCCGGCGACTACGGCCCGGCCGGTGACTACCAGGACTACGGGCAGCAGGGCTACCAGCAGCCGACCACCGGCCCCTACCCGCAGCAGGGCTACGGGCAGGCCCCCGGCGGTTACCCGGCCGAGCCCGCGTACGCCACCGGCGAGCGGCAGCAGCCGCCGGCCGACGACCGCGACCCGCACGGCCGCCGCCGCGAGTGGTGAGCCCGGGCGGGCGCGCCCCGGCGGCCCCCGCCGGGCCCCTTCCCGCTCACGGCTCGTAGGGCAGCGGCACCGGGCGCTTCGGGTCCAGCCCGTCGCCCGACGAGGTGCCGCGCAGCCGCCGGCCGATCCACGGCACGAGGTGCTCGCGCACCCAGCGGATGTCCTCCCGCCGCCGTACCCACGGGTCGACCGGCTCGCGCGGCGGCCACGGCGTGCGCCAGTCGTCCTCGCTCTCCACGCCGAGCACCTCGAGCACCCGGGCGGCGACCCGCCGGTGCCCCTCGGAGTTCATGTGCAGCCGGTCCTCGGACCAGGCCCGCCAGTCCCGCAGGCTCTGCATCGGCCACAGGTCCACCAGGCGGCAGCCGTACAGGTCGGCGATCGAGCGGACGTGCATGTAGAAGACGGCGAACTTGCCGCGCAGCCGCCGCATGACCGGGGTGTCGCGCAGGTCCACCCCGGTGAACATCAGCACCTCGGCCCCGGTACGGCGCAGCTCGCGTACGGTGCGGGCGAGCGTCTTGGCCACCCGGTCGGGGTCGGAGCCCGGCCGGAGCAGGTCGTTCGCCCCGCCGCAGAAGCTGATCAGGTCGGGCTTCATCTCGAGCGCGGCGGGCACCTGGTCGCGGACGATCTGGTCGAGCAGCTTGCCGCGGATCGCGAGGTTGGCGTACCGGAACTCGGGGTTGAGCGTGGCGAGGCGCTCGGCCACCCGGTCCGCCCAGCCGCGGAACCGGCCGTCCTTGCCCGGGTCGTTGAGGCCCTCGGTGAAGCTGTCGCCAATCGCGACGAAGGTGCGGTAGCCGCGGGCGGGCGCCGAGCCGGTGAGGTCGATGTCCGGCATGGTCAGTTCCCCTCCTCCCGGAGCAGCCGCGCGATCGCGTGCAACGCGAGCACGTAGGAGTCCAGGCCGAACCCGGCGATCGTGCCGGTGGCCACGCCCGCGACCACCGAGGTGTGCCGGAACTCCTCGCGCGCCGCCGGGTTGCTGATGTGCACCTCCACCAGCGGGGCGGTGCGCTGGGCGAGCGCGTCCCGCAGCGCGTAGGAGTAGTGGGTGAACGCGGCCGGGTTGAGCACCACCGGAATCCGGGCGTCCGCCGCCTCGTGCACCCACTTGACCAGCTCGGCCTCGTCGTCGGTCTGCCGCACCTCCACCGAGAGCCCGACCTCGCGGCCCGCGCTGCGGCACAGCTCGACGAGGTCCTCGAAGGTGCTCGAGCCGTACACGTCGGGCTCTCTGCTGCCCAGCCGGCCCAGGTTGGGCCCGTTGAGAACCAGGACCTGCCTCACGTTCACCCCGTTGACTCTCTCGTGTCGTACCGGATGCGCCGTCAGCCCGCGACCGCCTCGAACGCCGCCTCGAGCAGCTCCTCGGACGGGTTCACCAGCCGGGAGGGCTTCGCCACGTCGTCGAGCACCACGAAGCGGGCGGTGGCGCCGCGGTTCTTCTTGTCCACGCGCATGTGCTCGCGCAGCCGCGGCCACGCGTCGCGCCGGTAGCGCACCGGCAGGCCGACCGCGGTGAGGATCGACCGGGTGCGCTCCACCAGCTCCGGCCCGACGCGGCCGTCGAGGTGGGAGAGCGCCGCGGCGAACACCATGCCGATCGCGACCGCCTCGCCGTGCCGCATCCGGTAGTCCTCGACCCGCTCGATCGCGTGCCCGAGCGTGTGGCCGTAGTTGAGGATCTCCCGCAGCCCGGACTCGCGCAGGTCGGCCCCGACCACCTCGGCCTTCACCCGGATCTTGCGCTCGATCAGCTCCCGGGTGTGCCGGCCCTCGGGGGTGCGCGCGCCCTCCGGGTCCTTCTCCACCAGGGCGAGGATCTCCGGGTCGGCGATGAACCCGCCCTTGATCACCTCGGCGAGCCCGGCCACGTAGTCCGCGGGCGGCACGGTGGCGAGCGTCTCGAGGTCGCACAGCACCCCGGCGGGCGGGTGGAACGCGCCCACCAGGTTCTTGCCCTCGGGGGTGTTGATGCCGGTCTTGCCGCCGACCGCGGCGTCCACCATGGCGAGGAGCGTGGTGGGCACGAGCACCACCTTCACGCCGCGCAGCCAGGTGGCGGCGACGAACCCGGCGAGGTCCGTGGTCGCCCCGCCGCCGACGCCGACCACCGCGTCCGAGCGGGTGACACCGTTCTGTCCCAGCGCCGACCACAGCTCGGCGGCGACCTGCACCGACTTGGCCTGCTCCCCGTCGGGCACGGGCAGCGGGATCACCCGGTAGCCGGCCTCGCGCAGCGCGGCCTCGACCCGCCCGGCGATCTCCGGCAGCGTCACCGGGTGGACCAGGCCGACCGTGCGCACCTTGTCCCCCAGCAGCGACGGCAGCTCGCCGAGCACGCCGCCGCCCACCACCACCTCGTACGGCTCGGCCCCGCCGACGCCGATCCGCGTCGCCGTCATGCCGGCAGCTCCTTGACGATCCGCTCGACGATCTCGTCGGGCTCGCGGCCCTCGGTGCTCACCCGGAGCGTGGCGAGCCGCTCGTAGATCGGGCGCCGCTGCTCCATGAGCTTGCGGAGCCGGGCGCGCGGGTTGAGCACGAGCAGCGGCCGGGCCGCGCCGAGGCCGACCCGCTCCACCGCCTCGCCGAGGCCCACCTCGAGGTAGACGACGGTGTGGCCGGCGAGCAGCTCCTGGGTCTCGGGGCGCAGGATCGCGCCGCCGCCGAGGGCGAGCACGCCGTCGTGCTCGGCGAGCGCGAGCCGTACCGCGGCGGCCTCGAGCTCGCGGAAGTGCTCCTCGCCGTCCTCGACGAAGATGTCGGAGACGGTCTTGCCCGCGGTCGCCTCGACGTCGGCGTCGGTGTCGCGGAAGCCGACGCCGAGCCGGTCGGCGAGCAGCTTCCCGATCGTGGTCTTGCCGGAGCCGGGCGGGCCGATCAGTACCGCGCGCGGCCGGGTCGCGTTCTCCGCCGGGGTCATCGTCATCACTTCACCACCAGCGCGGAGAGGTAGCCGTTCAGGTTGCGGGCGACCTCCTCGACCGAGTCGCCGCCGAACTTCTCCAGGGCGGCGTCGGCGAGCACGAGCGCGACCATCGCCTCGCCCACCACCGCGGCCGGGACCACCGCGCACACGTCCGACCGCTGGTTGATCGCCTTGGCGGGCTCGCCGGTCTTGATATCGATGGTGCGCAGCGCCCGCGGCACCGTGGAGATCGGTTTCATCGCGGCGCGCACCCGCAGCGGCTCGCCGTTGGTCATGCCGCCCTCGATGCCGCCCGCGCGGTTGGTGACCCGGCGCACGCCCTCCGGAGTGTTGACGATCTCGTCGTGGGCGCGGGAGCCGCGGCGGCGGGCGGTCTCGAAGCCGTCGCCGACCGCCACGCCCTTGATCGCCTGGATGCCCATGAGCGCGGCGGCGAGCCGGGCGTCGAGCCGCCGGTCCCAGTGCACGTAGCTGCCGAGCCCCGGCGGCAGGCCGTACGCGAGCACCTCGATCACGCCGCCGAGGGTGTCGCCGTCCTTCCGCGCGGCGTCGATCTCGGCGATCATCGCCTCGGAGGTCGCCGGGTCGAGGCAGCGCACCGGGTTCTCGTCGAGCGCGGCGGCGTCCGCCGGGGTGGGCAGCAGGCCCTCGGGCGCGGACACCTCGCCGATCGCCACCACGTGGCTGACGATCTCGACGCCGAGCGCCTGCTTGAGGAAGTTCCGCGCGACCTGGCCGAGCGCCACCCGGGCGGCGGTCTCCCGGGCGCTCGCCCGGTCGAGCACGGGGCGGGCGTCGTCGAAGCCGTACTTCTGCATGCCCGACAGGTCGGCGTGGCCCGGGCGCGGACGGGACAGCGGGGCGTTGCGCGCCTGGTTCGCCAGCAGCGCCTCGTCCACCGGGTCGGCGGCCATCACCGTCTGCCACTTGGGCCACTCGGTGTTGCCGATGCGGATCGCGACCGGGCTGCCCAGGGTGCGCCCGTGCCGCACGCCGCCGACGATGGTGACCTCGTCCTGCTCGAACTTCATCCGGGCACCGCGGCCGTGGCCGAGCCGGCGGCGGCGCAGCGCCTCGGCGATGTCGGCCGTGGTCACCTCAACTCCCGCGGGCAGCCCCTCAAGGATCGCGACGAGTTCGGGGCCGTGGGACTCCCCGGCGGTCAACCAACGCAACATGGGGACAAGTCTTCCATGTGCGGCACCGTGCGGTGTCCCCGGATGGCCCGTCCCCGGCGGGTGTCGCGGGGATCACGCTCCGCCGCGCCCGCAGGTCAGCCCGCCCTGGTGATCCGCTATCGGTACGGCAGCAGCAGCGCGGCGAGCGCCGCGGCGAGCATGAACGGGCCGAACGGGAACTCGCTGTGCAGCGTGCCGCGGCGGGTGGCGAGCAGGCCGAGCGCGTAGGCCGCGCCGAGCAGGTGCCCGCCGGCCGCGGCCGTGATCCAGGGCTGCAGGCCCAGCGCGCCGGTGACCAGGCCGATGAGCCCGGCGAGCTTCACGTCGCCGAGGCCGAGGGCGTCCGGCCGTACCAGCCACAGCACGGCGTAGATCGCGCCGAGCGCGAGCATCCCGGCGAGCGCGGGCGGCAGGGCGCCGCTCGGGGCGAGCAGGCCGAGCAGCACGGGGTACGACGGCAGCGTGACCGCGTCGGGCAGCCGGTGGGTGCGCCAGTCGACGAGGGCGAGCGCCATGCCGGAGACCGCGAGGTAGAGCCAGGCGGCGAGCAGCCAGCCGGACTCCCCGGCGAGCCGCCAGGCGACCGCGCCGCAGACCGCGGCGGTGGCCGCCTCCACGGTGGGCGGCCAGGCGGGCACCGGGACCGTGCGCGCGACCGCGCGTAGCGTGCCAAGCGCCCCGGGCCCGGGATCCTCCGCGCCCTGCTCCAGCGGTCCGGCCCCGCCCCCGTCCCCGGGCGCGGGGCCGCCCTTGTGCGGGCCGTACCGGCGGGCGAACTCGCGGACGTACCGGCCCGCGAGCAACCCGAAGAGCGCGGCTGCGGCGACGGCGAGAGCGGTCACCCGATCGAGACTAGGCGACCATGGCCACCCGGGGGCGGCCCGTGATCAGGGCTGTGGACAACCGGTTCCGGGATCGGCGCTACCTGCGGAACCAGCGGAACCTGCGGCGGGGCGGCGTCACCCGGGCCACCACCGCGTCCGGCATCTCCTGGATGCGCTCCAGGACCTGGCCGGGGGGCGCGTCGAGCGCGGCGAGCGCGTGCAGCAGCGCCCCCTCGATCGGGAACGGTACCGGCCCCGCCACGTCGATCACCACGGCGGCGGCGTCCTCGTGCACGGCGGTGTGGCAGACCTGGGCGGCCCGCACCTGGATCGGCCGGGCGTCGGGCCGCCAGCGGCGCAGCGCCTCCAGCCCGGTGAAGGCGGGCACGGCCGCCCGGCCGTCCTTGCCGATCAGCTTGGGCAGCGCCATGTCGCTCCCGCTCCCGCACGCCTCCCCCGGCAGCTCGGACGCGTCGACGACCACGGCCGGCATGAGCAGCCGCGCGTGCTGCAGCGCGGCGACCACCGCCGAGGGGTCACCCGACCCGGCGGCGAGATCGGCGAGCGCCTTCGCGAGCGCGGGGTCGGGGGACCCGTCGTCGTCAGGGAGGATCGGCTGCGGAATGCTCGGCACGGCACCCGAGCCTACCGGCGGCATTCTGCGGGCCGGCGGCTCACCCCAGGTCGGAGATGGCGGCGACGATACCGCCACCGGACGGGCCCTGGTGCACCGCGGCGACCGACACGAACACCGCCGGGTCGCCGGTCACCGAGGCGGCGACGCCGCCCACGGCCGCCTTGATCTGGCGGTGCCAGTGCACGTCGGAGTCGTCGAGCATGATGTTGCGCCGCCCGCGCACCCGGCCGGTCGGGTCGGCCTCGCACTTGAGGAACACGTTGACGAGGCGGCCCTTGAGGTCGGACGGGTGCGGCCGCTCCGGCAGGTCGAGGCCGGAGGACCGGATCGCCTCCCAGATGCCGTCGGTGTCGAGCGCGTCCTTCATCACCGAGTGGCCGATGCGGTACCGGCCGCCGATGCCGCGCACGTTGCCGACCACGACGATCTGCGCCCGGTCGAGCTCGACGCCCGAGGAGCAGGAGGCGACGCTCGAGTAGAGGGACAGGTCGCGGTGGATCTGGTCCTCGCGCGGCATCTCGATCTCCCCGAGCGCCACGCCGATGCCGAGCGCGGTGGTGGAGTTCGAGATGTCCATCGACTTGAGCGTGTCCTCGGTGACCACGGTCTTGCCGCGGCTGTGCGCGTCGGCGATCGAGGCCTGGGTGAGCAGCGGCGTCTTGGTCTGCACGTAGTGCACGTCCGCCGGGTCCTCGATGCCGGCGAGCTTCATCGCCTCGCGCACGCCCGCGGCGACCTTCTCCACCATCGCCGGACGGCCGATGTCCTCGGGCAGGATGACCTCGCTCATCGCGATACCGACCGACACCCGCGGCTCGTCGGTCTTCACCGCCTTCGCCGGGTCGATCGTCGCGAAGATCGTGGCATGCGGGCTGATCACGCCGTCGGTGCCGCCCGACCAGACGAGCGGGACCTGCGCGACCTCCTCGGGCGTGCGGGTGCCCTTCTCCACGAGCACCTCGCGGAAGGCCCGGTCGGCGAGGATGCGCGTGTAGTCGTTGACGCCGCCGTTGCCCTCGGTCTTACCGATGACCGCGAGCACCCGGTCGGCCTCGATCACGCCGTCGTCGATCAGTTTGGCCAGCCCGGACGCGTCGGTCACGCTCTCGATCGGAACCTTGCGTACCTCGATCGGATCCGGCATCCCCATCAACCTTTCGTCATCCGTTTTCGCCAGTCCCATGCCCCGCGGCCGTCCGGACCACGGTGCCGACCTCGCCGTCGAGCGCCTCGCCGATCCGCTCCAGCGTGGTGATCACGGCGCGCTCCCCGCCGTTCTCGACGAACCGCGCCGCCGCCTCGATCTTCGGGCCCATGCTGCCGCGGGCGAAGTGCCCCTCGGCCTGCAGTGCCCGCAGCTCCTCGGGCGTCACCCGCCCGATCGGCCGCTGCTGTGGCGTGCCGTACCCGACGAACGCGTGCGGCACGTTCGTCGCGATCACGAGGGTGGACGCCTTGACGTCCCTGGCGAGCACCGCGGCGGCGAGGTCCTTGTCGATCACCGCGGCGACGCCGCGCAGCGTGCCGTCGGGCTCGCGCACCACCGGCACTCCCCCGCCCCCGGCCGCGACGACGGTGAAGCCGCTCTCCATGAGCGCGACCGCGGCCTCGGCGTCGAGGATCTCCACCGGCTCGGGGGAGGCGACCACCCGCCGCCAGCCCTTGTCGAACCGCCGCCAGGTCTCACCGAACCGCTCGAACCGGGCCGCCTCCTCCTCGGTGAAGTAGCGGCCGATCGGCTTGACCGGGTCGGCGAAGGCCGGGTCGGCGGCGTCGACCAGGGTGCGGGTGACCACCACGGCGGTGCGGCCGCCCAGCGCGTTGAGCACGAGCGTGCCGATGGTGGCCTGGGTGGTCGCCACACACCAGTCGAGCGGCACCGGCGGAACCACGTCGGCGGTGAGCTGGTTCTTCAGCAGCACGTTGCCCACCTGGGGGCCGTTGCCGTGGGTGAGGATCACCTGGTGGCCGTGCGCCCGCAGCTCCGCGACGTGCCGCATCGCCTCCTCGATGGCGCGCCGCTGGTCCTCCGGCGCGGCGCTGCCATCCGGGCCGGTCATCGCGTTGCCGCCCAATGCGATCAGTACGCGTTCGCCCACACCGCGAAAGCTATCCGCAGGACTCCCGCGCTCTCATTGGCAACGGGTGCCCAACAACCGGCGGGTTGTCGGCGTTCCTTGCCAAGCGGGTGGCGGGGCGGCTCAGCGGGCCCCGGTACGGCTCGCGCCGCCGAGCCGGGCGAGCCGCCGTACCGCCTCGTCGATCACCTCGTCCCGCTTGCAGAACGCGAACCGCACGAAGTGCCGGCCCGCCGCGGCGTCGTCGTAGAACACCTGGGTGGGGATCGCGACCACACCCGCGAGCTCGGGCAGCCGACGGGCGAGGTCGAGCCCGTCGGTGAAGCCGAGCGGCCGGATGTCGGCCTGCACGAAGTAGGTCCCGGCGGGCCGCAGCGCGGCGAACCCGGCCTCAGTGAGCCCGGCGACGAGCCGGTCGCGCTTGGCCTGCAGCTCGTCGCGCAGGCTTGCCACCCAGGCCAGCTCGTTGCGCAGCGCGTAGGCGACCGCGGCCTGCCAGGGGCCGTTCGCGGTGAAGGTGAGGAACTGCTTGACCGTCTGCACCGCGGTGACGAGCGGCGCGGGCGCGCAGACCCAGCCGGTCTTCCAGCCGGTCACCGAGAACGTCTTGCCCGCCGAGGAGATCATCACGGTGCGCTCGCGCATGCCCGGCAGCGTGGCGAGCGGGATGTGCGGGGTGCCGTCGAAGGTGAGGTGCTCGTAGACCTCGTCGGTGATCGCGATCAGGTCGTGCTCGACGCAGACCGCCGCGATCGCCTCCAGCTCCTCGCGGGTGAACACGGTGCCGGTGGGGTTGTGCGGCGAGTTGACGAGGATGAGTCTCGTGCGCGGGCCGACCGCGGCGCGCAGCTCGTCCGGGTCGACCGCGAACCGGCCGCCCACCGGCCGCAGCGTCACCGCCCGCCGCACCCCCTGGGCGAGCGCGATCGCGGCGGCGTAGGAGTCGTAGTACGGCTCGAAGACGATCACCTCGTCGCCCGGCTCGCAGAGCGCGAGCACCGCGGCCGTGATCGCCTCGGTGGCCCCGACGGTGACGAGGATCTCGCCGTCCGGGTCGTAGGCGAGGCCGTACCGCTCCTTGTGGTGCTCGGCGACCGCCTGCCGCAGCTCCGGCAGGCCGGGGCCCGGCGGGTACTGGTTGAGCCCGGAGCGGACCGCCTCGACCGCGCGGTCGAGCATCGCGGCGGGCCCGTCGGTGTCCGGGAAGCCCTGTCCGAGGTTGATCGACCCGGTGCGTACGGCGAGCGCGGTCATCTCGGCGAAGACCGTGGTGCCGAACGCCCGCATCCTGGCGACGAGAGGCTCTGTCACGGGCTTCAGCGTAGTGCGCCGAGGCGGCCTCGCCGAGGGGGTGGTGCGGCGAACGTGCACGGGGCGCTCGCGCGGACTCCACCCATCGTGATGAACTGGCGGTATGGCCGAGCCGCGCCGTGTCCCCGACACCCCGCCGGTGCCCGACTCCCCCACCGGCGGCCCACCGCCGCGGCCGCGGGTCCGCGAGCTCGACGCGCTGCGCGGCTTCGCGATCTGCGGGATCATGGTGGTGAACACCTGGCAGTTCGTGCGCGCCGCCACCTGGTCCACGCACGAGGGCGGCCCGGTCGACGACGTGATCGGCACGCTGCTGCAGGGCCGGTTCTATCCGATCTTCTCGCTGCTGTTCGGGATGAGCTTCGTGCTCTTCCTCGACTCCGCCCGGGAGCGGACCGAGCACCCCCGGCTCGCGCTGTTCATGCGGCTCGTCGTGCTCGCCTGCTTCGGCCTGCTGCACCAGACCGTCAACGAGGGCGAGGTGCTGCTGCCGTACGCGGCGTTCGGCCTCGTGCTGCTGCTGCCGTTGTCCTACCTGCCGCGCTGGGTCGCGCTCGCCGCCGGGCTCGCCGGGGTCGCCGCGGCGGTGGCGCTGGTCGACGCCTGGCTGCTCATCGCCGGGCTGTTCCCGGTCGGGATGGCGCTCGTCCGCTACCGGCCCGCGCCGCGGCTGCTCGTGCCGTCGTTCGCCGCCGCGGCGGTGCTCGCCGCCGCGGCCCTCTGGCTGCACCTGGAGCTGCGCGACGCGCTCGACCCGGGGATCGACCCGTACGCGGCGGGGCTGGTCGCCGCGCTCTTCGGGGCCGCCGCGTACGCGCTCGGCGCGGTGCTGGTGGCGCGGGCGAGCCATACCGTCTCGGCCGTGCTGGAGCCGCTCGGCCGGATGGCGCTCACCAACTACCTGACGAGCACGCCGTTCATCCTCGCGGCGCTGCCGCTGCTGACACGGGACACCACCCACCTGTCGGTGGTCGGGTACGCGGCCGCGGTGCTCGCCGTCCAGTTCGCGTTCGGCCGGTGGTGGCTGCGCACCCACCGGTACGGCCCGCTGGAGTGGATCTGGCGGTGCGCCACCTGGTGGCGGATCACCCCCAACCGGCGCCCCGACCCGGTCCGGTACGGCCCGGCCGGGGGAGAATGAGCGCATGCGCGTCGCCCTCTGCCAGCTCGCGGTCACCAAGGACCCCAAGACCAACCTGGAGCGCGCCCGCGCGGCCGTCGCCGAGGCCGCCGCGGCGGGCGCCCGCC
>Ga0207874_1000773_pt1 | contig 42721 bp, 46 predicted proteins | sample HigsolmetaAR201D_FD_184833 | JGI IMG/M metagenome (GOLD analysis project Ga0207874, IMG submission 184833) | Ionic liquid and high solid enriched microbial communities from the Joint BioEnergy Institute, USA - AR20-1-D (SPAdes) (version 2) ...
TAGGGATCGCGAGGATCACGCGGGCCGGCGGGATCGTTCCGACTGGGGTCTACCATCGAATTTCTCCATTGCAGATCATGGAGATAATGCCGAGCCCCAAAAAACGTTCCGCTTCCGGTTGCGGCGCGCCCGCCCTACCCGCCACAGCATACGCACGGGAAAGCCTTCAATTTGGCCGCTCCCGACGGGTTTTCAGGCCGCTCCGGCGAACTTCTGCTTCTCGAAGCGCTTGCGCTCGTGAGGGTCGAGATAGAGCTTCCTGAGCCGGATCGATTTCGGCGTAACCTCGACCAGCTCATCCTCCTGAATCCAGGAAAGCGCCCGCTCCAGGGTCATGCGAATAGGAGGCGTGAGCTTCACCGCGTCGTCCTTGCCTGCAGCACGGATATTGGTGAGCTTCTTGCCCTTCAGCACATTCACTTCCAGGTCATTGTCCCTGGTGTGGATGCCGACGATCATGCCCTGATAGACCTTCGTGCCCGGCTCGATGATCATGGGTCCGCGATCCTCGAGGTTCCACAGAGCGTAGGCAACGGCCTCGCCCGGCTCGTTGGCGATGAGCACGCCGTTGACGCGCCCGCCGATCTCGCCCTTGTACGGCTCGTAGGCGTGGAAGAGCCGGTTCATCACCGCAGTGCCGCGCGTGTCGGTCAGGAGTTCCGACTGATAGCCGATAAGACCGCGCGTGGGGGCGTGGAAGACAAGCCGCTGGCGGCCACCGCCCGACGGGCGAAGCTCGATCATCTCGGCCTTGCGTTCCGACATTTTCTGCACGACCACGCCAGCGTGCTCCTCGTCCACGTCGATGACCACTTCCTCGACCGGCTCGAGAAGCTGCCCGTTCTCATCCCTTTTCATCACCACGCGGGGGCGCGAAACGGCAAGCTCGAACCCCTCACGGCGCATGGTCTCGATCAGCACAGAAAGCTGCAATTCGCCGCGGCCGGAGACGAAGAAGGAATCCTTGTCGGACGACTCCTCCACCTTGAGCGCCACATTGCCCTCAGCCTCGCGCAGCAGGCGATCGCGGATAACGCGGCTCGTCACCTTGTCGCCCTCCGTGCCGGCAAGCGGCGAATCGTTGACCAGGAAGCTCATGGTGACGGTTGGCGGATCGATGGGCTGGGCGGGCAGCGGCTCGTTCACCGCAGGGTCGCAGAAGGTGTCGGCCACAGTGCCCTTGGACAACCCCGCGATCGCCACGATGTCGCCCGCATGCGCCTCCTCGATCGGCTGGCGCTCGAGCCCGCGGAAGGCCAGGATCTTGGAGATGCGGCCCTGCTCCAAAAGCGCGCCATCGCGCGAGAGTACCTTGACCGCCTGATTGGGCTTCACGGAGCCGGAAGCGATGCGCCCCGTGATGATGCGGCCGAGGAAGGGATTCGCCTCCAGAATCGTGCCGATCATGCGGAAGGGACCATCCTCCACCTTCGGCTCCGGCACATGCCTGAGCACGAGATCGAAGAGCGGGGCGAGCCCTTCCTCCTTGGGACCGGCGGGATCGAAATTCATCCAGCCGTCGCGACCCGAGCCGTAAAGGATGGGAAAATCCAGCTGCTCGTCCGTCGCATCCAGCGCCGCGAAGAGGTCGAACACCTCGTTGACCACCTCGTCGGGACGGGCATCCGGCCGGTCAATCTTGTTGACGGCGACGATGGGCCGGAGTCCCACCTTCAAGGCCTTGCCAACCACGAACTTGGTCTGCGGCATCGGGCCTTCGGCGGAGTCGACCAGGAGGACGGCCCCGTCCACCATGTTGAGAATGCGCTCCACCTCCCCGCCAAAATCGGCGTGGCCGGGCGTGTCGACGATATTGATGCGCACGTCCTTCCAGACCACTGAAGTGGCCTTGGCCAGGATCGTTATGCCTCGCTCCCGCTCCAGATCGTTGGAATCCATGGCGCGCTCGTCCACGCGCTGGTTGTCCCGCACGGAGCCGGACTGCTTCAGGAGCGCGTCGACAAGAGTGGTTTTCCCATGGTCGACATGGGCGATGATCGCGATATTGCGGAGCTTCATTGGTTCTCTTCGGGGGTCAGTGGAGCAGGCGTTGAGCCGCACCGGCATTTCGTTGGCCGCGCTCATACAGGTTTTTTCGCAATTGCGAAAGGGATCCGCGCGTCCTTGGGCGCGACCTGGGCTCATATGGTACTGCGGCAGCCCGCAAAAAAGGGGCGCGCGCCATCATCCGGAAAGCGAGCGGCCGACGCTGCGGCAGGAACCATGGCCTGCGGCGCGGAACGGCCTTGACCTGAACGGTGCGCTAAGGCATCGAACCGTCATTCCTCGCCTGCCCGAGTCGGGGCCGGTTCCCCTCCCGTTCATTCCGGAGACAGCCATGGCTGACGACATTACCAGTGAGACCGCGCAGACCGTTGCCGCCGGACAGCTCCGCGCTTTCATCGAGCGCATCGAGCGGCTCGAAGAGGAAAAGAAGACGATCTCGGACGACATCAAGGAAGTCTATGCCGAGATGAAGGGCAATGGCTTCGACGTGAAGGCCGTGCGCACGATCGTCCGCCTGCGCAAGAAGGATCAGGCCGAGCGGCAGGAAGAGGAGGCTATCCTGGAGCTCTACAAGGCTGCGCTAGGGATGGTCTGAGGTCTCACCCGCCCAGCCGTTCAGGCACATCGAGGTGGCGTGTGCGGCGCAGCTCTGGGAAGAGCCAGGCCCACAGCGCAGCGACGGCCACCGCGCCCACACCACCGAAGACCACCGCCGGCACGGCGCCGATGAGGGCCGCCATCGTGCCGGCACGGAACTCTCCCAACTCGTTCGACGCGCCGACAAAGACCATGTTGACCGCGTTGACGCGGCCGCGCAAGCGGTCCGGCGTCCAGAGCTGGATCAGCGTCTCACGGATGTAAACGCTGACCATGTCGGCAGCACCAAGTCCGGCAAGCGCGGCGATCGACAGCCATGCCACGGTCGAGACGCCGAAAACGGCGGTGAACACGCCGAAAAAGGCGACGAAGACGAACATGATCACGCCCGCATGATCACGGATCGGATGCCCGGCCAGCCACAGAGTGACCAGCAGCGCCCCGATGCCAGGGGACGAGCGCAGCAGTCCCAGGCCCCAGGGCCCGACCTCCAGGATGTCGCGCGCATAGACGGGCATGAGAGCCACCGCCCCGCCAAGCAGGACGGCGAAAAGGTCGAGCGAGATCGCGCCGAGCACGACCTTCTCCCGCCAGATATAGCGAAAACCTGCAAGCAGCGCCTCGATCGAGGGCTGCTCCGTCCCGGTGCGCTGGGCAGGTTTGGGGATGGAGAAGCAGAAGCCCGCCGCAGCGAGCATGAGCACCGCCGCGGTTCCATAGGCAACTTCGGCCGAAATGCCGTAGAGCAAGCCGCCCGCGACCGGACCTGTGATGGTCGCAAGGTGCCAGGCAGTGGAGTTCCATGCCACAGCGTTGGCGAAATCCTTCGCCGGAACCAGATTGGCGATCAGCGAGGCCGACGCCGGCCCCAGGAATGCGCGCGCAATGCCGAAGACAGCAAGCACCACGAAGACCGGCAGGGCGGAACTGAGCCCCCGCAACGTAAGGATCAGCAGAATGCTGGCGCAGATTGCCTCGAGCGTAACAGAAAGGCCCATGATCATGCGCCGCCCGAAGCGGTCCGCCACGGCGCCCGTTACCAGGAAGAGAAGGAGCGAAGGTGCGAACTGGATGATGCCCACCAGCCCGAGATCGAACGGATCGCGCGTCAGGTCGTAAATCTGCCAGCCCACTGCCACGGAAACGATCTGGGTGGCGAAGGAGGCAAAGGCTCGCGCCAGCCAGTAGCGGGTGAACGCACTGTGACGGAACGCGGCGTAGCGCGCATGAACGACAGGGGCTTCTGTGGTTTCCATGGGAAAAAGCGGCGAGGCTTCCTTCAACCGCGGAGATGCGGCATTGCTTCAGAATCACATGACGGCTCACCGCCTGTTCCGCAGCGACGGATGTGCAATGAGGCCTGCTCGGACGTGCAGATGACAGCGATATACCCGGAATTGCCCAATTCACCAGCCTGAAATGACATCGCCGAAATGATTCGGCAGTATTACATTGCTCCCGAGCGCAACACATCCTCCTTGGCTTCACTTCACCCGATCAATGGGCTTTTCGGCAGGGAGTTCAGTCCGATGCGCCGCAGCTGCCGCGGGCGGTGCTTGCGCGCTTCCTCACTTCGAAGCCGAGATCGACGATCGTTCCTCTGTGGCCGCGGCCGACGGCAATCGCCTCCAGTAGCATTTCCACCGCGCGCTTTCCCATCTCATAGCGGAAAGTGCGCACGCTGGTGATCGGCGGTTCGGCGGCCGCCATCATCTCAAGGTCGTTGAAGCCGCAAATGCCGAGCCGGTCGGGAACGGACAACCGTCGCCGCTGCGCCTCGAACATGACGCCCAGCGCAAGATCGTCATTGATGCAAAACACGGCATCAAGGTCCGGCGCCTGTTCGATCAGCTCGCAAAAGAGCTGCGAACCCAGGCTGACGGACGAGGGCTCGGCGGTGGTCACGACCCGCTCTTCCGAAAAGAGGCCGGCCTCGGCCGCTGCCTGCCGGAAGCCCTGGAAGCGGCGCTGCGTGCGCGGGTCCATTCTGGCGCCCATGAAGGCAAGCTTGCGGTAGCCTTGCTCTATCAGATGGATCGTGGCGGCGCGCGCGGCCTCGTAATGCGAAAAGCCGATCATCATGTCGACGGGATTCTCGCCCGTTTCCATGATCTGCACCACCGGACAGGACGCCGTTTCAAGCAGGCTGCGCCCCCTTTCCGACTGGTCGATCCCGGAGACGATGAGCCCGGCCGGCTTCTGGCCAAGAAAAACCTTGAGCAGCTTCTCTTCTTTGAGGGGCGAATACCGCGTATTGCCGAGCTGGATGTCGAAGGGGGTCTTTTCGACCGCCGTATAGATGCCCCGCAGGACATCCGCAAAAACGCTGTTGGTGACGGAAGGAATGATGACGCCGATGACGTCCGTCCGGCTGGAAGCAAGCGCCCGCGCCGCCGGGTCGGGCACATAACCGAGCAGATCTATGGCCCTGGAGATTTCCTCGCGCAGCTTGAGGGAGACCTTCTCCGGTGTGCGCAGCGCGCGTGATACGGTGATCGCGCTAACACCGACATGGGCTGCCACATCGGACAGTGTCACCTTCCTGCCGTCGCGCATTCCGCAGCATTCCTCCCATTCGCCGTTTTCATCCTAATGCAACATGACCGGCACATGCTAGCCATCGTTGCGTGACAGCGCTAACATGACTGAGTCATCAGATGAACTGCCCGAGGAGGAGCATGTGACCGAACGCTGCCGGAACGCCATCGTCATGGGTGTAAGCGGCGTCGGCAAGACTACGGTGGCGGAGCGCCTCGTCGAAGCCTTCGGCGGCCACTTCCTCGAAGGCGACAGGTTCCATCCGGAACGGAATATACGGGCCATGTCGAGCGGCATTCCTCTCACCGACGAGCACCGCTGGGAATGGCTGGCGCGCATCGCGGAGGCGGTGACGGCGCTGAACGCTGAAAGCAGCGCCCCGGCCTTCATCGCCTGCTCGGCGCTCAAACGCCGCTATCGCGATTTCCTGCGCGAAAGGATGGGGGCGTTCGCACTCATCTTTCTGGACGGCGAGCGGGAGGTGATCCGAAGCCGCCTCGCTGTCCGGAAAGGTCATTTCATGCCGGCCACTCTTCTCGACAGCCAGTTCGACACTCTGGAGCCTCCAGACCTGCTTCAGGAGAAACCCATTTGCCGGATCGATGTAGCGCCCAGCGTGGAACAGGTGGTGCGTGAGGCGATCCCGTTCTGCCGGCGGCACCTTATCGGCATCAGTGAGCGCGAATAGGGTTCATTCGGGCTTTTCGCTGCAAGACCCGAATGAACCAAATGCCTGGCTTCCCGAAGTTCGGCATGTCGCTGCTCTCCCCCGGACCGCAACTCGCCGCTCCGAAGGAACGAAACGGGAAGCCTTACAGCCCGCAGCCCCTTGCATTCACATAGACCGACAGCAGCATGGTCGTGGCGCAGATGAACAGGCGGTTGCGCTTGGGGCCGCCGAAGCAGACATTGGAAACCACGCGAGGCGTGCGGATCTTGCCGAGCAGCGTGCCGTCGGGCGCGAAGCAATGCACCCCGTCGCCGGCCGAGGACCAGATATTTCCGTTCGTGTCCACGCGGAAGCCGTCGAACAGGCCCGCCTCGCAAGTGGCGAACTCGCTCCCCGCGCCAACCTTCTTTCCGCCGTCCCGAAGGGGATAAGCACGGATTACCGGCTTGCAGTCCGGGCGGTGCGTGTGCCCCGTATCGGCCACGTAGAGGATGCTTTCGTCGGGCGAGAAGGCGAGTCCGTTCGGCTGGACCATATCGGTAATAACGCAGTCCACCGTGCCGTCGGGATCGATCCGATAGACGAACGAGCCACCGATCTCGCTTTCCGCCGCGTCGCCCTCATACTCGCTGTCGATGCCGTAAGTGGGATCGGTGAACCAGATGGAGCCGTCCGATTTTTCCACCACGTCATTGGGGGAATTGAACCTCTTGCCCTCAAAATGGCTCGCAAGCACCGTGCGCGAGCCGTCAAATTCCCGGCGGGTGACCGCCCGGCCGCGATGCTCGCAGCAGATGAGCCGTCCCATCCGATCAACCGTATGGCCGTTCTGGTTGAGGCAGCCCTGCTCGAACACCGAAACGGCGCCACTCGTCTCGTCCCAGCGAAGGAGCCGGTCGTTCGGGATGTCCGACCAGATCAGATAGCGCCCGGCGGGGAAATAGGCCGGGCCCTCCGTCCAGCGGCCACCGGTCCACAGAACCTCCACATCGGCATTCATGTGGATGAGCTTCGCGAAGCGCTCGTCGCGTATCTCGTAGTGTTCCTCCGCCATCGCGTCTTGCCTCCCTCAGAACGTGACTTTCGAATTGCGCCCGTAAACGAGCAGCATGGCGATGATCACCGCGCCGTAGATGATCTGGCGAACCGCCTCAGGCATCTGCATCATCGACAGGACCGAATTCAAGAGCACGATGAGGATAACGCCGACAAGCGTTCCAATATAGCGGCCGCGGCCGCCCAGGATATGCGTACCTCCGAGAACCACGGCAGCGATCGAGGGCAGCAGGAAGATGTTCCCCATGCCCTGGTAGGCCTGCGTGGCGTAGCCGGCGAGAAGTATCCCCGCGATGGCCGCGCACACGCCGGAGCAGACGAAGGCCCCGATGATGACAAGGCGGGTACGGATGCCGGAGAGATAGGCCGCCGCTTCGCGGGACCCCGTGGCGTAGATCGCGCGGCCGAAGGCGGTCCGGCTCAGCATCACGGCAATCACGACCGACACCAAAGCCCAGACAAAGACGGCAGAGGGGATGCCGAGCACCCTGCCGGAGGCCAGAAAACGCATTAGCGGCGTCGCATCCGTCTGCGGCGCAAAGCCGCCCGTATGGAAGACCATGAGCCCGCGCAGCACGCTGTCGACGCCGAGGGTGAATATCATGGACGGGATGCGCAGCACCGCCGCACCAAACCCGTTAAAGAGGCCCACCGCCAGCCCCACGGCGATACCCGTCGGGATCGCCATTTCACCCCCAACAGCGGTCGCCATCATGGCCGCCGTGGTCAGCGTCCAGGGGATCGACAGGTCGATGTGGCCGAGAAGTATCACCACCATCATGCCCGCAGCGCAGATGCCGAGGAAAGCGCCGGTCTGCAGCTGCTGGAGCAGGTAGTTGGGCGAAAGAAGCGGCGCCGTGCCCTGGGTGAGCATTGTATAGGCGGTGCCTATTATCAGGATGACGAGAACGAAGCCCGCGGCGATCAGGACCGGCCGTTCCTCCTCACGAATGCGCGCGATGGCGCGCGTGATGGCGCTTGCGGTCATCGGAAAAGCTCCAGCCTGTTCTTCACCCTCAGCGTGCGCAGCGCACCAAGACTGACCGCGCCAAGCAGCACCACGCCCTCGATCAGAGGCTGCAGCAGCGGGTCGATCGCCAGGATGCGGAAGTAGAACGAGATGACGCGCAGGATCAGCGCGCCCACAAGCGAGCCGATCGCGCCGCCCACGCCGCCATAGAGCGACGTGCCTCCGAGCACAACGGCAGCGATAGAATTCAGCGTATAGGCGCCAGCCTGGGTAACGTCGGCATTGCCCGAAGAGGTCTGAATAGCGAGATAAAGGCCGGCACAGGCGGCGAAGAGACCGGCGAGCGTGAAGGCGGCGATCTTGGCACGCTCCACCGGCAGGCCCGACATGTAGGCAGCCCCTTCCGCTGAACCCACCGCATAAACGGTGCGCCCCATCTGCGTATTGCGGAAGGGAAGCCAGATGAACAGCACCACCGCAAGCACGATCAGAAGCGGAACCGGGATGGCGGCAAAGGGCTGAAGCCACGCCGCCTCGCCGCCCTCGGCAAGGCCGTAGGTTTCGGCGAAGTCGAAAACCGTGTTGGTCATTGCCCAGCTGAGATCATCATCGACCTCGCCGCCGGGACGCGGCCTGATCAGCAGCGCAAGCCCGATGGCGACCGCCCCCGTGGCGAGCGTGGTGATGATGGGTTGGATTCGCCCGTAGACGACGATCAGGCCATTGACACAGCCGAAGGCCGCGCCGCAGGCAAGGGTAAGCAATGCACCGAAAAGCATCTCGGCCGGCGTGCCGGTGAGCAGCTCGGAGGCGATGCAGTTGGTGAGCGTCATCACCGCGCCGACGGAGAGGTCCAGCCCGCCGGTCAGCACCGGCAAGGTTTGCGCCATCGCCACGAAAACGATCGCCACCGATTCATTGGTGTTCTGGATGAGCACCGCGGAAGAAAAGCCGCGCGGATGCAGCATGTGGTAGACGAGGTAAAAAACCGCAAAGAGAAGAAGAGCGCCGAGAAACGCCCGATTTCTGAGCGCGGCGCTGTGAAGGCGCTTGGCGAGCCTCATGCCGCTGCCTCCGGCGCGATATTGAGCGAGGCGGCGACGATGGCCTCCTCGGTGATCCCCTCCCCTTCCAGCTCGGCGACGATGCGGCCGTCATACATGACCGACACGCGGTCGCAGCAGCCGATCAGCTCCGCATAGTCGCTCGAATAGAAAAGGACCGCCTTTCCTTCCTCGGCAAGGTCGCGCATCAGCCGGTAAATCTCCTGCTTCGTGCCAACGTCGATGCCGCGCGTGGGGTCGTTGAGCAGGATGAGGTCCGGTTCCACCATCAGCCACTTGGCGATGACGACCTTCTGCTGGTTTCCGCCCGAAAGGGTGGCAACGATGTCGCGGGGGCTGCCAAGCCTGATCCGCAGCTTCTCGATGGCAGCCGATATCGCCGTCTCCGCCTTGGCCCGGTCGATGAACGGCCCGCTGGAGACCCGCGCGAAGGCGGAGGCGAGCAGATTGTCTGCGATGGGCAGCTGCAGCATCAGCCCTTCGGTCTTGCGGTCCTCCGGCACGAGGGCAATGCGCGTCCTGGCGCTGCGGGCGGCAGCCGGCGAGGCAGGAACGCCTTCCATGCCCCCCACCTTGACCGTTCCCTCGACCTGCCGCAGGACCCCGAAAAGCGCGAGCAGCAGCTCCTTCTGGCCTTGCCCGTCGAGACCGCCGAGGCCGACGATCTCTCCGCGGCCCACCGAGAGGTCGATGCCCTTCAGCCTGTTTTCCCATCTCAGGTTCTTCACCTCCAGAAGCGGCTCACGGCGGCGCGGTTCGGGCCTGGGCGGGAACTGCGTCTCAACATCGCGCCCGATCATCAGGTGGACGATTTCCCGGTCGCTCTTTTCGCCCTTCGCGAAGGTTTCGATGTGCCGGCCGTTCCGGAACACCGAAAGGGTATCGCAGAGTGCCTCCACCTCATGCATGCGGTGGGAGATGAAGAGACAGGCGACATCCTGCTCCTTGAGCTCGGCCAGAAGGTCGTAGACCGTCTGGACGTCGCGGCTGGTGAGCGCCGACGTCGCCTCGTCAAGAATGAGCAGGCGCGGCTCCTGGCCCAGCGCCTTCGCGATCTCCACCATCTGCCGGCGCGAAAGGCTGAGCTGGCGCACGAGCGCGTCCGGATCGATGTCCTCGCAGCGGATGCGGGCCAGCAATTCCTCCGCGCGGCGGCGCTGCCTGCGCCGGTCGATCATGCCGAAGCGCTTCGGCGGATCGGCCAGCATAATGTTGTCGGCCACCGACAGATCCGGGACCAGCGAAAGCTCCTGGAAGATGCAGACGATCCCGGTCTTCGCGGCTTCAGCCGGTGTTGAGAAGCGGACCGGCCTGCCCTCCACGCGCATTTCGCCGCTGTCGGCCGCCAGCACGCCGGACATGATCTTGATCAGGGTGGATTTTCCCGCGCCATTTTCCCCGAGGATGGCGTGGATGCTTCCCTTCCGGCAGGCGAAGGCGACGTTCTCCAGCGCACGGATGCCCTGGAAAGACTTCGTCACGCCCGCCAGCTGGATGAATGGCTGGTCACTCGGCATGCGCTTTGGGCCCGGATGAAAAGGCTCTAGGACAGGCGGAAAGAGCCGCCGGCGCAAGGCGCGCCGGCGGAGCAAGCCTCACTTCACGTCTTCCTCGGTCTGGGCCATGATCGCCGGACCGGAGATGTTGACGCCGCAAGGCGGGAACTCGTTTACGGTGAAGAAATTGTCCGGCAGGTCGGACCAGTAGTTCACGCCGTCCTCAAGCTCATCATAGGTAGCCACAGGCAGTGGCACGGAAATGAGCTGGGGCATGGGATTGCCTTCGAGTGCGGAGATCGCCGCCTTCATGGCAATGGCGACGAGGCCTGGCGACTGGCCGATCGAAATGCTCTTCAGGCCTTCGTCCGCATGCTCGGCGATCAGCTTACGGAAGCCGTTTTCAGACTCGCCCGCAACCGGCACGAAGGGATGGCCGGCATCAATCATGGCCTGGACAACGCCGGTGCTGCCGCCCTGGGTGATGATCGCATCGAAGCGCTCGTGCACGGCAATGGCGTCTGCGGTCACCTTCTGCGCGGTGCCATCGTCCCAGTTGCCAACCACCTGCACGACTTCCCAGTCACCGCCGGAGGCATCGAGCACCTCATGAATGCCGACCGAGCGGTCGCGGTCGACCGAATTGCCGGGCAGACCGCGCACCTCGAGGATCTTTCCGGAGGTCTTTCCCTGCGCCTCCAGCTCCTTCAGCACGAAACGCGCCCACGTGCGACCCATCTCGAGCTGATCCTCGTTGACCTGCATCACCTTGTCGGTGTCGAGCACGTTGTCGAAGGGAACCAGCACCACATCTTCCCGGTCCGCAAGCCGGATCACCCGGTCGAAGCCGTCTGGCGAGACCGCAATGGTAACGATCGCGTCGAAGCCCTGGTTGATGAAGTCCTCGATCGCGCCAAGCTGCGCGGGCGCATCCGTTCCGGTCGAAACGACCTTGAACTCGCTGATCTTGTCAGCCACGGAGGGGTCCTGCGCGAAGGCCTTGGCCGTCTGGATCATTTGGATGCGCCAGGTATTGCCTACGAAGCCGTTCACGACCGCGATGCGGTAGGGTCCCTCGCGTGCAGGCCATTGAAGATATTTGGTGCTTTCATCCCACGGCGCAAAGCACTCGGGCTCCGGTCCGGGTCCTTCCACGACCTCGGGCCCTGCGAATGCAGCGGCACTCGTAGCCGCCAGCGCTGCGATGGCCATCGTCAACTTGGCTGTTATGTTCATGTTTTTCCTCCCTTAAGCACTTAAAACGCCAGTTGCTTGGTCTGCCTTTCTCCCGGCGACGCCGCAGCCGTTTCCGCGCGGAAACGGCTGCGCGTGACACGGATTTTCAATAATGCGGTCGGTAATGACAGCGCTGACATACGTGACCGGGGCGGTCCGTAAAACGCTGCAACAGTCCTCAACCTCCCATTTTCAAGCCTCCTGTCTGGAAGCATAATTCGGGCAAGCTGAATTGACAATGCTAGCGCTGTCAAATTCGCGGGGCGAGAATGTCAGCAACATGCCTGCGACCGCCGGAAGCTGGCATAGATCCCGTTAGCGGGGATCAGAACGGCACGCGCGACCTATGAATGCCCTCTTCTGCGCGAGACAAGGAGGGCTGCTACAGTTCAGCTGCTTCCAAGGCGAGAAACCTGTCCGTGATGCCTTCCAGATGGTCTTCCAGCCAGTCGGCCATCGCCTGCTCCTCCTCGAGAATCTCCCTGCAGACGTCGGCCGTCTCGGTATCTCCCAATTTCTCCGCCGCCGAAATCAGGATCCTATAGCTGGCAATCTCCATATGCTCGAAGGTGTAGCTTGCAAGGACGCCTTTCATCACCTCGTCGCCCGTGAAGATGCCGCTGAGCGCCTGGCCGAGGGCCATCAGCTTGGTTCCCACATCCTTCACGGTTGAGGTGTCGCTGCCGTGGCGGCGAAGACACTCGCGAACTCGTTCCGCCTGCCGCCGTGTCTCGGTGACGTGCTGTTCAATGCGTGCCTTGAGTTCCGGGTAACTCTCGATACGCCGCGCCAGATTGCTGAGCATGGTGATTGCCTGCTCTTCAGCGGCGTGTGCATCCTTGAGCCACGAAAGCATATGGTCTTTTGGATTTGTCATTGTGGAGCTCCATCCTCGCAACGGCGCTCGAACCTTGTGATCTTCGGGATTGTTCCGGGATTGCCCTTCAGGAAACATTGCTCTTGGGGGCTTGCGCGGGTCGCTGACGAACACGGTCTGGCGGCAGATACGCGGCTGAAGAATGACTTGCGGCCCACCGCGCCCATTCGCGGAGCGTCGATCTGTCCCGCGGCATCCATTTTGACCTGCCTCCCACCTCGCCTATAGTGCCCGCCATGCGAAAGATCGGACAGTTCATCCTTTGGGTTCTGCTGGCGCCCGGCGACTGGGTTTCCGACCGGCTCGGCGTGACGACCGATCAAAACCGGGATCTTGTCCGGATGCTCATCAATTCGCTTTTCTGGATCATGATTGCCGTCATCGGCCTTGCGATCTGGACGTCGGGCATGCCCATATTTCAGTAGCGCAAGCCGCTCCGCCCATGGGCAGCCGGTCCGCGCCCCTGGCAAACGGATAGATGGGATATCACCCGCCGCATAGCGCGCTGGTTCTTCAACCCGCGCCGGAACTTATCGGCACCGGCTTCGTTCACCCATTTGGCCTCGATGCCAAGGACCGGGGATTTCAGCCATGGCGTCCGAAACCGTTCACAAGATGCACCAGGACCGTCCGCGCGGCTGGGTGCGCTGGATCCACTCCACAAATCACAAGGACATCGGTACGCTCTATCTCATCTTCGCCATCACGGCGGGGGTAATCGGCGGTTTCCTGTCCATCATGATGCGCTGGGAGCTGGCGGAGCCTGGTATCCAGATCTTCCACGGGCTGGCGGCCATGGTCTACGGGTTCGAGGGCCCGGCGGCCATCGATGCGGGCAAGGAGATGTACAACGTCTTCACCAGCGCTCATGGCCTGATCATGATCTTCTTCACGATCATGCCCGCCCTCATTGGCGGTTTCGGCAACTGGATGATACCGCTCATGATCGGGGCGCCGGACATGGCATTCCCGCGCATGAACAACATCTCCTTCTGGCTGCTGCCGCCGTCGTTCCTCCTGATCCTGATGTCGCTTTTCGTGCCGGGCGCTTCCGGCGCCTATGGTGCCGGCACCGGCTGGACCCTCTATCCCCTGCTTTCCACGGCCGGTCAGCCCGGCCCGGCCGTCGACATGGCGATCCTGTCGATCCACATTTCCGGCGCGTCGTCGATCCTCGGCGCCATCAATTTCATCACCACGATTCTCAACATGCGCGCGCCCGGCATGACGCTGCACAAGATGCCGCTGTTTGCCTGGTCAATGCTGATCACGGCTTTCCTTTTGCTTCTCGCGCTGCCCGTCCTCGCCGGCGCGATCACCATGCTGCTGACGGACCGCAATTTCGGGACGACGTTCTTCGCACCTTCCGGCGGCGGTGACCCGATCCTCTACCAGCACCTGTTCTGGTTCTTCGGCCATCCCGAAGTCTACATCATGATCCTGCCGGGCTTCGGCATCGTCAGCCACGTGATCTCGACCTTCTCGCGCAAGCCGATTTTCGGCTATCTCGGCATGGCCTATGCCATGGTGGCGATCGGCGTGATCGGCTTCGTGGTATGGGCTCACCACATGTTCACCGTCGGACTTTCGCTCGACGCGCAGCGCTATTTCACCTTCGCGACGATGGTGATCGCGGTGCCGACGGGCGTGAAGGTCTTCTCGTGGATCGCCACCATGTGGGGCGGGTCGATCACTTTCCGTGCTCCCATGCTATGGGCGATGGCCTTCGTGTTCCTGTTCACTGTCGGCGGCGTGACGGGCGTTCAGGTCGCCAATGCGGGGCTCGACCGCGCGCTGCACGACACATATTACGTCGTCGCGCACTTCCATTATGTCCTTTCGCTCGCCGCGGTCTTCGCCATCTTCGCGGGCTGGTACTACTGGTTCCCGAAAATGTCGGGCTACATGTACAATCCCTTCATCGCCCGGCTTCACTTCTGGATCATGTTCATGGGCGTGAATGTAACGTTCTTTCCCCATCATTTCCTCGGGCTTGCAGGCATGCCGCGCCGCTACATCGACTATCCGGACGCCTTTGCGGGGTGGAACATGGTCTCGTCCTACGGCGCTTACATTTCGGCCATCGGCATACTCATCTTCCTGTTCGGTGTGGCCGAAGCCTTTGCGCGGAAGCGGCTGGCAGGCTCGAACCCCTGGGGCGAAGGCGCGACAACGCTGGAGTGGCAGCTTTCCTCACCGCCGCCGTTCCACCAGTGGCAGGAGCTCCCGCGCATCAGGTAGCAGCGGCTTACGCCCTGCCTCAAAGGCTGCGATGGAACAGGAATCCAAACCCGGCTTGATTGCCGGTTTATCGATCCCTGTCGACATGCCCGTGCGCATCATCGTATCCTGAATTTTGTCCGCAACCCGTTATCCTTCGGCGAGTCACACCGGAAGCTGACGATGGATCTTGTTCCTCTCATAGACAGGCTGGGCGAGCCGGGCACGGCCGTGCTCGGCGGTGCCATCGTCGCGCTGGTCTTCGGCTTTCTCGCGCAGCGCAGCGCGTTCTGCACGCGCTCGGCCGTGCTCGATCTTACCCGCGGTCGCGACCTGAGGGCGCTCGCCACCTGGATCGCCGGCTTTGCCGCCGCCCTGCTCAGCGTTCAACTCCTGCTGCTTTACGGTGAGCTCGATGTGGTGGAAACGCGGTTCTTTTCGACCGCGCAGAGCCTGTCGGGCGCGCTGATCGGCGGTGCGCTGTTCGGGCTTGGCATGGTGCTCACGCGCGGCTGCGTTTCCCGCCTGCTGGTTCTCGCCGCCTCGGGCAATCTGCGCGCGCTTTACGGAAGCCTCATCGTCGGCGTGGTTGGACTCGCAACATATAGCGGCGTGCTTGTCCCGCTGCGGGATGCAATCGGCGGGCTGTGGAGCACCGCACAGGTCGGCGGCAACGACATTCTGGCTCATGCCCGGCTCGGCCGCTGGGCGGGCGTGGCTCTCGGCATCGTGCTTGTCCTTGGCGCGCTGGTGCTTTGCGTCAAGGTCCGGCTGTCGCCATGGCGTACACTGGGCGGCATAGGCGTAGGACTCACGGTCGCCGCCGGCTGGTGGTTTACCTACACGCTTTCCCAGCAGGTGTTCGAGCCGATCCAGGCCGAAAGCCTTTCCTTCATCCGGCCGCTTGCCACGACCGGCGAGATCGCAATCGGTTCCGATACGATTGCCGGGCTGGATCAGGGCGTGCTCTTGGGCGTGCTCGCCGGCGCGTTTCTTGCCGCCTTCCTCTTTCGCGAATTCCGGGTGGTTACCTTTTCCGAGCCAGGCGCGCCCTCGATCCTGCGCTATACGATCGGCGCCGCGCTGATGGGCTTCGGCGGCATCCTCGCCGTCGGCTGCACGATCGGCGCTGGCTTCACGGGCGGCTCGGTGCTGGCGCTGTCTTCGATCATAGCACTCGCGGCAATGATGACGAGCGCCGCAATTGCCGACAGGGTTGTGGATGGGCGTAGGGCCAGCGCGGTCTCAAGCAAGGAAGTGCCCTCTCCGGCCGAGTAGGCCGGGCCGCCTCAGCCCGCGATCCTGACCGAGCGGTTATCCTCAAGCCGCACCACGGGATTGTGCGACAGATATTCCTCCACCACCTCCCAGATCGGCGGGCCTTCCGTACCTTCATTCACTGAGGCCCAGCCAGCCACGACATAGTCCTTCGCCGGATCGACGGGCTCTCCAGTCCGAAGCAGCGTCATGCCCGAAATGCGGCTGCCCATCTCAGCTTGAGGGTCAATCGTGTAGGCCATCCCGCCCACGCGTACCATGTCGCCACCCTGCTGGTAGTAGGGATCCTTGTTAAACAGGTTGTCTGCCACGTCCTCGAGAATGGCCTTGATCGTCTCGCCGTTCATGGTCGAGCGGTAGGCCGCGGGATAGGTCATGGCGCAGGCGTTGTGCAGATCCTCCACCGTGATCGTCTGGCCGGGCAGCAGCGAGGCCCCCCATCGGAAGCCGGGCGACAGGGCGATGTCCGCCTCACGAACCTCCAGCAGCGCCTGGCAGAACAGATCGTCGAAGGTGCCGTTGAAATTGCCGCGGCGGTATAGCAGCGTTTCGGTCGTGGCGAGCTCGCGTTTCAGCTCGGCCTCATAGGGCGCGCGCAACCGGCTGACCAGCGCCGTGGTCTCCGCATCCGGCGTGATGACGTCGGAGAAGATGGGGATCAGCCGGTGCCGGAAGCCCTTCATCTCGCCGCCCTGAACGTCCACGTCGAGGCGGGTGACGAATTTGCCGTGCGAGCCGCTGGCGATCACCAGCGTTTTGCCGACAATGACCGGTTCCGGCAGCGCGTCATGGGTGTGTCCGCTCAGGATCACGTCGATGCCGGTCACCCTGGAGGCGAGCTTGCGGTCCACATCGAAGCCATTGTGGGAGAGGAGCACGACCAGCTCCGCGCCCTCCGCGCGCGCGGCCTCGACATTGGCTGCCACATCCTCCTCCCGGATGCCGAACGACCAGTTGGGGATCATCCAGGACGGGTTGGCGATCGGCGTATACGGGAAGGCTTGGCCCAAAACCGCGACCTTCACGCCGCCCCGCTCGAACAGTCGGTAGGCTTCAAATGCGGGCTCGTTCCATACCGCATCATAGATGTTGCCGCCGAGAAAGGGGAAAGGCAGCGCGTCCATGATCTCCTGGACGCGCTCCGCGCCATAGGTGAATTCCCAATGGCCGGTCATGGCATCGGGTGCGAGCGAATTCATCGCCTCCACCATGTCCTGCGCCTTGGTCTGCAGCGAGGTGTAGCTTCCCTGCCAGGTGTCGCCGCCGTCGAGCAGCAGCATATTGTCGGCGCGCTCGGCCCGGATATGCTTGATGACGGTCGCGATGCGGTCGAAGCCGCCCATCCTGCCATAGGTCCTGGCGAGCGACACGAAATCGTCCGACGTCAGCGCATAGGCCTCGGGGCTTCCGGGTTCGATATTATACAGTTTCAGGAAATCCACCCCGGTGACGTGGGGCGGAAGACCGGCCGCCTCGCCCACACCGATATTGATGGAGGGCTCGCGGAAGTAGACCGGCATGAGCTGCGCGTGAAGGTCGGTCAGGTGGACCAGCGTCACGTTGCCGAAGCTCTCGAAATCGAGCAGGTCGTTCTCCGTCAGCGCCTGCTGCGCCGCCGCCCGCGACCACTTTCCGGCAAGCCCCGAGCCGGCAATGGCCGACAGCGCCGCACCGGCCATCAAAAATTCGCGTCGAGAAAACATGCTTCCACTCTCGCAATCAAATGCCGGGCCGGCACTCGCCAGAGCCTTTTCCGCGCAAAAGCGGGTGGCGGCGGGCTGCTCGCCCGCCCGATTCTGCTACTGGCGGACCGCTGGCGTTTCGACAGAAAGCCCGGTGCCGCGCCAGGTGAGATACACCTCCAGCGCCATCAGTTCGTCGGAGAAGGCCGCCGGAGTTTCAGCGCGCGTATCGCGGATGCAGCCGCGCAGGCGGTTGTGCAGGGAGACCATGTCCGCCTGCTTGAGCCGGTAGGTCGGAAACCCATTCGCCTGGCCCTGGCTCAGATGGTCAGCGCGGATATACTGGCCGGAATTGGCCTCGTGGCAGGACGCACAGGCGAAGTTCAACTGCCCGGTGCGCAGGTAGTAGCGCTCCTTGCCACGCTCCCACCAGCTCTGCATGTCGCCTTCGGCAAGATCGAGATTTACTGGCTCGCCGAGCGACTGATGCTTGATGTAGGTCGTCAGCGCCTTCTGGTCGTCGGAATCGAACTTGTAGGGCTCGAGCCCCATGTGCTCGACGCGGCACTTGTCGATCCTGAGCTCAATATTGATGGGGCGCTGGGAATCCGCATCCCACTTGGGATAATGCGCAGCGATGCCGGCCATGGATTCGGCCGCATCGCCGTGGCAGGACGCGCAGGACTGGCCGGCAGGGCCTTCGACCGTGTTCCAGATCTCCTCGCCCCGCTCGACGTAAAGCATGCCCGGATTCTCGAAGGAATCAGCCTCCAGTTGCCGCGTCTCCGCCTCGCGGAACAGCCAGCCCGAGAGAACCTCGTCAAAGGGAAGGCCTTCCTGCGCCTTGGCCCGCGTGGTCATTTCCACGCCGTCGATGCTGAGCGTCTCGTCCACAGGCTCGGCCTGCACCGCCGAAAAGGCGAGTGCCGAAGCGACGAGCACGCCTGCGCCGATTGCGGCAAATTTTCCTCTCACGGGCAATCCCTCCCAAGCTCCACGGCGCATACACTTTACCCCGCCTTTATTCACTTCACCTCGATCTTTTCCTCGGCCTCGTAGACCGAACCGTCGTCATCGACCCAGGTGAATTTGAACGTCCCGCTTTCAGCGACCTTGGCGTTGAACTCGAAATAGGGATTGGCCGAGATCGCCGGGTCGATGTCGCACGAGAACACCGTCTGCCCGTTGAAGTCGCAGGTGAACTTGTTGATGATCTTGCGCGGGATCGTATTGCCCTCGCTGTCCTTGCGCTGGCCAGATTCCATGTCGTGGCTGATCAGCGTCTTGATCGTGATCACCTCGCCGGCCGCGGCCGTCTTCGGCACCTTCACACGTGGTCTGGGAGTAGCCATTCCAGTCGTCCTTCCTGACAGATCAGCCGCCGCAGCCGCCGATGGTCACCTTGACCTCTTTCTTGTCCATGTAGAACGTGCCGTCAGCCATCTTGGCGATGGCGATGACGTTCTGCGTCTTGGCAAGGCGCATGCGCGTTGTGGCGGCGGCTGCGCCGCTCATGGGCGTGAAACTGAAAACGACGACACCGGGATTGGGATTGCCCTCGGCCAGGATCGCAATCGATTCAACCATGTCGTCGCCGCTCATGGCGCTTTCTACACTGACAGAAACGGGCACGGTGTTTCCGTTTTCCGCGATCTCAGGAGTCTTCAGCGTGAGCTTGCCCGCCTCGGCAGGAATGATCCCGCCAGTGAACTCCTTGATCGCAACCTCGGTCGCAGCCGCATCAGCGACCGCCGGGGCCGCGCGGAAACCGGCGGCCGCGAAGACGGCCGCACCCGCGGAAAGCCCCAGGGCCTGACGTCTGTTTATCTTCATTCCTCTACTCCTTGCGCTGGCGCGCTTATTCCTTGAGCGTGGCGAGATAGGCCACCACATCCTCGACCTGCTGCGCCGTCAGGATGGTCTGGCCAACCCTGTCCTTGGCGACGTTCGCCCCCACATTGAGCGAATAGAAGCCGGGCATGACCGTCTCTTCCCCGAAGACCTTCTTGGCGTCGGCAACGATGGCGCGAAGCTGCGCCGGCTCCCAGCGGGAGCCTACCCCGTCAAGCGACGGTCCCACCGTTCCGTGGAACAGCTCTTCTTCCATGGCGGAGTTGGCATGGCAGGCGAGGCAATTGCCCAATCCGCGGTCCCTGAAAACCTCGGCACCCGCTTGCGGATCGCCGGGCACGCCCGTAAGCGACTCCGCAACAGCGAAATCCTCGAACTTGACCTGATCCGGCGGGACGGCTTCACCGGCGGGAGCGGCGGCCGCCTGCAGCGCGAAAATCGCTCCGGCAAAAATCGTCTTCGCAAACTTCATAGAACCATTCTCTCCCTGCCGTGCGCTGTGGCGGGCCAACCCCTAACTGGCCCTGCCGGACCATTTAAACGATGCATATGATTTTTTGCATATATCGCCACGGCCGCTACTCCACGTCCTGCCTGCCGGCGGCCCGCAGCTCGGCAAGTCTCCGGGCGTGGTATTTCTGGAAATGCTCGCCGTTTTCGTAGCCCTTCTGGGCGACCCACTCAAACATGTGCAGGAAGACCCATTTGCCGAAGGCGCCGGGCATGGTTGCCACCGCGGCCTCGGCGACCGACTTTCCTTCCGGCGGCTCTTCAGGGAGAAAGACTATAGTTGGCGTAAAGACATAACCCCATTTGCGCGCGGCGGTCTTTTCTGTCAGCACCTCGCCGTCCAGGTCGGTGACCTCTTCGTCTCCAAACATGTTGTATTGAACGACCTTGAAATGGGCCTTGATGAAGTCGCGCACCTCCGGGTCCGCGAGAAGCTCCTCGTGCAGCTTCCGGCAATAGATGCAGCCCCGCTGCTCATAGACGATGGCGAGGCGCTTTCCCTCGGCAGCGGCTTCCTCGATGTCTTCGGCAATGTCGCGGAAGGTGATGGAGAACCAATCCTGCTTGTGCAGGCCGTCGTCGCCGATTTCGACCGAAAGGGCGGGAAGGGCGAGCACGGCATTAAACGCAAGAGCGGCAAGAATGAGTCTGAACATGGCTGCGACCTTTAACCGATGGTCTGGAAGACCGGGAACATCTCAAGCAGCCAGTAGGAAATGGTCGACATCTGCCCCGTGATGAATAGCAAGCCAGTGAGGATCAAGAGCCCGCCCATCAGCATCTCGACCTTGCGCATATGTTTCCTAAAGCACACCGCCCAGTCGAGGAACCGACTTGCGAAAAACGCCGCCAGGAGGAAAGGAATTCCGATTCCGAGCGAATAAATGGTCAGAAGTCCCGCTCCGCGCGCGGCCGTCCCCTCCGAGCCTGCAATGAACAAGATCGCCGCGAGCACCGGGCCGACGCATGGCGTCCAGCCGAAGGCGAAGGCAAGCCCGATAATGTAGGCACCAACCGGTCCGGCGGGCTTTCTGCCGACCTGAATCCGTGCTTCGCGGTAAAGCAGGCCGATGCGGAACAGGCCGAGGAAATGCAGGCCCATGACAATGATGATGATGCCGGCAATGAAGGAGAGCACGCCGAAATACTGCGCGATCGTCCTGCCCACGACGCTGGCGGTCGCCCCGAGCGCGATGAAGACCGTGGTGAAGCCGAGCACAAAGGCGAATGCGGCGATGACGATGCGGCGCTTGCGCTTCGATTCCAGGCTGTCGGTGCGCAGTTCATCGAAGCTCACGCCTGCAAGCCATGCGAGGTAAGGCGGCACGAGCGGCAGAACGCAGGGGGAGGCGAAGGACAAAAGCCCCGCCATCAGCGCTGCCCCGGCACTCACCTCCAGCATCATTTTCCGCCTTCTTGCACATGCAGCGACCGCGCCGCCGCGAAACCCCGTGGAAGATATTCAGAAATTCCTATATGTCGCAAAGCACAAAAGGACGGATCATGCGTGCGACGAAGAAAATCCTTCCGGCCTTGGCAGCGCTACTGGCCACCGCCCTGCCGCTTCAGGCGGCGGAGCTCATCATGCTGGAGCGGCCAGGCTGTGTCTGGTGCGCCAAATTCAACGAGGAGATCGCGCCCGCCTATGCCAAGACCGAGCAGGGGCGGCGCGCGCCGCTTCGCCGGGTCGATATAACCAAGGAGTGGCCGGAGGATCTTCAGGGTATCGCCAGCGAGCGCATCACGCCCAGCTTTGTTCTTATCGAAGACGGCAAGGAAGTCGGCCGAATCCGCGGTTATCCCGGCGGCGAGTTCTTCTGGTATCTTCTCGACGAGCTCATTGCAAAGCTCGATCCACCGGAGGGCGCATGAGCCTGCCAGAGCCGAAACCCGGCCGCCCGCCCGACGATTTCAAACGGCTTCTGGAGCAAGCGCGCAAGGCAAGCAACGTTCTTAAGGCGCTCTCGCATGAAGGCCGGCTGCTCATCTTGTGCCTTCTGGCTGAGGGCGAAAAGTCGGTCTCGGAGCTCGAAGAGACCATGAACATGCCGCAGGCGGCCGTGTCGCAGCAACTGGCAAGGCTGCGCTTCGACCGTCTCGTCAACGCGCGTCGGGAAGGCCGCTTGATCTACTATTCGATCGCCAGGCAGGAGGTCGAGCCGGTGATCGAGGCCCTTTACGGCCTGTTCTGTGCACCGGCGCGCAAGGCCGAGCCGAGGGGTTCGGCAGGCATAAAGCAATTCCAAGAAAGACGGATACCGGTTTTCCGTCCGGAATTGCGTAAACAATAACTTGGATCGCGCTCTTCCGGACCGATAGATCAGACCAACCCTACGCAGCCACGAACCGGTACGCACCATCCTTGCGCTCGACCGTTCCGGCTCCCGGATGCGGCAGATGATAGCCGATCAGCCGCGCCTTCTCGACTGCCAGCCGCTCGAGCAGCTTCGCCCGAGTTGCAGCCGCCAGCTCCGGCTCCTGATCGCTACCGGCCCGCAACTCCGGCTGGGCGAAGGAGGCGAGATTGGTGACCGCGTCACCCGCCACCAGAACCGGCTCCGCACCGCCATGGACCATGAAGGAGACATGGCCCGGCGTGTGGCCAGCGGTGTTCACCGCTTCCACACCCGGAATAACTTCCGCGCCGGGCTTGAACAGCCTGATGCTCTCTTCGATCCGCGGCAGCCGATTCTGAGCGCCTACGACGAAGCTCTTACGCTCCTCCGGCATCTTGTCCAGCGTATCCTCCGCGCGCCAGAAATCCCATTCGGCCTCGGCCATCCGGTAGGCGGCGTTGGGAAAGACAAGTTCATCGAAATCATCGAAGAGGCCCCAGAGATGATCCGGATGGGCGTGGGTAAAGATGACATCAGTCACCTCCGCCGGATCGATGCCCGCCTCGCCCATATTGTCGAAAAGCCTGCCGGTGGTCGGCGTGAAATTCGGACCGGCGCCGACATCGAAGACCGCCAGGCGGTCTCCGGCGCGCAGGAATGTCACGTTGCAGTCTGGACTGTAGCCGTCCGTGGGCATGCCGTTTGCGGCAAGCAGCGCCTTAAGCTCCGCTTCCGGAAGATCGGGAAAGAGAAATTCGAGCGGCAACGTCATGTGACCATCGCTGACGATGATCAACTCTCCCTCTCCGACGGCCAGCCGGCCCATCGCGCGGGCCTGCGGCAAGGCGGGCCCGGCAAGCGCAAGCGCTGCGGTGCCCTTCATCAGGTTCCGGCGTGAGATGGGCATCGGCAACTTCCCTTAAGCGCGCCCAGATGCGCAATCGACATATTCAGATTTTTGCATCCTTGATCTTTTCGGTTGCCTGGTCAACGCATGATGCTCAAGGATAGCAGGTGATCGTGCAAGACCAGAAGGAAGCGAAATGTTTGCGATCAGATCCGCGGCCATTGCCGCCGCCGTTTCCATGCTCACCATCGCGGCCCAGGCTGAAGAGGTTGTGCACAAGCTCGCCATTCATGTCGATCAGAACGATCCGGCCGTGATGAATCTGGCGCTCAACAATGCCGAGAACGTCCGGCACTATTACGAGGCCAAGGGCGAGAAAGTGCAGATCGAGATCGTCGCCTATGGACCGGGCCTCAACATGCTCGTTGCCGGAGAAAGCCCGGTGGAGGAGCGCATCTCAGCCATGTCGCTCGAAAGTCCGGAGATCACATTCGCCGCCTGCGAGAATACCCACAGGAACATGGTGAAGAAGGCTGGCAAGGACGTGCCGCTGATGAGCGAGGCGGTCATGGTACCTTCGGGCGTGGTGCGGCTCATGGAGCTTCAGGCCGAGGGATATGCGTACATAAGACCGTGAGCGGGAAGGGAGGGACCTGACTATGACGATGTTGCGCGCCGCCTGGCCAGCCCTAGCTTTCGGGCTCCTGCTTTCCGCCGCCAGCGCCCGGGCGCAGGATGATGTTACGCTCTATCAGACCGAAGCACCCTTCGAGGACGTCGCTTTCGCGGTCAACGACGCCATCATCAATCTCGGCTATGTGATCGATCACCACGGCGACATCGGCGAGATGCTTGCGCGCACTGCCGAAGACGTCGGCGCGGACAGGAAGCTCTACCGCGACGCAGAGTTCTTCCAGTTCTGCTCCGCCGTGGTCTCGCGCCGTGTAATGGAGCAGGACGTCGCCAACATCGCCTACTGCCCGTACATCGTCTTCGTCTATGAGACGGAAGCCGAGCCGGGCGTCGTCAAGGTCGGCTTTCGCCGCCTGCCCGAAGGCGGAGGCCGCGACGAGGTCAACGAAATCCTGGACGGGATCGCACGCGAGGCCGCAGGTCAGTAGCGGCCTCCCCGGCACAAACGCGGCCACATGAGACGTTTTGTCCGCGCGAGACGTTTTGTCATTGCGACAACCCATCCGTTGACCCGGAGCAGCTGCTCTGAATAGTGGTACTTGCGATACCACTTTTTAGAGCGACCAATGACCAATATCCGCATACAGGCTGCACGGCCCAGACCGGAAGAGCCCCTTGTCGCCGAAGGCGTCGACCGGGCCTTCATCGGCGGAATCGTACGCGATTTCTATGCTCGCGTGCGCAAGGACGAGCGACTGGGGCCGATCTTCGCCCGCCACATCGCCGGTAACTGGGAGCCGCATCTGGAGAAGATGACGGACTTCTGGTGTTCGGTGATCCTGAAGACCGGCGAATATCGCGGCCGCCCCGTTCCGGCGCATCTGAAGCTCAAGGAGGTGCGCGAGACGGATTTCGCAATCTGGCTCGGACTCTTCCGCGAGACGGTGAACGAGCGCTGTACGCCGCAGGTCGCGGTCGTCTTCATCGAGCGGGCGGAACGCATCGCCAAGAGCCTGCAACTCGCCATGTTCTTCACCCTCACCAGGCCTGGGATCCAGGAGGCCAGCCATGAGCCGTAAACGACACGCTTATGCGGCAGCCGCCTTCATCGCCGTCTTCTGGCTCGGCATGCTGGTCGGCGTTTCCTTCCTCGCCACGCCAGTGAAGTTCGAGGCACCCTCGCTCGATCTGCCGGTGGCGCTGGATGTGGGCCGCGTCACCTTCGCGCTTTTCTCGCGCATCGAATGGATTCCGGCCGTGCTCCTTCTCGCCGTTACGGCCTTGCCGCGGCTCGGCAGCTGGATGATCGCGGGAGCGGCCGCCGCCCTCCTCCTGCTTGCGATCGAGTTCTTCTGGCTGCTGCCGGTGCTCGATCAGAGGGTGGAAGCGATCATCGCCGGCAAGCCGCTTCCGCCGAGCTCGCACCACTTTCTCTACGCCTCGGCCGAGGTGGTGAAGGCATTTCTCCTGCTGGCCGTCGGGCTCGGCGGCCTCATGCGACCGGCCAAGGGGCGCGTTGCGGAATAGCCCCATGCGCATGACGCTCCATACCGATTACGCGCTGCGCATTCTGATGATGCTTGGCGCAAGCGAAAGCCGGCCGGTCACCGTCCAGCAGGTGGCCGACTCCTACGGGCTTTCGCGCAATCATCTGCTGAAAGTGGCGCTTAACCTGCGCAACATGGGGCTTATCGCGGCCACGCGCGGCCGCTCCGGCGGCATCGCGCTCGCGCAGCCGCCCGAAGACATCAATATTGGCGCGGTGGTGCGCGCGACGGAGAACGATCTGGCGCCGGTAGAATGCATGAGGAAGGGCGGGACGTGCCTTCTGTCCCCCTCATGCCGGCTGAAGGGCGTCGTGCGCGAGGCGCTCGAAGCCTATTTCGCCGTCTTCGACAAATACTCGCTCGCCGATTTGATCCAGAACAAAGACACGCTCGGCGTGATGCTTCAAATCGAGCCGCCGCACGGCGAAGCACCGTAAGCGGCACAATAGAAGAAAGGGTCTTGAGAGTGATCGCACGACTGACCATCGCTGAACGACAGATCGGTCTTTGGCTTGCGGGGCTCGTCACGCTTGCGGGCGCAGCCCTCGGGATCGCCGGCCGCAATGACGTTCTGGGCTATCACGGCCTTCTCATCACCATTTTCGGCGCAGTCGTCGTGGTCGCGCTTCTGCGGAACATCGACGCGCCCGAACCGGATGAGAGACGGCTTTCCGAGTATTACGACGATCCCATCCGCTTCGGAATCGTCCTCACCATGGCCTGGGCGGTCTTCGGCATGTTCATCGGGGTCTGGGTCTCCGCCCTGCTGGCCTGGCCGGAGCTGACCTTCGACGCCGCATGGGCGAGCTTCGGGCGCCTGAGACCGGCGCACACCACGGGCGTGATTTTCGGCTTCGGCGGCAACGCGCTGATCGCCACCTCGCTGCATGTGGTCCAGCGCACCTCGCTTGCGCGCCTGCCCGACCAGGTAAGCCCCTGGTTCGTGCTGCTCGGCTACAATCTGTTCTGCCTGCTCGCCGTCTCCGGCTATTTCCTGGGCATCACCCAGTCGAAGGAATATGCCGAGCCGGAATGGTATGCGGATATCTGGCTGGTGATCGTCTGGGTCGTCTATTTCGTGCTCTACATCCGCACGCTCGCCCGCCGCAAAGAGCCGCACATCTATGTGGCGAACTGGTACTACATGGCCTTCATCCTGGTCGTGGCGGTCCTGCACATCGTCAACAACCTCGCGGTGCCGATCTCGCTTTCAAGCGCCAAGGCCTATTCCCTCTTCTCGGGCGTACAGGACGCGATGACACAATGGTGGTATGGGCATAACGCCGTCGCCTTCTTCCTCACCGCGGGCTTCCTCGGCATGATGTACTACTACCTGCCGAAGCGGGCGGAACGGCCGATCTATTCCTACCGCATCTCGATCATCAGCTTCTGGGGCATCACCTTCTTCTATATGTGGGCAGGATCGCACCACCTGCACTACACCGCCCTGCCCCACTGGGTGCAGACGCTGGGCATGACGTTCTCCATCATGCTCCTCGTGCCCTCCTGGGCCTCGGCTGGCAATGCGCTGCTGACGCTCAACGGCGCCTGGCACAAGGTGCGTGACGACGCCACGCTGCGCTTCATGATGGTGGCGGCGGTCTTCTACGGCCTCTCCACCTTCGAGGGCTCGTTCCTGTCGATCCGCGCCGTCAACTCGCTCTCGCACTACACCGACTGGACCGTGGGCCATGTCCATGCCGGCGCGCTCGGCTGGGTGGCCATGATCACCTTCGGCGCGCTCTACACGCTGACACCCGCCATGTGGAAGCGTGAGCGCATGTACTCCAACACGCTGGTGGAGGTGCATTTCTGGTGCGCGGTCATCGGCACGCTGATCTACGTCTTCGCGATGTGGAACTCGGGCATCATCCAGGGGCTGATGTGGCGCACCTACAATGAGAGCGGCACGCTGACCTATTCCTTCATCGAGTCGCTGGTCGCGATGCACCCCTACTACATCGCGCGCACCGTGGGCGGGCTCTTCTTCCTCACGGGGGCTGTGGTCGGAACCTACAACATCATCATGACCATCCGGCACGAACCGTCGCTGGCGCGCCACCCGGCGGGCAAGCTCGCTGCCGATGGCCCGCTGGTGGCGGGAGAATAAGAACATGCCGGAAGTACACAGGAAACTCGAACGGACAGCCATCGGCTTCGCGCTGGCCATCATCGTGGTCTCCAGCATCGGCGGGCTGGTCGAAATTGCGCCGCTCTTCACCATCGATGAGACGGTGGAGAAAGTTGAGGACATGCGCGTCTACACGCCGCTGGAGCTTGCTGGCCGCAACATCTACATGCGCGAAGGCTGCTACGCCTGCCACAGCCAGATGATCCGCACGCTGCGCGACGAGGTGGAGCGCTACGGCCCATACTCACTCGCCGTGGAGTCGCAATACGACCATCCGATGCTGTGGGGCTCCAAACGCACGGGGCCGGACCTTGCCCGCGTCGGCGGCAAATATTCCGACGAATGGCACGTGGCGCATCTGATCGACCCGCGCTCCGTGGTGCCGGAGTCGAAGATGCCCGCCTATGCTTGGCTGCAGCGCAATACGCTGAAGATCGACGACCTGCCGGCCCATCTTGAGGCCATGCGCAAGGTGGGCGTGCCTTACACGGACGAGATGGTACAGAACGCCACCCATGACGCCTTCGCCCAGGCCTTCCCCGACAGCGCCGCGGCGGAAGGGGTGGCCGAACGCTACGGCGAGGACACCAACATACGCGCCTTCGACGGCGATCCCGGCCGGCTCACCGAGATGGATGCGCTGGTCGCCTATCTGCAGATCATCGGCAAGCTGACCGACGCCCCCTATCAGAAGTCGGCGGGCGGTGAGGTCGTGCAAGCTGAGGAGACCGAATAATGGACATCGGACACGACACCCTGGTCGCCATGGCCAAGAGCTGGGGCCTCTTCTATCTCATCGCGCTGTCCATCGGCGTGCTCGTCTATACGTTCTGGCCGGGCAACCGGAAGCGCTTCGCGCGCGCCAAGGTCAGCGTGCTCGACAAGGAGGACCGGCCATGGCGGTAGGCGAACGCGAGCGTGATCCCGTTACCGGTCAGTACACGACCGGGCACGATTGGAACGGCATCAAGGAGCTGGACAACCGCGTCCCGCGGCCCATCCTCTTCTTCCTCATCGCCACGGCGCTGTTCTCCATCGTCTACTGGGTACTGATGCCCGCCTGGCCTATAGGCGTGACCTACACCAAGGGCCTGCTCGGCATCGATCAGCGCCAGACGGTGGAAAAGGCGGTCGAGGAAGCCGCCGCTGCGCGGCGCGCCGCCTGGGCCGAGGACATCGCGAAGCTGGACTTCGCCGAAATCCGGGAACGGCCGGAGCTCATGCAGATCGTGCGCGAATCCGGCAGCACGCTGTTCGGTGACAATTGCGCCGTCTGCCACGGACTCGATGGAAGCGGCAATCCGGGCTTTCCGAGCCTTGCCGACGACGCCTGGCTGTGGGGCGGCAATCCGGAGATCGTGGCGGAAACCCTCCGTATCGGCATCAACTCCACCCATCCGGAAACCCGGTTCGCCCAGATGCCGGCTTTCGGCCGCGACGGCATCCTCGACCGGCCTTCCATATCTTCCATCGTCTCCTTCATCCGCAACAATGCCGAAGGGATAGAGGATCTCGGCCCGCTGGACACCAAGGGCGTGGAGGAGGGCGCGCGGCTCTTTGCCGAGAATTGCGCCGCCTGCCACGGCGAGGACGGACGCGGCGACCCGGCCATGGGCGTGCCAAATCTCATGGACGATTCATGGCTGACGGGAAGCGACCGGGAATCGCTGATCCGCACCATCTCCGAGGGACGGCAGGGCCACATGCCGCATTGGGAAGACCGGCTCAGCGAGCTCGACCGCAAGATCCTGACACTTTACGTGACGGAGATCATCAACGGTAAGCCGGAGGCCGAACGATGAAAGCCGCTACCCAGCGGCACAGGACGCGCCTTCTGGTGCTAACGGGGGTGGTCGCCGGTCTCCTCCTCTTCTTCGGCGCCAACGCGCATCTCGTCTATGTCGCGATTCAGGCGCAGTCCGAATGCGTTGACCACCTCAAGATGCCGGATGAAACTCGGCCTGGACAGTTCCGGGCCGCCAAATCCGCCTGCTAAGGGTGGAAGGAACGGGAACCATGGCAAACGACATTCACGCAGACGATTTTCAGGCCGCGGCGCTGTCTACCCGCAACCGCGGACTGCCGATCCTCGAGGCTTTTCACTGGCTTGGCGATGGCTGGCGGGACTTCACCGCGCGGCCGGGCCTCAGCCTTTTCTATGGCGTCGGCGTGCTTGCCCTTTCGGCACTTACGGTGGCCGCCATGTTCGCCGCCGGGTGGGACCATATCCTGTTTCCCGCGCTGTCCGGCTTCATGATCGTAGGGCCGCTGATCGCCATCGGCACCTATGAAAAGAGCCGCAGGCTCACCGAAGGCGAGCCGCTGGGCTTGAGGCACATACTTTTCGTGCCCCTCCGCTCCGGTGGCCAGATCTTCTTCGTCGGCCTGATCCTGGCCCTGCTCATGGTCTTCTGGATGCGCGCAGCCGTTCTCATCTACGCGCTGTTTTTCGGCCTGCGTCCCTTCCCCGGTCTCGATCACATCGTGCCGATGCTGTTTTTCACGCCGGTCGGCTGGGCCATGCTGGTGACAGGCACAATTGTCGGCGGGCTTTTCGCCGCCTTCTCCTTCGCCATCAGCGTGTTTGCCATTCCCATGCTGGTGGACCGGCGCACCGACGCGCTGACAGCCATGGGCACCAGCATGGCGCTGGTCTGGAACAACCTACCCGTGATGCTGATGTGGGGCGCCATCGTGCTCGCCTTCTTCCTCATCGCGGTTGCCACCGGCCTTATCGGCCTTGTCGTCATATTCCCGCTGCTGGGGCACGCCACCTGGCATGCCTATGCGGCAATTGCACGGAGCTGAGGGATTGACGGTCTGCTGCGCCCCGGGAGCTGATGTCGGCAGTGCTAGACGCTGGCCCTCCGACGAGGAGGTGCGCCTGGCAAGCCGCGCGCTCTCCGAGCAGCTAATGCAGACCGACCTTTCCGTGCCGTCGGCTCATTGCGCGGCCTGCATCAGAGCTATCGAGACGGCGCTGCTTGCCCTGCCGGGCGTTGAGGCCGCGAGGCTCAACCTCACCACCCGCCGGGTTTCGGTCCAATGGCTGAAGGACGGACCGGTGCCGCCCTTCTTCGCGACGCTTACACGGGCGGGTTACGACGCCGCGCTCTACACGCACGACCAGTCGGAGGACGATCCGGAGTTCGGCCGGCTCCTGCGCGCCACGGCCGTGGCGGGCTTTGCCGCAATGAACATCATGCTTCTGTCGGTATCCGTATGGTCCGGAGCGGATGCCGGAACGCGCCACGCATTCCACCTCATCTCGGCGCTGCTGGCGCTGCCGACGATCGCCTATTCGGGCCGCGTCTTCTTCGCCTCGGCCTGGTCGGCGCTGAAGCATCGGCGCACCAACATGGACGTGCCGATCTCCGTCGGGATCGTGCTCACGCTGGCGCTCAGCCTGCACGACACGCTGCGCAACGAGCCGCATGCCTATTTCGACGCCGTGGTCTCGCTCACCTTCTTCCTGCTCGTGGGCCGCACGCTCGACCACATGATGCGGCGCAAGGCCAGAACCGCCATCGTCGGGCTGGCGCGCATCATGCCGCGAGGTGCGGTGACGATCTCGGCGGACGGTACGCGCGAGTACAAGGACGTGCGCACGATCGCCAAGGGCGAAACCCTGTTCGTCGCCCCGGGCGAGCGCATTCCCCTCGACGGCACCATCACCGAGGGCCGCGGCGAACTCGACGCCCAGCTCGTCACCGGCGAGGTCGAACCCGTCAACGCCGGCCCTGGCGATCACGTCAGCGCCGGCATGCTGAACCTGAACGGATCGCTGACCATCCGCGCCGAAAGGGAAGCAGGGGAATCGTTTCTTTCCGAGATGATCCGGATGATGGAAGCGGCCGAAGCGGGCCGCTCCGGTTACCGTCGCATCGCCGACCGGGCGGCAAGCCTCTATTCCCCTGTCATCCACACGCTGGCGCTCATCGCCTTTGCCGGATGGATGGCGGCCACCGGCGACTGGCACCGCGCTCTAACGATTGCCGTCTCGGTGCTGATCATCACCTGCCCCTGTGCGCTGGGACTGGCGGTGCCCATGGTGCAGGTGATGGCGGCGCGCCGGCTCTTCGAGCGCGGCATCGCCCTCAAGGAAGGCAGCGCGCTGGAGCGGCTGGCCGAAACGGATACGGTCGTCTTCGACAAGACAGGAACGCTGACGCTAGGCGATCTTCGGGTCGCCGCTTCCACCGTTCCGGAAAATCATCTTGAAGCCGCGGCCGCGCTCGCCTTCAATTCGCGCCATCCCGCTGCGCGCGCCATTGCGAGCCTGCGCCCGGACAGCAGAATGGCGGTGGAGGACTTTGCAGAATATCCTGGCCTCGGCATCGAGGGGAGGATCAACGGCGCACTCTACAGGCTCGGCCGGCCGTCTTGGGCCTGCCGGGGCGTGGTGTCGGACAACGAGAAAAGCATGAGCGCGCTATCCTGTGACGGCGAGCTTGCCGGAACCTTCACCTTTGCCGACACGCCCCGACCCGACGCGAAGGAGGCCGTCCAGGCGCTCTGGGAGCGGGAATTTGAGCTGGAGGTGCTTTCCGGCGACGGAGAGCGGGCGGTGGCCGCCGTGGCTCGCGATCTCGGCTTTGAGCGCTGGCGCTCGGCCATGCTGCCTGCCGACAAGGTTGCGCGGCTTGACGAACTGCGCGGTCAGGGCCGCAAGGTGCTGATGGTGGGCGACGGGCTGAACGACGCCCCCGCGCTTTCGGCTGCGCACGTCTCGATGGCCCCCGGCAACGCCGCCGAGATTGGTCGCAACGCCGCCGACCTGGTCTTCTTCAACGCTTCGCTTGCCGCCGTACCCGCCGCTCTTGCCATCGCACGGCGCGCAGGCGCCCTCGTCAAGCAGAACCTCGGACTGGCGGTGATCTACAACGTCACGGTTCTGCCGCTGGCCCTCGCCGGCCATGTCACGCCGCTGATCGCCGCCATCGCCATGTCGCTCTCCTCCATCCTCGTGGTCGCCAACGCCCTGAGGCTGCGCGGCGACACTCCAAAGCCGGTAGCAGCCGGGCGGCGGGCAGGAAAGCTCGCGGAGGCAGCCTCATGAGTTATCTCACGTGGCTCATTCCCATCGCCCTTCTGATGGGCGCTACTGCGCTTCTTGCCTTCCTCTGGTCGCTGCGCGACGGGCAGTACGAAGATCTGGACGGCGCGGCCCAGCGCATCCTGCTGGATGACGGAGAGGACCGCCCGGCGGCTGCGGGTGGTCCCCGCTACAGCCGCCCGGAGCCCGAATAGGCCGAACCGGCACGGGCGGAGCCTTCGCACCATCGGCCTTGTGCTTCTTTCGATCTCCCGTTTGAGCCAGCGCAAATATCGGGCGGGCAGACGCCGCTAAAGATGCCGGCGACACACACGTTCAGTACCAACCAAAAAGGAAAAACCATGAAAAGGATAGTTGCTGCCATTGCCATTGGAGCGGCCGCCCTGTTCGCGGCGAATGCGGGCGCAGCCGAGTTCGAAATCCATATGCTGAACAAGGGCGAGAAGGGAACGATGGTCTTCGAGCCGAACTTCGTGCAGGCCGCGCCGGGCGACACGATCCGCTTCGTTCCCGTGGACAAGGGGCACAACGCGGAAACCATCAAGGGCATGATCCCCGAAGGCGCGGAGCCCTTCAAGGGTAAGATCAACGAAGAATTTACGGTCACGCTAACGGAAGAGGGCGTCTATGGCGTGAAGTGCGCGCCGCACTACGGTATGGGCATGGTCGCCCTCATAGAGGTCGGCACGCCTCAAAACGCCGAAGCGGCCCAGCAGGTGAAGCATCCAGGCAAGGCAAAGACCGTCTTTTCGGAGCTGTTCGGGCAGATGCTGGCCGCCAAATAACCAGAAATCAGCCGCCGTATTTACGGCGCTCCATTATTAAGGCCGGCTTGACACACAGAGCTGGCGAATAACGCCAAGCGGTGTTACGCCAGCGCGTGCACCAGTTCCTTTAGAAATCCCAGCGGGTTAGCCAGACTCGGGGCATAGGCCGCCAGCGGGCCGCCCCGTTCGAGCATGACCGGAAGCGGTGGCATCTCGACGATCGCACCCGCCTCGGATGCGATCAGCGCGCCGGCGAGAATGTCCCAGGAATTCACGTGCGCTTCGTAGAACAGGTCGGCCACGCCGCATGCCACGCGCACGAGGCCCAAAGCGGCGGCACCGAGGCGGCGATAATCCACCCCGATATCGTTGAGACGGCGCTGAAGAGCCTGATAATCCTCGAAACTTGTGCGCCGTGAGCAGCCCAGAATGGCGAGCGCCTCGGCGGGATCGCTGCGGGTGGCTACCGCGATACGGTGCTCGCCGCGCCAGGCGCCGCCTCCCCGCGCGGCCGCATAGACGCTCTGCGTCGTGGCATCGTAGATGACGCCGAGTTCCAGGACGCCGCTGCGGACGAAGGCGATCGACACCGCCCAGTGGCGCAGGCCGCGGATGAAGTTGGTGGTACCGTCGATCGGATCGACCACCCAGAAACCGTCCGTTTCGGGCTGGCCGCCGGTTTCCTCGCCCAGAAACCCATCCTCGGGAAATGCCGTCTTCAGGGCATGGCGGATCGTTTCCTCGCCACGCCGGTCCGCCGCCGTGACGAAGTCCTGCAAGCCTTTCCGCTCGAAGGTGGGGGCGGCTTCCGCACGGAACTGCTCGATCTGGCGCCCCACTTCGCCCGCAAGCGAGCGCGCAAAATTCAGGCGCTGTACAAGATCTTCATCGGCGGCAACGTTCAAGGGCCTTTTCTCCTTCAGGCCGTCCGGCGCCGAACCAGCGTGACGGGCGTCGTTTCCACGCGCTCCGGCGTGGACGGTTCGTCCATGCGGCTGACCAACAGGTTTATCGCCTGTTCGGCCTGCAGATCGGACGGCTGTCTTATGGTTGTCAGTTCATAGGCCGACCAAGCGGCCTGCGGGATGTCATCATGGCCGATGACCCGAATGGCCTCGGCAGCCCCATTGCCCTTCCGGCGCAGTCCGTCAATCAGCCCGCAGGCCATATAGTCGTTGACGCAGAATACGCCGTCCGCCCCTTCAAGCCTTTCCGCCGCGGCAACGCCGTGATCGTAATCATTGACTGCGACGGAAATCACCCGTGCCTCAACCTGCATCGAATAGCAGGCGGACACGAAAGCCTGCTGCCGGCAGCGCGCCGTGTAGGAGGGAGCGGCTGCGGCCACCACCGCCAGGCGCCGCGCCCCGGCCTCCACCAGGGTGTTGGCCGCCAAGCGGCCGGCGGCTGCATTGTCGGAAATCACCCGGTCGACCGAGGGAATGGTGTCGGCCTTGTTAATGAGTACGATAGGCACGCCTGCCGCCGCGAATTCCGCGCACAGCGCCGTGGGCGGCGCGTCGGAGGTGACCAGCACACCGGAGACGTTGTAGTGCAGGAGCTGGTTCATCACATGATCGGCGCTCTCACCCTGATCCGCAGGAAGCAGGATGGGCCGGAAGTTGCGCCGGACCAGACTTTTCGTGATCTGCTCGATCTGCATGGCACGGAACGGATTGTCCATGCCGGCCGCGACCACGCCCACGAAATCGGAGCGGCGGTTGATGAGGCTGCGCGCGAGATAATTGACCCGGTAGCCGAGCTCCTTCGCCGCTTTTATCACCTTCTCGCGTGTCTCCGGCGACACGCTCGCATTGGGCGTGAAGGTACGCGAAACGGCCGCACGGGAAACGCCGGCGCGCCGCGCCACGTCGAAGGAGGTGACCTTGTGGCCCCGCATTGGCTTCTCCGGACCACCCATCAAGCAGCCACCCCGTCGATTGCCGCCCGCAGCCGCTCCGGCAGATCGGAACAGATGCCGATCACCGGCAGCCGAACGATGTCGGCGATGATCTCCGGCCGCTCCTCGTGCCAGAGCACGATCTGCCGACCGCTTTCAAAAATACGGTCCATGAGGTCGGGCGTCACTAGGTCCTGCGGGCGCTCTCCGCCCCGCTCCCAGCACAGATGCACGATGTCCGCCTCCGCCGCGTCCGCCTCGGCCAGCGTGTCCGCACCGAGACGGACGAGGACCGAAAGCGGGAAATCGCAACCTTGCCTGCGCAAGTGCCGGACGGGTTCGGTATCGAACGAGCCGAGCACGGCAAAGCGCTGGTCGCGCTCCAGCAGGTGCCGCCAGACCAGCGGCGCGGCCTCCGGCGCCTTGATCTCCACATACAGACCGGCAGAACGCGCCTGAGCCAGCGCGGCAACCTCGGCGAAAGTGGGCACGTTCACGCCGGGAAACTGCGCAAGCTCCGCCCAGCTCAGCTCCGAAATCCGCGCATCGACGCCGAAAACCCGCTGAAGATGGTCATCGTGGCTGACGACGCAGACGCCGTCGCGGGTCACCTGCGCGTCGAGCTCCCACATCTCCGCGCCGAGATCGCTGGCGCGCGCGAAAGCTTCAAGCGTGTTTTCCCTTACATGGCCGCTCGCCCCGCGATGGCCGATGACGAGCGGATACCGCAGATGCGCCGGCCAACGGAAGCGTTCCGCGAAGCTGGCAAAGCCGGGCTTGCTCAAAGGCGTTCCCCGTTTTCGGCAAACAGGAAGATGTCGTCGCTGCGCACCTTCCATTCCACCACGTCATCCAACGCGATATCGTCACGCACCCGCTGGATGGAGCGCAGCACACTGCCGTTTTCCAGTGTGATGTCGTAGAGGTTCTCGCGGCCCTGCGTCTCGATGAAGCTAACGCGGCCGCGAATGGTGGCATCGCCCTCGGTGCCAAGGCTTTCCGGGCGTATGCCGACGATGACGGGCGTTCCGTCCGGCGGCACTGTCGCATTCTTCGGCACGGGCAGACGGATATCCGCGTTTTTGACCGCAAGAGAGCCGTCTCGCGCCTCCGCCTCGATGAAGGCGATGGGCGGATTGCCCAGGAAGCCGGCCACAAAAGCCGTTCGCGGGTTGCGGTACATTTCCTGCGGCGTGGCAATCTGAATGATCTCGCCGGCGTTCATGATGGCGATCCGGTCGCACATGCTCATCGCCTCCACCTGGTCGTGCGTGACCAGGATGGCGGTGATGCCCGTTTCGAGCTGGATGCGCCGGATCTCCGAGCGCATCTCCAGTCGCAGCTTGGCATCGAGATTGGCAAGCGGCTCGTCCAGAAGCAGCACGTTGGGCCGGCGCACCAGCGCGCGGGCAAGCGCCACACGCTGCTGCTGCCCACCGGACAGTTCGGCGGGTCTGCGGCCGAGCAGCCCCTCGATATGGACAAGCCCAGCGATCTCTTCCACCTGCCGCTTCACCTCCGCCTCCGGCATTTTGCGGATGCGCAGCGGGAAGGCGATGTTGTCGGCCACCGTCATGTGCGGGTAAAGCGCGTAGGACTGGAAGACCACGCCGACATTGCGCTCCTGCGAGGGAACGTTGGTCACGTCCCGGTCGCCGAATAAAATGCGTCCGCTCGTAACCCTGTGAATACCGCAGATGGCGAAGAGCGTGGTGGACTTGCCGCAGCCTGACGGGCCGAGCAGCGCCAGCATCTCCCCATCCTTGATCTCGAGCGTCATGTCCTCGATGACCTTCACGGCACCGAAAGACTTCGAGAAATGTTCGAGCAGGATACGCATTAGCCTTTGGAGCCTCCCCCGTAGATGTTCATGAGGCGATTCTGGAAGACAAAGAACAGGATAAGAACGGGCATCATGTAGAAGAGCCCGACCGACTTGAACATGTTCATGTCGAAGTTGTTATCATCGGCGATCAGCCCGGCGAGGTAGACGGACAGCACCTGAGCGTTGCCGCTGGGTGCCAGCACCTGCGGCAGGATGAACTCGCCCCAGCCGAGCAGGAAAGCAAAGAGGCCGAGCGCGAAGATGCCGGGCTTGACCTGCGGCAGGACAAGCTTGCGCCAGACGGTGAATCTGCTCGCCCCGTCCTGGATTCCGGCCATCTCGATCTCCCACGGCACCGTGTCGTAGAAGCCCTTCATGAGCCAGATGCCGAGCGGCATATCGATCGCGGCCTTCACGAGAATGACGCCGATCAGCGTGTTGTAAAGGCCCACTACCTGTAGCACGAGGAAGATCGCGACGATCAGCGTGATCGCCGGGAAGGCGTGCAGCACCATGACGCCGGCCAGGAAGTAGGTTCGTCCTGGCACGTTGAGCCGCGACAGCACATAGCCCGCCATGGAAGAGATAACCAGCACCAGCGCAGCGGTGGAGGTGGCGAAGAGGAAGGAGTTCAACGTCACCCGCCAGATGCTCGGCCGCCCGGGCCGCGTCTCCCACAGGAACGACCAGTGCTCCAGCGTGAACTCGTTCGGGATGAAGGAGCCCGCCGGCGCGTTCGAAATCGTATCGACGAACAGGAACACGTACATCAGCACCAGCGGCGCACTCACGATGGTGAGCGCCAAGACGATGGGCCAGGTCCTCAAATGTCCGATCATGGCCGCCTCACAGCTCGATTCTCGGCTTCGCGACAAGCGCGTTGTAGTTGAACAGGCGCAGGTAGATCAGCGACAGCACGATGCCGATTACCACCAGGACCAGAGCCATGGCGGCACCCATGCCGTACTGGAGATTGCCGGCATAGTTGTTGAGCGCGGTGTGGTAGATCCACAGCGACCAGACCTCCGTCGCGCCTCCCGGGCCGCCGTTCGTCGCCAGGAGCGTCTGATCGATGGAGGTCAGCAACGAAAGGGTCTGATAACAGGTCACGAACAGGATCGGCCATTTGAGCTGCGGCAGAATGATGTGGCGGATCTGCTGCCAGCGATAGGCACCATCCACGCTCGCCGCGTGGAACAGCGATTCAGGGATCGCCTTGATGGCCGAGGCGAAAATGACCATGCCCATCGAGGCGCCAACGAAACCGTTGATGACGATCACGAAGAACCAGGCATTGGCCGCGGTATCCAGCATCCAGTTGCGCGGCCTGACACCGAAATTGGACAGAAAGGCGCTCAGGAAGCCCGTATCCCAGGCGAGCCATTTCCAGAGCAGCACGTAGATCACCACCGGAGAAATGCGCGGCAGGAACCAGATGATGCGGAAGATGCCGGCCGGCCGATCTGGGATGTAATGGGTGGCGATCGCCAGCACCATGGCGTAGCCCGTATTGAAGATGACGAGCGTCATCGCCACGAAGAACAGTGTGTTGAAGAGCACCTGGCGCGTGGTGGGCGACGAGGCAAGACGGCGGAAATTTTCGGTCGTCCAGGTCCAGCCGGTATAGGTGCTGGCGGCAAGCGCCTCCTTCTCCTCGTCGGTCAGATCAGGATCGATCGCCTCGGCGGCCGCGATGAGCGACTCTCGGCTGGAAAACCGTGCATTGGCAAGGGAGCGGCTGAACTCCTCGGAAATGCTCTTTACGGTGCGCGTGTTCGGGCGGTCGGGCAATCCGCGGATGTCGCGCTCCAACTCACGGCGTGAGGCATATGTCTTGCCTAAAAGGCCGTCCCTGAGGCTATCGATGATGTTCTTGTCGATCCCCTTTTCCTCAAGCGCGGCAAGGCCCTGCTCATCGACCACATAGGTGGGCTGGCCCAGCCGCTCGGCGAGCTCACCCATACCGTAACGGTCGGTCAGCACGCGCAGCGTGCCCGGAGAGACCTGATAGGCGCCCCCGGTTATTCCCGTTGCCGTAGTCATATTGGTGAAGGCGAAGACGCCAGTCAGCGCCACCGGCATCAGGAAGAACAGGACGACCAGCACCACGGCCGGCAGGAGGAACAGGATTCCAAGCCCCTTGGAGCTGGACAACCAGCCGAGGTGCAGGCGGCTCTGAGCTGCCCGGACGCCAATCGGCGTCCGGGCGGACTCTGCAATGTCGCGGGAAGCGTTCATCTTTACCGCGTCAGGTCAGCGGATGACGATCGCCTCGCCGAGGCTGCTCGTCAGTTCCGCCTCCAGGTCGGAAACCGCCTGCTCCGGCGTCTTCTGTCCGGTCCAGGAGGCCTCGAGGCCGCCCCACATCGCGTTCCAGTAGGTGCCGAAATCCGTGTTGTTCGGCATGGCGTTGGCGAAGGGCAGCAGGCGCTCCGTGGCCTCACGCGCCCAGCGATCGCCTGCGTAGAGGTCGATGTTCGACTGCTGATGCGTGATGCCCAGATGAGCGGACTTGACGGCATGGAGCGTGTTGATGCGCGGTTCGGAGGCGATCTTGATCAGCTCGGCGGCGATCGCTTCCTCATCGTCGTTTTCCTGATCCGTCAGGACATAGACAAGCGGATGGGTGAGCGTGTTGGGCTTGCCGCCCTCACCGGCCGGGATGAGCGAGAAGGCGATGTTGCCGAAGAAATCCTTCAGGCCCTCCTGGTTGGTGTAACGGGCGTAGTGCCAGGTGCCACCATGCCAGATGCCGGCCTTGCCGCTGGCGACCTCGGAGTACCACTGGTCGTTGGGGGTGCCGATGTGGTTCTTGCGGGTCACGCCGGCCTCAACCGCATCGACGAAGAACTGGTAGAAGCGCTGCATAGCCGCCTTGTCGAGGACCAGCCGGCCGTCCTCCTCCATCACCCCGCCAAAGCTCGTGTAGAACTGCCAGTAGTCGGGGCCGTTCTCCGGACGCGGATAGAAGCCGTATCCGGCTTCCACAACACCCTGGTCCACCATCTTCTTGGCGTCTTCCAGAACGTTGTCGAGCGTGTATTCGCCCGATTCAACCCGATCCGGCAGCGCCTCGAGGTCCTCATCCGAATAGCCGATCGCCTTCATGTGCTCCTTCCAGAAGAAGAAGGGGCGCGACTCGGCGTCCTGCGGCAGGCCATAGAGAACGCCGCCAAAGGAAGCGATTTCGAGAAGGTTGTCATAGATGTCGTTGATGGGCCAAGCGTCGAGGTTGAGGTAGTCCTCGACCGGCACGATCAGGCCGGACTGGGCCCAGGGCGCGATGTCCTCATGGCCGGTAACCAGGATGTGCGGCGCATTGCCAGCTTCCGCGGCCAGCGTGACGGCCTGCTTGAAATCGTCCCAGGTGTTGTCGGTCTTCTTCTCGACGTTGATCGTCAGGTCTTCGCCACGGATGGCAGCTTCGCGCTCCAGGAGGTCCGCCGCGATCTCGATGGCGTCGACGCGGTAATTATCGTTAGGGCCGCTGCCGCCCGCCCACACGCGGATGGTCACCTCCTCGGCGGCCGCAGCACCCGCCAGAGATACCAGCGCAATGGCGGCAGTGGTTGTCAGTAGACGCTTCGTCATCTCGTACGTTCCTCCTTGCATTCATTTTTGGGAAAGGCGCCATTTGGGACCGATGGCGGACTGCTGCTGCCATCGGCTTCCTCCCTAGTGCCCTTCTCTGACAATCAGATGACAGATGTGCACGTGTGCATTCTTTGTGTTTCTAGCCCATCCCCTCTATATTGCACACGTGTACATTTTCACGCATGAAGACTTCCGTCAATCTTTTTTTGATGCGGCGGCAGCATCTTCCGTGCCGCAGCGTTAAGATCGTGGCGGCCGTATTCTGAGAGGCGACATGAGCGGATCCATTTTTTTCCTGCATATGGCCGGGGCGGTGGCCCTGCTTTTGTGGGCCACGCGGACCGTGCGCACCGGGGTCGAGCGCGCCTATGGCGACGTGCTGCGGCAGCGCTTGCGCCGCACGCTCGGGAACCCGCTCCTCGCCGCAACGACGGGGCTGCTGCTTGCCATCGCGCTGCAAAGCTCCACTGCCGTCACGCTGCTCATCGGCTCCTTCGCCGGCATCGGCATGCTGACGGGCCTTTCCGGCCTCCTGGCCGTGCGCGGGGCAGAGGTGGGCTCGGCGCTGCTGGTCAAGATCCTGAGCTTCGACCTTGCCCTTCTGGTGCCGGTCTGTCTTGTGGCGGGCACCGCGATCTTTCTCGCCACGGAGCGGCGGCGGTGGCGCCAGGCGGGCCGCATTCTGGTCGGCATCGGGCTTCTGCTTCTGTCGCTCGAGATGATGAATCAGGCATCCCAGCCGCTGCGCGAAAGCCTGATCGTGCCGCTGATTGTCGGCTATCTCGACAGCGATCCGATCACGGCTTTCTTGCTTGCCGCCGTCATCACCTATCTGTTCCACTCCTCGATCGCGGCGGCGCTGCTGCTCGCCACCTTCGCCGCACAGGGAATCCTGTCGCCGGAGCTCGGCATCGTCATGGTGCTGGGCGTCAATCTGGGCAGCTCGTTCATTGCGCCAATGCTCACGCGCGCCTCGCCGCCTGCATATCGCGTCGTCCCGCTTGGGAACCTGTTGATGCGCGGGCTGGGCTCGATCGTGGTGCTGGTCGCATTCCTGATCTTCGACCCGTCGCCCGCTCTTCTGGGAGCGTCTGCGGAGGATCAGGTGATCCATGCGCACATCGCCTTCAACGTGCTGATCCTGATTGCGGGCATTCCGCTTTCGCGCCTGGTGCTCAAGGCCACAGAGGGCATTGTCGCCCTGAGCGCCGCAAAACCCGAGGCGCAGGAGGAACAGAGCGCCCTTCTGGCCGAATTCAGCGCGCTTGATCCGGGCGCGCTCGAAAATCCGCAGCAGGCGCTGGCGAACGCCACCCGCGAGGCGGTGCGGATGTGCGAGACCGTAGACTTCATGCTCTCCCGCATCCTCGATCTCTACGAGAAGGCGGACAAGGAAACGATCGAGGCGCTCGAAAAGCTCGATGACACAGTCGACCGCCGCCACCGCGCCATAAAGCTCTATCTCGCCCGCATCAGCCCGCAGAACATGACGGAGGAGCAGGCGCAACGGTGCCAGGAGCTGCTTGATGCCTGCATCAAGCTCGAGCAGGTGGGCGACATCATCGTGCGCAACCTGCTGGCGCATGTGAAGAAGAAGATGGAGCGCAAGCTGCAGTTCACGACCGAGGGCTGGCGTGAACTCTCGAACTTCCATGCGGCGGTGCTCGCCAATGCGCGGCTTGCCTTCAACCTGCTGGTGGCCCAGGACGCCGAGACCGCGCGGCTGCTGGTAGCAGAAAAGGACAGGCTGCGGGAGGTGGAAAAGGTTTCCAGCGAACGCCACTTCGAGCGGCTGCGCAAGGGAACGGAAAAGAGCCTGGAGACGAGCTCGATCCATCTCGACACGATCCGCGATCTCAAGCAGATCAACTCGCTGCTCGCCACACTCGCCTATCCCGTGCTGGAGGCGGAGGGGATGCTCAGCCAGACGCGGCTGCGCTCGGCCTGAGGGAGCGCAGCCCTGCTTGCTGCCGGCTACCCGGAAGCGGGCCTTCGAGATCAAAGACCCGCTTCCCTGGACACCATTCAGAAGG
>Ga0207874_1000789_pt1 | contig 42416 bp, 37 predicted proteins | sample HigsolmetaAR201D_FD_184833 | JGI IMG/M metagenome (GOLD analysis project Ga0207874, IMG submission 184833) | Ionic liquid and high solid enriched microbial communities from the Joint BioEnergy Institute, USA - AR20-1-D (SPAdes) (version 2) ...
CTATCCTTCTACGTGTCACCGCGACGAGCGGGACTGACCAGGCAGGTTGCCCGAGTGGCCAAAGGGAGCGGTCTGTAAAACCGTCGGCTCAGCCTACCCAGGTTCAAATCCTGGACCTGCCACCAGCAGGAGGCCCCTGACCAGCAGAAATGCGGTCAGGGGCCTTAATCGTTTTCCACGTGCCTCTCCGTCGTCAGCGATGAGATGTGGCACGCGGACCAGGCGTTGTCTCAGGCCCGGACGCGCGTCGTGCCTCCTTGACCATCCCGTGCACCCGCCCGCAGGGGTGCGACGGTGACCCGGTGCCGGCTTCGCGCGTACATCCGCCGGTCGGGGCCTTCGCGCACCCGATGGCGACGGCCGCGCACGGCCCCGAGCCCGAGCCGTCGGTCCGCCGGGCGCGCCTGCGGCGTCGAGTGCGCATCCGCCTCGCCCGGCCGCGGCCTGGCCGATAGGTGGTCACCCGGAGAGCCCGCAGACGCCCGCCCGCCCTCCCTCCGGGCCTGGGCGTCCGGTCAGGGGCAAAAAGGCGTCACTGGCCCACGACAGGGCTGCGGCGTTCGATGAGGACGACGTCGCGCCAGCGGCCGTTGTGGCGGCCGAGGCGGTGGCGGACGCCGACGACGCGGAAGCCGGCCTTCTCGTGGAGGCGCAGGCTGGCGGTGTTCTCCGGGAAGACGCCCGACTGGATGGTCCAGATGCCGGCGGACTCGGTGGACTGGATCAGGGTGTTCAGCAGCGCCAGGCCGATTCCGCGGCCACCGTGGTCGGGGTGGACGTACACCGAGTTCTCCACCACCCCGGCGTACACACATCGGCCGGAGACCGGGCTGACCGCGATCCAGCCGACGACCTCCCCGGTGGCGGTGTCGACGGCCACGTACCGGTGGAGCGGCAGCTTCCCGGCGTCGAAGGCCTCCCAGGCCGGGGCCGTGGTCTCGAAGCTCGCGTTGCCGCCGTCGAGCCCGGCCTGGTAGATGGCGAGGACCTGCTCGGCGTCGGCCGCCCGCATAGGCCGGATGAGGATTCCGGGCGGGGCGTCGGGCCTGTGCGCCTGGATGATCGCGGCATGGAGGCCGCCGACCACGGCGCGTTGGCGCGTGACCGTGTACGTGCTGAACCCGGCCCGGGCGAGCAGGTCGCGGTAGTCGGCCTCGGTGAGCGTGCCGAGCGCGCAGCCGACGAGCCGCTCGGCCTCGGCGCGCCGGTCCGGGTCGAGCCCGTCCTCGGCGATCACGTCGGCGATCACGAGCCTGCCGCCGGGCCTGAGCACGCGGAACGCCTCGTCGAGTACGCGGGGCTTGTCGGCGGACAGGTTGATCACGTAGTTGGAGACGATGACGTCCACGCCGGCGTCGGGGAGCGGGACGTCCTCGATCGCGGCGTGCAGGAACTCGACGTTGCCCACCCCCGCCTCGGCGGCGTTGGCCTTGGCCAGCTCGAGCATCTCGGCCGAGGCGTCGAGGCCGTACACCTTCCCGGCCGGCCCGACCCGGCGCGCCGCCAGCAGCATGTCGAGCCCGCCGCCGCACCCCAGGTCCAGGACGGTCTCCCCGGGCCGGGGCTCGGCCACGCCGACCGGATCGCCGCACCCCAGGCTCGCCCGCAGGGCCCCGTCGGGCAGCCCACTGGTGTCCCGGTACCCGGACGTGCCGAAGCCCTCGTCGACGGCCCCGTCCGGCCGGGAGTCGAGGATCCGCCGCCCCTCCTGGGCGACTCTGGCCATCCGATCGAAGCGGGCGACGATGTCCGCTCTGGTCATTGCCTCGCTCTCGGTCATGTCCTCTCCATTCGGCCGGGGTGGCGCAGGTCCGGGCGGAAACCCACCTTCACAGCGGCGGCCGCCAGGGCCGTCGCCGACGTCCACACTCTTTTTTCCCAAGCTTTGCAGCCGTCGTCGAGGTACGGCACGGCCGATCCGGATCGCGGTCCCGATGCGGGCGGCGCCGGCGGAATCCGCGACGAGCCCGCGGTATCCGGCGGCGGTGGCCCGGACGGGCGGTTCGACCCCGTTCGTGCGCCACCGGCGGGAAACGGCGCGTGTTCCGGTCCGCCGGAACGAAACCGTGCGACGGATATCGCCGCGGTCCGATCGCTCCGACGCGATCCGCCATCGAACCGTACGGCGACGTCTTCGCCGGCCGGAGGGGCGATCCAGGAACGTGGCCGGCGAAAAATATCGGGCGATGAACCGGAATCTTCGCTAAGGTGCCGCGGCGGCAACGCGGCACGGTCCGGCCCCGCGCCGGTAGGGCGGGCGTGGTGACCAAGAGCAAGCTCCGTCGGCGCGGACCACGCCGGGCCCGGGCCCGATGCCGCCGGTCGACCTGCCGTCGTTCATCTCTGGAGTACGACCGTGTGGGACGTGGATTTCATCCATGGCCGGATCGCCGAGATCCGGCGGCTGGATCCGGAATTCCGGCTGTTCGGCGCATGCAAACATCGCCACCGCCTGAAGCCGCCGCTTTCCACGCAGGAGATCCTGGCGTTCGAGAAACGCATGGGTGTCGAACTCCCCGCCGCCTACCGCACGTTTCTCACGACCGTCGGAAACGGCGGTGCCGGGCCGCACTACGGCCTGTTCGACCTCGCCGAGGCGCTCCGCGAGGATGAGAAGTGGCACGAGGGAATGCCGGGCTTTTACACCACGCCGTTCCCGCACACGACGAACTGGAACCCCCAGTTCGAGGAACAGCCCGAGGACTACGAAGAAGGCCGCTGGATCACCGGCTCGCTGATCCTCGGCCATTTCGGCTGCGGGGCCTACCACCGCCTGGTCGTCACCGGCGAGCTCACCGGCGAGGTCTGGTTCGACGACCGCGGCAGCGACGGTGGCGTCACCCGCGAGGGCGAGTTCGCCGACTGGTACCTGTCATGGCTCGACGAGACGTATCGGAAGGCCCGCGAGGTCGCCGAGAAGGACGCTCCGGCCCCGTGGTGACCCGCGCGTCCGCCACGCCCACAGCGGGACGCGGATTCCGGCCCTGACGACGAGGGTCTCGGCCGCCGCCCGGTGCGGCCGGGGCCTTCGGCATGTCAAGGACGGGAACGGCGCCTTCCGGCGCGTGGCCCCGGCCGGGGGCACGCGGACGTGCCGGCGGGCGGAGTGGCCGCGTGCGGCCCGGCCGGCCATAGGCTCGAAGCCTGGGGGCGCTTCTTCCTACGCGGGGGGCACATGGTGCGACAACGGACGGGCGGGGGTACGGCCGGGCAGACGGGGGCGGACAGAGCCGCGCTGATGGGGCAGCTCGCCGAGCCTGTGCGGAGGTTCCTGGCGACCGAGGCGGGGAGCGCGGGGCTGCTGCTGGGGGCCACGGTGCTCGCGGTGGTGTGGGCGAACTCGCCGTGGTCCGGGCTGCAGGAGGCGCTGTGGGCGACCGATGCCTCCGTCTCGATCGCGGGCGAGCGGCTCGAGATGGACCTCGAGCACTGGGTGAACGACGGCCTGATGGCGATGTTCTTCTTCGTCGTCGGGCTCGAGGTGCGCCGCGAGTTCTCCGTCGGCGAGCTGCGGGACCCGCGCCGGGCCGTGATCCCGATCGTGGCCGCGCTCGGCGGGATCGTCGTGCCCGCGCTGCTCTACCTGGCGATCGCCCCGGGCGGGGAGGCCGTGCGCGGCTGGGGCGTGGTGATCGGCACGGACACCGCGTTCATGCTCGGCGCGCTCGCGCTGGTCGGCCCGCGGTTCTCCACCCAGCTGCGCAACTTCCTGCTGGTCTTCACCGTCATCGACGACATCGTCGCGGTGAGCGTGATCGGGCTGGTCTACTCCGACGGCATCCGGCCGCTGCCGCTCGCCGCCATGGCCGTGCTGTGCGGGGCGATGGCGCTGCTGAGCCACCTGCGGGTGTGGCGGGCCGCGCCGTACACGATCCTCGGGATCGCGCTGTGGCTGGCGACGTACGCGGCGGGGCTGCACGGGGCGATCGCGGGCATGCTCGGCGGCCTGCTGATCGAGGCGCGCCAGCCGGAGCGGGAGGCGGTGGAGAACGCGGCGCGGACCTTCCAGGCGTTCCGGCAGTCGCCGCTTCCCCACGTGGGGCGGTCGGCGCGGCTGGAGGTGGACCGCGCGCTCTCGGTGAACGAGCGGCTGCAGGTCATGCTGCACCCGTGGGTGAGCTACCTCGTGGTGCCGCTGTTCGCGCTCGCCAACGCCGGCGTCGACCTGCGCGGCGGGGTGCTGGGCGAGGCGCTCACCTCGCCGGTCACCTGGGGCGTCACCGTCGCCCTCGTGGCCGGCAAGCTCGTCGGCGTGGGCGGCGGCGCGCTGCTCGGCTGCCGGCTCGGGCTCGGCGGCCTGCCCCAGGGGGTCGGCAACGGGCACGTGCTCGGCGGCGCCGCGCTGTCCGGGATCGGCTTCACCGTGGCGCTGCTCATCGCCCACCTCGCCTTCGACGACCAGCCGACCCTGCACGACGAGGTGGTCGTCGGGGTGCTGCTCGCCGCGGTGCTCGCCACGGCACTGGGGTGGCTGCTGTTCTGGGCGTTCGCCCGGTTCCGCGGGCAGGTGGACGCGGACCTGCCCCGGGTGCTCAACCGGCCGGTCGAGGTGGGCTTCGACCACATCCGCGGGCCGGTCGACGCCAGGTACACGCTGGTGGAGTTCGCCGACTTCGAGTGCCCGTTCTGCGCCCGCACCACCGGCGTCGGCGGCGAGCTGCGGGAGCGGTTCGGCGACGACCTGCGGTACGTGTTCCGGCACCTGCCGCTGACCGACGTGCACCCGCACGCCGAGCTCGCCGCCCGGGCGGCGGTCGCCGCCGACCTGCAGGGACGGTTCTGGGAGATGCACGACATGCTCTTCCACAACCAGGACCAGCTCGAGTACGAGGACCTCGCCGGGTACGCGGCGGCGATCGGGCTCGACGTGGAGCGGTTCCTGCGCGACCTCGCCTCCGAGCGGGTCGCCGCGCGGATCCGCGCCGACGTCGCCGACGCCGAGGCGAGCGGCGCCCGCGGCACCCCCACGTTCTTCGTCAACGGCCGCCGCCACGTCGGCCCCTACGACGCGGAGAGCCTCGCCCGGGCCCTCCTCGCCGACCCCGAGGAGTCACGCCGGACCTGAGCGGCGACGCGATCACCTGCGGCCCGGCGGGTACGGCCGGCGGCCGGAGCCACGTACCGCGCGGACCGGGCGCGCCACGGGGTAAACTCCATACGCCGTAAAGCCATACGATGTATGGAGTTTCCAGTGGATCCAGTGGTCGAGGCCGGGCCGTACACGCCCACCGCGGAGGACGTCGCGAGCGTCGAGGCGTGGTTCCGCGAGTACGACGCCTGCGCGGCGCGGAAGGACATCGAGCGGCTCGCCGACATGGCCGTCTTCCCGCTCAACGTGGTCAGCGACGACGCGGCGGGGAACGCGGCGGCGGCCCAGTGGTCGCGCGAGCGGTACGTCGAGACGATGCGGCGCGTCATCGGCGAGGGCGGGGACGTGCGCATCGAGTCCACCCGCACCCCGCACTTCCTCTCCGCCGCCCTCGTCGTCGTGTTCACCGAGGCCGTGGTCACCTGGGACGGCGGCAGCGCCCGCACCCGCTACGCCGACCTGCTGGTCAGGAACGACGGCCGGTGGCGGTTCCAGACCATGGTGCAGAGCGGCTGGGGCGACGAGCTGCGCTCCTGACCGCCGCCCGGGTACGGCCGGCCGTACCCGCGGGCCCTCAGGTCACTCCGGCTCCCAGTAGGCGACCGAGGCGTCGTCGTGCACCGCATCGCGCGGCCAGCGCTCGCCGGTCGGGTCGGCCTGCTCGGCGGCCCGTACCTGCCGGATCGCCTCCCATGCCCCGTGCCGGCCGAGCAGCGCGAGGAGCTGCCGCCAGGAGGCGAGCCCGAACCGGTCGACCAGCCGCGACACCCCGTCCGACAGCAGTGCGACCGCGGCCACCTGCTCGAGCGGCACCGACCCGGTCACCGCCCGCTCCGCGGCGAGCGGGTCGGTGCTCGCCACGCGGCGGTCCCGGCCGGCGAGGGTGCGCGTCCCGGTGCCGCCCCGCCCGGCCGCGGCGTGCTCCGCCACCGGCGGGCCGGCCTCCGACCGGTAGAGGCGGGTCACGCCGTTGCCGTCCGGGCCCGGCCGCCCGTCCCGGATCACCAGCGGGTCCGGCGCGCCCACGTCGACCACGACCACCGCGTCGGCGAGCACGAGGAAGTCCACCGCGTCGCGGGTGCGCCGCATCATCACCACCGACGCGCCGGGGGCGCCGGGCCGGGACAGGTCGCAGGTGAAGTCGTGCAGCGACGTCACGTGCTTGATCGCCCGGGAGAGGATCTGGGGGAGCGGGCAGGACGGCTGTGACAGCTCGCTCAGCAGCACGGAGCCGAGCGAGCGGACGTACCACGGCACGCCGTGCGAGCAGCCGGAGCTCTGGCCCGGAGCCGGCCCGGTGCCGTCGAGCAGGACGATGGCGTCCGCCGTCGCCGCCACGAAGTCCTCGTTGTCCCTCCCCGGTGCCGCACTGGTCGCCAGGCTCACGTGCATAGATCCTCCCGGTGCAGACCGCCTCCGTGTGTTCTGTGGGCTTCCCCATCGGCCGCGATAGATGTCCGCGGACGTCACCGAATGCACCTGGGGCGGCCCCGGCCCTCGGGCCGGGCCCGCCCCGGCCGGAGCGCCGCCGCCGGAGGGCCGCCGGTACGGCCGGCCGTACCCCTCGGCCCGGGAGAGCGGTGGCCGTTGTGACCGGCGGGACGCGACCGCCCCCTGGGGATGACGAGGACAAACGCGTAGTCTGTGGCGGTATGGACGTGCGCTGGGTGGGGCCCGACGGGCTCGAGGTGGTGCCGGGCCGGCGGGACGGGCGGCAGGTGCTGCGGGTGCTGCGGCGCGGCCGCCACATCGCCGACTGCCACTCGGTGGAGGAGGTCGCCCGGCACGTCGACCTCGCCGACCTGTGCGAGGTCATCACCCTGCGCCCGGTCGGCCGCGCGGTCCCGGAGGCGGCCGAAACCTGAGGTCGGCGGGGTGCCGCAGGGCCGATCCGGGGGAGTTGGGCATTTGATTTCGCGTCAGGGCCCAGGTCCGTGTATGGTTACTGGTGTCCGCGGGCGACGAGCCCGAAGGACAGGCCCCTTTAGCTCAGTCGGCAGAGCGTCTCCATGGTAAGGAGAAGGTCTACGGTTCGATTCCGTAAAGGGGCTCCACGTCCGGGGTCTGCTTGAAGCGATTCGAGTGGACCTTTTGGCGTGACCAGGGGGTTCCGGACTGTCGTCCGGATGCGGATCCCGGCCGCCAAAACGGCGGTCCCCAATGCCGTGCCGGAGCATCCCTCAAGGTCGGGTATCCTAACCTGGCCGGTGGGTGCACCGGCCGAGGCGGAGTAGCTCAGTCAGGCAGAGCAAGCGGCTCATAATCGCTGTGTCGCCGGTTCAAGTCCGGCCTCCGCTACTACCCTTCCCGATCTCCCCCGGCAGGGGGCGATCGGGTGTGGGTTGTCCTAAGAGTCCCGAAAGCAGAAAGGCACTCCCCACGTGGCTGCCACCGACGTTAGGCCGAAGATCACGCTGGCCTGCCAGGAGTGCAAGCACCGCAACTACATCACCCGCAAGAACCGGCGTAACGACCCGGACCGGCTGGAGCTGAGGAAGTACTGCCCGAACTGCAAGCGGCACCAGCCCCACCGCGAGACCCGCTGAGCGTTCCGCGGTCCGGCCGGGCCGCCGATCGGCAGGCCCCGCGCCGGGAGCCGGTCGCCGTGTGATGGAGGTTCCGCCCGCCAGATCCTGGCGGGCGCGAGCATGTTCGGGGGAATTCCCAGGTCGGCGGAGGTTCCCGTGAACGGGACGGGCCGGAAGACGCTCTGTTAGGGTGTCGCCTTGGTCGATCGTCGAGTTCACGAGAGGGAACCGGCACGATGGCGTTGAACCGGGACTTCATCGGGCGCAGCTATCCGGCGCCCGAGCCGTACGAGGTCTCCAGGGTGAAGATCAAGGAGTTCGCCCTGGCGATCGGTGACGAGAACCCGATCTACCTGGACCGGGAGGCCGCGCGGGCCGCGGGGCATCCCGACGTCGTCGCCCCGCCGACCTTCCCCATCGTGTTCACCCTCACCGGTGCGAGCGAGGCGCTCGCCGACCCCGAGTTCGGCCTCAACTTCGCCATGGTGGTCCACGGCGAGCAGCGCTTCGAGTACCAGCGCCCGATCTACGCCGGGGACGTGCTCAAGCACACCTCGACGATCATGGACATCCGCAGCGTCGGCCGGAACGAGTTCGTGACCGTGCGCAGCGACGTCACCACCCTCGACGGCGAGCTCGTCTGCACCACGTACAACACCATCGTCGAGCGCGGAGGGGCGGCCTGACATGGCGGCGACGATCAAGTACGACGAGGTCGAGGTCGGCCAGGAGATCCCGCCGGTCGACTACCCGGTCCGCCGGGTCAACCTCATCCAGTACGCGGGCGCGTCCGGCGACTTCAACCCGATCCACTGGAACGAGCGGTTCGCCAAGCAGGTCGGCCTGCCCGACGTCATCGCCCACGGCATGTACACCATGGCCCAGGGCGGCCGGTTCATCACCGACTGGGTGGGCGACCCCGGCGCGGTGCTCGACTACGGCGTGCGGTTCTCCTCGATGGTGGTCGTGCCGGACACCGACGAGGGCACCGTGATCACCGTCAGCGGCGTCGTGGAGAGCAAGCTCGAGGACAACAAGGTGGTCATCGCGATCACCGCGAAGTCCGGCGGCAACCGCGTGCTGTCCAAGGCCCGCGCCATCGTCCGCCTCGCCTGACCCCGGCCGCCCGCGCCGCCGGGCCGGGCGGCTCGCCGTACCGGATGGATCGGGCACGATTCCCCGGCGCGCGGGCGGGGTAGCGTGCGGGCGTGAGCCGACCCACCGCCGAACCCCCGAGCCACGTACGCGGGCTCGCCGAGAAGCGGGCCGAGGCGCGCGCCCGCCGCGACTACGCCCAGGCCGACGTGCTGCGCGAGCGCATCGCGGAGGAGGGCTGGCTGGTCCGCGACACCCCCGCGGGCTTCGAGCTCGTCCCCAAGCCGGCGTTCCGGGTGTGGCCCACCGTGGCCGCGCTGCCACAGCACGGCCCCTCCGGCACCGCGGGCGGGCACGAGCGGCCCGGCACCGCCGTCGGCACCGAGCAGGCCGTCTCCGCCCAGACGCTGTGGGACGGGGGACTGGCCACCTCCCGGCTCGAGGAGCCCGTCGACGTCGGCGGCACCGCCCACGCCACCGAGTCCTCGCGGCGCGTCACCGTCGCCCTGCTCGTCGACGGCCGGCCGTCCGACCTGCGCCGGTGCGTCGACGCCCTCGTCGCGCACACCGACGCCCGGATCCTCGCCCTCGACCTCGGCGACATCGACGGCGCCGGGACCGTGCTGCACGAGCTCGCCGAGCGGCACCCCGGCCGCATCGACGCCTGGCACGTGGCCGAGACCCCGCACTGGCGCGGCGGCTCGGCCGGCTGGGGCGCGGCCCGCACCACGCTGCTGCGCATGGACGACGCCGACGTGCACGTCGTCATGGAGACCTCCACGATCCTCGACGGCGACGCGCTCACCCCGCTGGCCGAGGCGCTGGCCGGCGACGTCGTGGCCGCGGGCTGGCGCGGCGTCGACCCCGGCCCGGACGGCCGCTCCTGGCACGACGCCGGGCCCGGCGAGGTACGGGCGCTGCTCGGCTACCTGTTCGCGGTACGCCGCGACCGCGCCCTGGCCGCGGGCGGCTTCCCCGGCAAGGCCCGCTACTACCGCAACGCCGACCTGGAGTTCTTCCTCACCCTCCCCGGCCGCAAGGTGGTCCCCGCCACCGCGCTGCCGGTGCACGCCGAACGCCACCGCGGCTATGCGGACGTCGATCCCGCCTACCGCGACCGCGAGTCCCGCCGCACCTACGACCGGGTCCTTCGCCTGCTCCGCACCGCCTGACCCCCTAGAGTTGACCCTCGTGAACGACCGTTTGCAGGGGGTACGGCTCGCGCCGTACACCACGTTGCGGCTGGGCGGCCCGGCCAAGGCGTTCGCCGAGGCGCGCACCGAGGAGGAGATCGTCCGCCTGGTCGCCGAGGCGGACCGGGCCGGCGAGCCGGTGCTCGTGCTCGGCGGCGGCAGCAACGTCGTCATCGCCGACGAGGGCTTCGACGGCCTCGTGGTCCGCGTCGCCACGGCCGGGGTGCGCGTGGCCGCCGACGGCGACCGGGTGCGCGTCACCGCGGCCGCGGGCGAGGACTGGGACGCCCTGGTACGGCGCTGCGTCGAGGAGGGCTGGTCCGGCGTCGAGTGCCTCTCCGGCATCCCCGGCCTCGTCGGCGCCACCCCCATCCAGAACGTGGGCGCCTACGGCCAGGACGTCTCCCAGACCATCGAGCGGGTCCGCGCCTACGACCGGCGGCGCGGCGAGGTGGTGGAGCTCCCCGCGGAACGCTGCGGCTTCTCCTACCGCAACAGCGCCTTCAAACAGGACCTCGGCCGGTACGTGGTGCTCGACGTCACCTACGCGCTCGCCCGCTCCGGCGAGTCCGGGCCGATCGGGTACGCCGAGCTCGCGAACCGGCTCGGGGTCGGGCTCGGCGACCGGGTGCCGCTCGCCGCCGCCCGCGAGGCCGTGCTCGAGCTGCGCCGGGGCAAGGGCATGGTGCTCGACCCGGCCGACCCCGACACCTGCAGCGCGGGCTCGTTCTTCACCAACCCGGTGCTCACCGCCGAGCAGGCCGCCGAGCTGGAGCGCCGCGCCCCCGGCTACCCGCGCTGGGAGGTGGGCGACGGCACGGTCAAGGTGCCCGCGGCCTGGCTGATCGAGCACGCCGGGTTCCCCAAGGGCTACCGGCGCGGCCCGGTGCGCATCTCCACCAAGCACACCCTCGCGCTCACCCACCCGGGCGGGCTCGGCGGGCCGTACGAGCCGGCCACCGCCGCCGACCTGATCGCCCTCGCCGCCGAGGTCCGCGACGGCGTGGAGGCGAAGTTCGGGGTGCGGCTGGTCAACGAGCCGGTGCTCGTCGGCCTGGAGCTGTGACGTTCGCTTTCGGCGCACCGCGGCGGTTGACGCTCCCCCGGGACCTTTTTTACGACGCGGAGGTGTTAAGGTCGGGTGGAAACCGAAGGGGAGTAGTCCCAATCGCGTGATCGACACGCTGGCCCCGGGGCCGTCTGACGGCTCGGGTGCCCGGTCACGCGGGCCCGGTGACGGGCGGACGAGACCTTCGGCTCGGCAACGTGCACAAACGCGCTGCCGGGCCGAGGTCGTCGTGCCCGAGGACCGGGACGCCGCCGAGGTCCGGCCGCGTCCGACCTGGAAGGGCGACCTCGGTGGAAGCGTTCTGGATCAGCCTCTGGATGATCTTCGTGGCCGAGCTGGGCGACAAGAGCCAGCTCATGGCGCTGGCCTTCGCCACGCGGTACCGGCCGTGGATCGTGATCACCGGCATCACCGTCGCGACGACCGTCGTGCACCTGATGAGCGTGGCGATCGGCGGCTTGATCGGCACGGCGCTGCCGACCAAGGCGATCACCATCGCCGCGGCCCTCGCGTTCTTCGGGTTCGCGATCTGGACGCTGCGCGGCGACGAGCTGAGCGAGGAGGAGTCCGCCAAGGCCACCCGCGCCGCGGGGAGCGCCCTGCTCGCGGTCACCACCGCGTTCTTCCTCAGCGAGCTCGGCGACAAGACCATGCTCGCCACGATCACCCTCGCCACCCACAACGGCTGGGTCGGCACCTGGATCGGCTCGACCGTGGGCATGGTCGCGGCCGATGCGCTCGCCATCGTCGCCGGGGCGATGCTCGGCCGCAAGCTGCCCGAGCGGTTCATCAAGTACGGCGCCGCCGCGGCGTTCGCGATCTTCGGCGTGTGGATGCTCGTCGACGCCTTCGCAGCCTGAGGCCGGGCGGGGCCGCCGGCCCGCCCGCCGACGCCTTCGCGGCCCGCCGGAACCGGTGGGCCGCGCCCGTCCGCCCGGGCATCGTGCCGGCCGTACCACGTGGGCGGCGGTGCCCGGTGGTGTCCCTCGCGGGGTTTCTACGGCTTTCGCGCACCGCGAATGCCCGGCCGTCGCGTCTTCGGCGGCCGGTCCGTCCAGTCAGCTGTTAGCTGAATCGATGTCCGGGCGAGCCGCCGTGTGTTCTCGGAACGGCGATCCCGGCCGCCGAGGCCGTTCCGCGGCCACCGCGACATTTCGGGTATCGCCCCCGTACGGCCGTGCCGTACCGGGGGCGCACGAGGCCCGCGGGCGCGGGCCCGCGGGCGTATCCGCCGCCTGTATCCGGACATGTCTCCGGGCTCTCCGCCGGTGTCCGCGAGCCCCGGGAACGCAGGTCGGGGCCGGGTCGGCGAAATTCGCCGAAAACCCGGAGGGCCGCTGGGCCGGTTCCGGTTTGGAAACACTCGCCGACGTCGGCAATGCTGGTTGAGTGTCAACTGTGACTACTCCCCTCGCGGAGGTCGCCGGCTCCAACGCGACACTGCGGGCCTTCCTCCACGGACTGCCCGGCGTTGACCGAGTCGGCGCGGACCAGCGGGCGGCGATTCTCGGCACCCGATCCATCAAGACCACGGCCAAGGCCCAGGCTCTCGACGCGGCCATCCAGATGGTGGACCTCACCACCCTCGAGGGCGCGGACACGCCCGGCAAGGTGCGGGCGATGTGCGCCAAGGCGGTCCACCCCGACCCGGACGATCCCACGGTGCCGAGCGTGGCAGCCGTCTGCGTCTACCCCGACCTGGTGGCGGACGCCGTCGCGGCGCTGCGCGGCACCGGCGTCAAGGTCGCCGCGGTGGCCACCGCGTTCCCCAGCGGGCGCAGCTCGCTCGAGGTGAAGGTGGCCGACACGACGCTCGCCGTCGCCGCCGGGGCCGACGAGATCGACATGGTGATCGACCGCGGCGCGTTCCTCGCCGGGGACTACCGGAAGGTGTACGAGGAGATCGCCGCGGTGAAGGCGGCCTGCGGCGCCGCCCACCTCAAGGTGATCCTGGAGACCGGCGAGCTCGCCACCTACGACAACGTGCGGCGCGCCTCCTGGCTCGCCATGCTCGCCGGCGCGGACTTCATCAAGACCTCCACCGGCAAGATCAGCCCGGCCGCGACGCCGCCGGTCGTGCTCGTCATGCTCGAGGCGGTGCGCGACTTCTTCGCGCGCACCGGCCGCCGGGTGGGGGTGAAGGCGGCGGGCGGCATCCGCACCGCCAAGGACGCGATCAAGTACCTCGTGCTCGTCAACGAGACCGCGGGCGAGGACTGGCTCACCCCCGAGTACTTCCGGCTGGGCGCCTCCAGCCTGCTCAACGACCTGCTCATGCAGCGCCGCAAGCTCGCCACCGGCCGGTACGGCGGCGCCGACTACTTCACCCTGGACTGAAGGAGGGGCCATGCGACTCGACTACGCACCGGCACCCGAGTCCCGGGATGTCGTTGCCATCCGGCCCTCCTACGGGCTGTTCATCAACGGCGAGTTCACCGAGGGCAAGGGGCAGCCGTTCACCACGGTGAACCCCGCCACCGAGGAGCCGCTCGCCGAGGTGGCCTGCGCGGCGGACGACGACGTGGACCGCGCCGTGCGCGCGGCCCGCGAGGCGTACGAGCGGGTCTGGGGGCGCATGCCCGGCTCCGAGCGGGCCAAGTACCTGTTCCGCATCGCCCGGATCATCCAGGAGCGGGCGCGGGAGCTCGCCGTACTGGAGACCCTCGACAACGGCAAGCCGATCCGCGAGTCGCGGGACGTCGACCTGCCGCTCGTCGCCGCGCACTTCTTCTACCACGCGGGCTGGGCCGACAAGCTCGCGTACGCCGGGCTCGGCCCGGACCCGCGCCCGCTCGGCGTCGCCGCCCAGGTGATCCCGTGGAACTTCCCGCTGCTCATGCTCGCGTGGAAGGTAGCCCCCGCGCTCGCCTGCGGCAACACCGTGGTGCTCAAGCCCGCGGAGACCACCCCGCTCACCGCGCTGCTGTTCGCGGAGATCTGCCTGCAGGCCGAGCTGCCGCCCGGCGTGGTGAACATCATCACCGGCGCCGGGGACACCGGGGCCGCGCTCGTCGCCCACCCGGGCGTGGACAAGGTCGCGTTCACCGGCTCCACCGAGGTCGGGCGGCAGATCGCCCGCCAGGTGGCGGGCACCGGCAAGCGGCTCACCCTCGAGCTCGGCGGCAAGGCCGCGAACATCGTGTTCGAGGACGCCCCGATCGACCAGGCCGTCGAGGGCGTGGTGAACGGGATCTTCTTCAACCAGGGCCACGTCTGCTGCGCGGGCTCTCGGCTGCTGGTGCAGGAGTCGATCGAGGAGGAGTTCCTCGAGGCGCTGCGCCGCCGCGTCGGCACGCTCCGGGTCGGCGATCCGCTCGACAAGAACACCGACATCGGCGCGATCAACTCGGCGCAGCAGCTTGCCAAGATCACCGAGCTCGCCGCGTCCGGCGAGGCCGAGGGCGCGACCCGCTGGTCGCCGGCCTGCACGCTGCCGGAGAAGGGCTACTGGTTCCCGCCGACGATCTTCACCGGCGTGGCCCAGTCGCACCGCATCGCCCGCGAGGAGATCTTCGGCCCGGTGTTGTCCGTGCTCACCTTCCGCACCCCCGAGGAGGCGGTGGCGAAGGCGAACAACACCCCGTACGGCCTGTCCGCGGGCATCTGGACCGAGAAGGGCTCGCGCATCCTGTGGATGGTCGAACGGCTGCGCGCCGGGGTGGTGTGGGCGAACACCTACAACCGCTTCGACCCCACCGCGCCGTTCGGGGGCTACAAGGAGTCGGGATACGGGCGCGAGGGCGGCCGCCACGGACTGGAGGCCTACCTTGACGTCACCTGAGTGTTTCCACAGCAGAAAACGCCGCTGGGTACGGCGTGCCGCCGCCGGGGCGGGCAACGGCTACTCGCGCGTGCACCGCAGCCGCCGGTTCACGGTACGGCGCGGCTGGTACGCGCACCGCGGCGGCGTGTGCCGCTGCGGCCAGGTGTACAAGCCCGCCCGGCCCTCCGCCGAGTCGCAGCGGATCTGGAGGGCCGATGACTAGGCCCGTCCGGTCGTCCGCCGGGGCGGGCCCGCGGCCGGTGCGCGCCGCGGCCCGCCCGGCCCGGTTCGCCGAGGGACAGGTGGTCAGGCAGAGGTGGAGGGGCGATGAGTGAGGCGAGGCGGCTCGCCGTACGCAAGACCTACAAGCTGTTCATCGGGGGAGCCTTCCCTCGATCCGAATCGGGCAGGTCCTATCCGGTGAACGACGCCAAGGGGAACTTCCTCGCCAACGCCGCGAAGGCCTCACGCAAGGACGCCCGGGACGCGGTGGTCGCGGCCCGCAAGGCCTTCCCCGGCTGGTCGGGCGCGACCGCGTACAACCGCGGCCAGATCCTCTACCGGATCGCCGAGATGATGGAGGGCAGGCGCGCCCAGTTCGTCGACGAGGTGCAGGCCGCCGGGCTGCCTGAGGCCGTGGCGTCCGCGCACGTGGACGCGGCGATCGACCGCTGGGTCTGGTACGCGGGCTGGTCCGACAAGATCACGGCCGTGTACGGCTCGGCCAACCCGGTCGCCGGGCCGTACTTCAACTTCTCCACCCCGGAGCCGACCGGGGTGGTGGCCGTGATCGCGCCCGCGGCCGACCCGCTGCTCGGCCTCGTCTCGGTGATCGCCCCGGTGATCGTCACCGGCAACACCTGCGTGGTGGTCGCCGCCGAGCAGGCCCCGCTGCCCGCGATCACGCTCGCCGAGGTGCTCGCCACCTCCGACCTGCCCGGCGGGGTGGTGAACATCCTCACCGGCCTGCAGGCCGAGCTGGCCCCGCCGCTCGCCGCGCACATGGACGTCAACGCCATCGACCTCACCGGCGTCACCGACCCGGACCTGGCGCTGGCGTGCGAGCGCGAGGCCGCGGAGAACCTCAAGCGGGTCGTCCGGCCGTCGACCCCGGACTGGACGGCCGACCCCGGCGTCGAGCGGCTGAAGGCGTTCCTGGAGATCAAGACGGTCTGGCATCCCACGGGCGTCTGACCCCATGTGGCAGGGCCCGGCCGTCCGGCAAAGGGCGGCCGGGCCTTCTCGTGGCCCGGCCGGGCGCCGTCACGCCGCCGGATCGGCCGCCGGGGAGCGCGAGCCGTACCGGTGGGATTGCGGCGCGCCGGCGGTGACGGTCACCTGCGGGAACGCTTCCGATAGGTGAGGAGCTTGTCACCCGGCCCCGGGTAGGCCATGATCAGCAGGCGCTGAGTGCCGTGGCGTTCCCCCTTCCAGGGGAACCACGCGTAGTGCACCCGGATGCGGTAGTGCCCCTTGCGCCCGTGCAGCGACAGGTCGGGTAGCTCGGTGCCGCTCAGCGCGTCCTCGAGGACCAGCCGACCGGTCGGGCTGTGGTAGCCGGCCTCGACCACCTCGTCCCAGCCCTTGACCTCCACGGGCGGACGGCGCGCGTACGTCTCCAGCGTGACGCAGACGTGGAAGTCGGAGTCGAGCTGCACGATCAGGTGGCCCGGCCCTCCGGTGACCAGGCCGTCCTCCGGGTAGAGGTCGTCACGGGCGTCCGCCCGCCCGTCGGGCTCGTACAGCTCCAGTCCCGCCTCGGGCCACTGCGGCTCGGCGAGCCGGATCGCCTTGACCGGCCGGATGCGGGGGCGGTGGCGCGGCGTGGCGGCGCACTTGCGCCGTTCCTCCGCCTGGAACTCCTCGAACTCGCGGTCCCATGCGTCCTGTCTGGCCTTGACCGCCGCGTCGGCGGCCGGGCAGATCCCGGCGAGCTCCCAGGAGAGGCCGCGGACGTCCACCCCGTGCACCGACCGCACGCGGGCCAGCTCGCGCGGGTCGTCGCGCGTGTAGACGTCGCACAGCCGCCGTCCGTAGGCGAGCAGCGCCAGATCCGGCGTGGTGTCGGGGAGTTTGAGCGTGCCGCCTCTGCGCACGTTGCAGATGAAGTCCCGGACGCCGGCCGGCCGCTCGCCCTCCGCCCGCCCGCCCGGGTCCCAGGGATCGGGCGCGCAGTCTGCAGCAGTGGTGACGGGCCCGCGCGCGTGGTCGGCGGCGGGCAGGAAGCACAGCGCCGTAAGCACGCCGGCCGTCCCGGCCAGGATGTGGAGGCGCGGGCGCACGGCGGGCGGCTTGGTGTACAGCAGGAACAGCGCGAAGGCGGACGCGGCGAGCGCGGCGCTGTACCACAGCGGCGACAGGCCGAACCGCAGCCGCCCGCTCTGATCCGGGACGAACAGCCCGTCCGGGTAGAAACGCAGCTGCTCCTCGACGAGCTCGGGGAACCCCTCCGGTAGGGGTTCGGACGATGTGGTGGCCACGGTGACAACGCCGGCCGCGGCGGCGACGAGCAGGGCGAGGATGGTGCCGCGCACCAGCCGTCCGCTGCGGCGCGCGGCCGCGATCACGACCAGCACCGCGGGGGCGCCGAGCCCGACGAGCAGGTCAACGGCGAGCCACAGCAGGAAGTCCGGCACGCCGACGAACGCGCGGAAGAACTCCGCCACCGCGCCCCGCGGGCCGATCCACATCGGCATGCCCTGCGCGAGGTTGACGGCCGCGGGGATCAGCGGCGGCACCGCCGCCAAGGCGACCAGCGGCCAGGGCCGGGGCGCCACCCGCGTGGGGACGGCCCGCGGGGAGGGACGGCCGGGCGGGCTCGCCAGTTCGTGCGCGGAGCGGGCCTGCCACACGGACCAGACAACGGCCAGCACGCCGGTGAGCATGTGCAGCGCGGTGAGCGGATCCACCTCGTCTCCGTACGAGACGAAGCCCACGGTGCCGGGCGACAGGAACGACAGCGACGCCGCGGCCGCACCCACCCGCACGGTGCCCCTGCTCCAGCGGGGATCCCGGGCCTGGCCGACGAGCACGAGGATCACCCACGTCAGGTACAGCGGCCTGATCAGCAGCAGCCAGAGCGGGTTCTGGGCGAAGGCCGCCCCCAGCTGCTCGGCGACGGTGACGGCCGTACCGAGCACGTTGCTCAACAGGCCCGCCGCCAGACCGACGATCCGCAACCATCGCGGCAGGACACCGGCGAGGACCACGAAGAACAGCCACACGACGGCGAGGTCGACCAGCCCGCTGGGAATTTCGACCCACCACTGGTACGGGACCCGGACCATCGGCAGCTGGAAGATCAGGCCGTAGGCGACGGTGACGTACAGCGCGGCCCGCAGCAGCCCGACCGCCCTTCCGCCGCGGTGCGGCTCCCCGGCCGCCCTGCCCCGCAGCACCTGCCAGTAGGCCCAGGCCTGCAGGAGCCCACCCGCCACCAGGAGGACCTCCAGCCACCAGGTGAAGCCGAAGAGCGTCGGCCAATCCCCGGCGACCAACCGACGCAGCAGCGTGGGATCGCCGGTGACCAGGGCGCCGACACCGGCCGCCACGACCACGGCCGCATAGCCGATCGCGAGCGGCGCGGCGATCCGGCCGAAACGGTATCGTCGCACGGAACAACCTCGGGAAAACGAGCCGATGAGGGCCGGAACAAAGGCGATCGGCCCGGCCGGTGAGGGCCGCATGTCCCGGTTTCGATGCCGGTGCAACGTTACTACGATTAGCGATCTTGTAATCGCCCGAATGCATCACCCTTTGGCAACGGGAGTGCTGAATCGGGACGAGTGCGGTCGGCCGACAGCGACAGCCGAAGTGGCGATACGCGTATTGAAAGGTTCATGCGCTGGAAAGCGGACGCACGGGCTCTCTTCTCGAATTCAATTCGCCCGCACGAGGGTGATCCGCGGACCCGCAGGTTGTGCCCTCAGGCGGCCACGGACGGCGGCCGATGCTCACCTGGCGACCCGACCACCTGCGTAGGCGCCGGTTTGCCGAGCGGCTTTCGCCGAATGTTTCAGACAGGTCGAGAGGACAGGGCCGAGGGCCGCGCCTCCGCGGCACGGTCGGTGCGAAAACCCGTTGGGCGAGGCGGAATCCGGCGATATCGTGAAGATCGTCCCCGCGGCTGCTGAACTTCGGGGAGCCCGCCCCCGGCCACTTCCGGGCGGCTCCACGCCATCCGCCTCCAGAACGGATGGCCATCGCGTTGTGACCTGACACCAGCAGCCGACAGGAAGGTTTTCTTGGCCACTTCCAAGCGGCGTGATGCCGTGACGGTTCATCAGGATCCCCGTCTCGTCCGCGTCGATGACGCGTGGCTTCGACTGCCCAACCCGTGGGGCACCCCGGTCGAGATCTGTGCAGGCCCGGACGTGCCCATCGAGTCCGCCGCCGTCGACGAGATCCTCAACGTGCTGCGGACGGCCGACACGCTCGAACGGCTGGGTACGGCCTGCCGTACCGAGGCGGACATCGACCGGGTGGTGCTCCGCCGCCGCCCGTCGAACGGCATGGCCGTGTCCGCTGCTCCGAAGGCCACCGGATGGTCCCGACCTCGGACGCTCGCGGCACCCGCGGTCGTGGACGGCGCGGGCGGCGACGAGGTGGTGCCGCCCGCGCGGCGACGATCGGCGTCCTCTCGGGACACGTGGTCATGACCGCCGGGAGGCCGTCGGTTTGCCGGCCGAGGTCGTGACGTCGCCGGTCACCGCGCCCGGGTTCCGGGGTGCGACAGGCCGATTCCCGTTGCCGGGTGCTTCGCGTCAGCGCACCCCGGAGCCTGCCTTTTCGAGCAGGCGGAAGAAGCCCTCCTCGAGGTCGCCGTCCACGGCGAGACCGTCCATGGGACCCTCGTACGCGGTCCGCCCGGCCACCAGCACGCCGACGTGATCGCAGAGCTGCGCGATCTCCGCCAGCTGGTGGCTGGAGACCATGACGGTGGTGCCGGTCTCGGTCAGCGACCGCAACGTCGCCCGCATGTCACGGATGCCGACCGGGTCGAGCCCGTTCATCGGCTCGTCGAGCACGACCAGCCGGGGACGGCCGAGCAGCGCGATGGCGATGCCGAGCCGCCAGCGCATGCCGAGGGAGTACTTCGCGACCTTGCGGGTGCGCACCTCGGTGAGGTTCACCAGCCCCAGCACCTCGTCGATCCGGGTCTGCGGCACCCCGCGCAGCCGGGCGTGGATGCGCAGATGGGTGACCGCGTCGAGCTGGGGCCACAGGCCGGGCGACTCCAGCAGCGCCCCGACCTGGGTGAGCAGCCGCCGGTCGTACGGCCGGCCGAACAGGCTGATGCGGCCCGAGGTCGCACGCCGCAGCCCGGCGACGGTCTTCATCAGGGTGGTCTTGCCCGCGCCGTTCGGGCCGAGCAGGCCGTACAGGGAGCCCTCCGGCACGGTGAGGTTCGCGCCGTCGAGCGCGTGGAAGCCGCCGTAGTGCTTGTGCAGGTCCCTGATCTCCAGCGCCGCCACGTCAGACCTCCTTCCGCGCCATGTGCCGGCCGCCGACCAGCAGCGCCACGATCGTCACCACGGCCGACAGCACGAGGGCCGGCGGGATGACCGACATGTCGCGCAGCGGGCTGTCCGCGGGCAGCGGCAGGCCGTTCGGCTGGATCTCGGCGAGCGGGAGGATGACGCGCATCGGCCACGCGGGCGGCAGGGCGTACCAGAACGACTTGTCGGCGATGAGCGCCCCGGCCAGCATCCCGGCCACGCCCCAGGCGACGCCGGGGCCGAGGCCCCAGACGGTGCTGACGAGGACGGCGATCGCGGTCGCCGCGAGCCCGGCCGCCCACGACAGGTAGGCGCTGCCGAGGATCATCGGGACGGCCTCGGTGAGCTGCCCGGTGAGCAGCGCGCCCCCGGCGAGCATCACGACCAGGATCGTCGCCGACACCAGCTGCGCGACGGCGAGCGCGGCGACCTTCGCGGCGAAGTAGCGCCACCGGGGGATCGCGTACGAAAGCAGGAAGCGCCAGGGCTCGGCGTCGGCCCGGACCGCGAGCGCCGCGGTGAGCCCGGCGGTCATCGGGACCAGCACGCCCCAGAACTCCAGGGTCACGTTGCTGAAGGTGTCCCATACGCGGCCGGACCGGCCCTCCGGGGAGAAGAGCGACCCGAGGTAGAGCGGGATCGCTATCACGACCGGGGCCAGCACCGTGTACCAGGCGAGGAAGCCGGTTCGGATCCTGATCAGCTCCGTGGCGACCAGGGTCGCCAGCGACGGGTTGTCGGCCGGCTCGGCGACGGGCCGCGCCGATCGTTCATGGGCGGGGCTGTCGAGCGGGACGCCGGCCGCGTCTTGATCACGCATTCTCATCACTCCTTCCCGCCGTACGTAGCGGGCGGGGAGTGGGTGGTTCGGGGTTGTTCGGCGCGGGCCGGTACGGCGGGCACACGCTGAGCGGCGGTGAGCCCGGGAACCGCCGCCTCCGCGAGCGCCCAGGCGCGGTCGGCCGTCACGTGCGGCGGCCCGAATCCGCCGTCCGGGCGCTGCCACGCCGCCGGGAACCGCGCGGCCCGAAAGGGCGACCGGAGCGGATCGGCCGCACCGCTCGGACTCCTTCCTCGCCGGCGTCAATAGCGCTTCGATTGATGGCAGCGCTGACAGACGTTCGAGACGGAGCGCGCACGTGCCGTCACTCCGCAGATTCCTGCGAACCGGACCGGCGGTCGGCGCTACGTACGAGTGTGTGCGGCGGTTGCGTGAACCGGAGCTCTCCGCGGAGGCGTCCGAGGACGCCGCCCTCCTGCGGCGTGTGGCGGCCGGCGAGGAGGCGGCGCTGCGCGTGCTCTACGAGCGGCACGCCGGCGGCATGCTGCGGCTCATCCGGCGGCTCACCGCGCGGCGGGAGGTGGCGGAGGAGATCCTCCAGGAGTCCTGGCTGGCGGTGTGGCGCTCCGCGGGCGCCTATCGGGGCGAGGCTCCGGTGCGGGCCTGGCTGCTCGGGGTGGCCCGGCGGCAGGCGCACAACCGCCTGCGGCGGACCGAGCCGGTCCTCGTGGAGCTGGAGGACGCCGTGGATCTGCCCACCGCGGAGCCCGCGGTCGAGGACCAGGTGCTGGCCCGGGCCGAACGCCGCGACCTCGTGGCCGCCGTGCTCGAACTGCCCGAGCACCTGCGCGAGGTGCTCGTGCTCGTGCTCGTGGAGGACCTGCCGTATCCCGAGGTGGCCGCGGTACTCGGTGTCCCGCCCGGCACGGTCAAGAGCCGCATGTGGACGGCCCGGCGGCTTCTGGCGGCGACGCTGACAAAGTGGGCAGAACGGAAAGGAGGGCGGGCCGGTGAACGATGAGGCGCAGGACGCCCTGACGGCCGCGGTCCGGGAGGCCGACGAGCGGCTGCTCGGGCCGGTCGTGGTGCCGTCCTACGACGAGCTGCTGGGCGGGCTGCCGGAGATCGCCGCAGGCCGCGCGCGGTCGGCGCCCCGCCCTTCGTTCCGGGCGTCCTGGCGGCTGGCGGCCGGGCTCGTGGTGGCGCAGGCGCGGCTCATGCCCCGGTCCCTCGGCCCGCTGACCGCGGCCGGCCTCGCCGTGGCGGTGCTGCTCGCCCGCGTCGCGCCGACCCCGGGGGCGGTCGTGCGGCTGTTCGGCGCGGTGGTGACGGTCGTGCTGCTGCTCGGCGCGGTGACGGCGTGCTCGCACCGGTCCGATCCGCGCCTGGAGCTGCTGTCGGCGATGCCGGTCTCGCCCGCCACGGCGTTCGCCACCAGGCTCGCGCTCGTGCTCGGGATCGACCTCGTGCTCGCGCTGGTGGCCTCGGCCGTCCTTGTGGCGGTGGGCGCGCAGGCCGGGCTGACCGCGGTCGTCGCCGGCTGGCTCGGGCGCGCCCTGCTGGCCTCGAGCGCGGGCGTGGTCGTCGCGATCTGGCGGTCGCCCGCCTTCGGCACGACGGCGGGAGCGGCGGTCTGGCTGCTCGGCTGGCTGCCCGGGCCCGGTGGTGCCGTACCGGCCGGTACCAGCCTGTGGATGCTCGGGTGCGCGGCGGCGCTGCTCGCCCTGGCGGTCTGGCTGGCCCGCCGGCCGCGGCTGTCCGGCATGGGCGCCTGACCCGCACGGGTGCCTCCGGGCGAGGCGACCGGTGGGGCGGGGCCCGGACCGAAGATCACGGTCTCGATCCGGTCGCCGCCGAACCGTCCAGCTGCAGCAGTGCCGCGTACCCGTCCTCGAGGGTCGGCGGCACGAGGGTGCCCTCGGCCGGCGGCCGCGCGCTGACCACCCGGAAGCGGGTGCCCGCCGCGTCCGCGGACGCGTTGACGACCATGGCGTCGGGCGGCGCCGGCGCTCCGGGCGGCAGCAGGTAGGTGCGGCCCTCGGCGATCGCCGCGAGTCCGGCGGTGCTGCCCTGGTAGGCGACCCGCCCCCGGTGCAGCACGATCGCGTTGGGGCAGGTCTGCGCGGCGTCGTCGAGGATGTGGGTGGAGAGCACCACGGTACGGCGCGCCCCGCCGAGGCCGGCGAGCAACGAGCGGAACCGCATGCGTTCGGCGGGGTCGAGCCCGGCCGTGGGCTCGTCCACGATGATCAGCTCGGGATCGGCGAGCAGCGCCTGGGCGATGCCGAGCCGCCGCTTCATCCCGCCGGAGTAGGTGCCGATCCGCCGGTTCGCGTGCTCGGACAGGCCGGTCAGGTCGAGCATGCGCTCGATCTGGTCGCGGCGAACCCGCCGGTCGTCGACGCCTTTCAGCAGGGCGATGTAGTCGAGGAACTCGCGGCCGGTCAGGTCGTCGTACAGGGCGAGCTCCTGCGGCAGGTAGCCGAGGACGCGCTTGACCGCCCGCCGCCCGGCCGCCGTGGCGAGGTCGTGGCCGCCCACCACGACGCGGCCCTCGTCCGGCCGCAGCACCCCCACGCAGATGCGCATGAGGGTCGTCTTGCCTGCCCCGTTCGCCCCGAGCAGCGCGGTCATCCCGCCGCCCACGGTGAGGGTCACCCGGTCCAGGGCGGGCCGGGCGTCACCGCGGCGGTACCGCTTGGTCAGGTCGGTGATGCTGATGGTGATGGTCACCGGTAACGCTCCGTCCATTTCCGGGCCACGGTCAGCAGCACCGCCGTGCATGCCAGCACGACGATCAGGTTCACCGCGGCGGCGTCGGCGCCGATCTCCTGGCCGTCGAGCACGGCGGTGCTGCGCGGGGCGCCGAGCCACGCCACCGCGGGGTAGCCGCCGCCGGGCGAGAGGATCGTGTACGACACCGTGGGGATCGGCAGCACCCGTGGATTGAGCACGGTCGCCCACGCCCACACGCCGGCGGCGCCGATCCGGGCGACCGTCAATGGCAGCACGAGCCCGGCGAGCGCGGTGAACGTGGTGACGAGCAGGCCGCTGGGGATGAGGATCACGACGACCGCGGCGAGGGCGGTGCCGAACGGGCCGGGGGAGCCCGCGGCCACCGCCATCACGGCCCCGTACGCCAGCAGCGCGGCCGCCGTCGGTGCCAGCGCGACCGTCACCGCCCCGAGGAGGGTGCCCGCCATGCGCGCGGACGCGCTGCCCGGCGTGGCCGCGAGCAGGTCGCCCAGCCCGGTACGGCGATGCAGGCGAAGCCGGTCGGCCATCGCCATCGTCAGCCCGAACCCGGCGAGCAGGTTCATCATCACGGCCGCGTCCGCCACCCGGCTCGCCGGGGGCAGGCCCGCCCCGCGCGCGGAGGTGAGCGCGAGCAGCAGACTCAGCGCGGCCAGCGGCGCCACGGCGACCCACAGCATCCGGGACCGCAGGATCATCGTGACCTCCGTCCGCGCGGACGCGGTCAGCGCCACCGGCCACCCGCCGCCGCTCACACCGCCTCACCTCCCGCCCTCGCCGAGCCGCGGACCAGCAGCCACACTCCCGCCACCGTGAACACGGCGGCCACCGCCGCCGGCGGCAGCGGGATCCGGTCCAGCACGAGCGGCTTCGCCAGCCAGGCCGTCATCACCAGGGCCGCGGCCGACCCGGGCCGGCCCCGCCCCGCCGCCGCGTACACCCCCAGGCCGATGAGCAGCAGCGAGAACGCGGCGGCCGACGCCACCGCGGAGAGCACCACCCCCGCTCCGGCGACGCCCGGCTCGGGCGCGGCCCCCGCCGCGGCCGACAACCCCAGCACCCCGGCCCCCAGGCCTGTGGCGATCACGAGCAGCCACAGCCGCCGCCGTACCGTGACCGGGTACGGCGTGGCGAAGGTGCACTGCAATTCCGGCATGACCTCACGGGCCATGACGCCGACCGCGCACGCCCCCGCGACCAGCGGCAGCAGCGCCCCCGGCAGCCACACCGCGAGGAACTCCCGCATGCCGCCCCCGGCCATGCCCGACACGAGCGCCGTGCACGCCACCACCGTCACAGGCGTCCCGAGCGCGGCCAGGCCGCATCTGCGCATCTCGTGCCGCCACAGCTCGACAGGGACGATCGCCACATCAGGGCTGTAGCGGCGGACGGCCGATCGGTTCAGGGCAGCTTGAGGATCTTCCACTCCCCGGGCGACGAGTATTCGTGCTCATCCCGGGACGCGCCCGAGGGCAGCCGCTCAGGGGCGATGAGACCTGGGCGTTCTTCCATCGCTCGCCCGCTCCGGCGAGTGGGGGCGAGGTCAGGAGGGGTGGCCGGGGCGTGGCGGGGCCAGGGGCGAGCGGATACGAGATGGGAGGTGAGGGCGAGGAGGTGGGGTTCGGAGCCGGGTCGGCGATCAGTCGGATGCCGATGGGGAGGCCGGCGGAGGGGCGGCGCCTGGGGTGGTCGGCGACGGTGTGCCCTGTGCAGCACTGAATACGTTCAGCGTCACGGCCGCCAGGGGCGCAGGCGGGGCCACCATCCCGGTACGGCCGCGCGGTAGGTCTCGTACTCGTTGCCGAACGTGCGGCGCAGCTTCGGCTCCTCGTAGACGCGGACGAAGGTGTACATGCAGGCGAACGCGATGGCGGCGTACACCAGCAGCGCCCACCGGCCGAGCAGCAGGGCCTCGCCGATGATCACGGCCAGTACGCCCACATACATGGGATTGCGCACGTACCGGTAGAGGCCGGTCACCACCAGGTGCTCGGGTGGCGCGACGGGTGCGGGCGTACCCAGGCCGTTGACCACGAACCGCACGAACGCGTTGATCACCACGGCGGAGCCCGCCAGGATGAGTGCGACCCCGACGGCCCGGAGTACGGGCGTCGCCCAGGAGAGCGTTGCGGGCAGCAGGTCACGGCTCTCCCAGCCAGTGATCATCCATGGGATCAGGACGGTCACGGTGCCGGGGGCGGCGATGAAGAAGGCGGTACTTCCGATGGCCGCATGCGTCTTTCGCATGCTCCCACCCCTTCGGGTTTCTTGGAAGTCTCGCCGGGACGAACGTATTGCAAACCGGTTGGCCATGAATTGTCGGCCGCGCTAACGCGTACGAAGCTGAGCAGGCTGTCGGATGCGTCAGGATACGGCCCGTTGCGCGATGCCTGGGAAGACCATCCCAATTCGGCTACATCCCTCGGTGCCAACCCTGGTGCGGCGTGCAGCGTCAGCATGACAGGGTTTGGATCGGGCGAGAACGCTCACCCGGGTTAAACGAGGCGTCGAGACTGGAGTGCACGCCTCCGCGAGGAGGACACCAACCTCGTCGCGTCGCGGCTGAAGGCGCCCGGACCACCCCGCCTGCACGGGGACAACTTCAAGATCGCCGAGTTCAAGGGGCCGCGGACGGACTACCCCTGCCTGCGCGGGGACAACCGTGTACCGATCCGGCCCACCGTGAATAGAGACGGACCACCCCCGCCTGCGCGGGGACAACGGCGCCGGGGTTGGCGAGCATCATCGCGTGAACCGGACCACCCCCGCCTGCGCGGGGACAACCGCCTTGCGGTCGCGGCTCATCGGCGACAGCGCGGACCACCCCCGCCTGCGCGGGGACAACCGACCAGTCGACCACGTCGCCACCGTGAAGTCCGGACCACCCCCGCCTGCGCGGGGACAACTACATCCCCGGCGACAACATCTGGCGCGCCCTCGGACCACCCCCGCCTGCGCGGGGACAACGGGCATCCCCCGGTGAGGTCGTGGGACCCGGGCGGACCACCCCCGCCTGCGCGGGGACAACCCTCCCAGCCCGCTTGACGTACCCACCCACACCGGACCACCCCCGCCTGCGCGGGGACAACCTGCCGGGACTAGTGCGCCCACCAGCAAGCTCCGGACCACCCCCGCCTGCGCGGGGGACAACCCTTGCCGACCTGGGGCTATGGCGCGGCGTTGCTGATTTGTGACATCAAGGGTCGGCGTGTCGGTCTCGTTGTCATGACATGAGCTTAGGCGCTGCGCGGGTTTTGTCGGTGGCATGTGATGGACTTCTGCGGCAGCGGAAACTTGACCTCTGGGAGCGGAGCCGGTGGACGCCAGCGGCTGCCATAAAGGGGCGCAGTGGCCGATCGATCCCCGCTTATGGGGCAAGCGGCGCGGGTTACCAGGGCCTTACCCGGTTATCTGTCACTTGATCGATACGGCCGCGATGGCCGGAGCACTGTGGGATGTATGGGTGGCTGGGCTTGGCAGCCTGCTTGCTGAAGTGCTAGAAGTACAAGCCGCCGCCCAATTGAGAAGTCTCGTGTGCAGGCGGGGGTGATCCGGCCGAGACGCTCGGGCTGGATCCGCAGGTCTCGTGCTCCCCGCGGAGGCGGGGGTGGTCCCAACACCACGGCCGACGCCGCCTACGGACATGCGTTTCCTTCTGCGTAGGCGGGTGATCCGATCCGTATGACCGCCGCGCAAGACGCTCCATGCCTTTGATCGGGGTTTTCGCTCCATCGGAGCCATTCCTTTTGGCTCCGCCGGACAGATCGGTTGTGGTCAGAGAAAGAGAGAACGGGCGGCACCGAGGAGGGCGGCGGCGGTGATGAGCCAGGCGGTGTTGAGGCGGGTGCGCCACTGGAGGAGGAGGGCCAGTACGGCCAGCGTGATGGTGAGGGGGTCGACCAGGGCGTCGCGGGCCAGGTGGAGGGTGACGCCGGTCATGAGGGCGAGGGCGGTGGCGTTGACGCCGTCGAGGAAGGCCGCGGACCAGGGGCGATTGCGGATGACGTTGATGATGCGGGTGAGGAGGCCGACGAAGACGAAGGACGGCAGAAAGATCGCGATGGTGGCGAGAACCGCGCCGGGGAGGCCCATCACCACATAGCCGATGAAGGTGGCGGTGGTGAACACGGGGCCGGGGGTGACCTGGCCGATGGAGATGGCGTCGAGGAGCTGGGGCCCGGTGATCCAGCCGAGGCGGTCGACGAGGTCGCCTTCGAGGAAGGCGAGGAGGACGTAGCCGCTGCCGTAGAGGACGGCGCCGATTTTGAGGAAGGTCAGGAAGAGCTGGGTGAGCTGGCCGGCGGTGGGGTCGGGGAAGACCGGGGTGGCGAGGAGCGGGGACAGGAGCGTGGGGAGGCCGCTGTTCGCGTCCCGGGGCCCGCTGGCCGCACCGCCGCCGTCATCGTCCCTGGCCCGGGGGCCGCGGCCACGCCGCCGGGGGAGCCAGGACGCGCGGGTGCGTACGGCGGTGACGAGGAGGCCGCCGGCGGCGAGTACGGCCAGCTCGTTCACGCCCAGCAGGTACGCGGCGAGGCCGGCCGCCGCGGCCAACCCGGTCAGCCAATCCTTGATCGCGGTACGCAGGAGGCCCGCGATGGCCCAGATGACGATGGCCACCACGACGGGCTTGATGGTGTAGAGGAGGCCGGCCACGGCGGGGGTGGTGCCGTAGCGGACGTACGCCCGGGCGAGGGCGGTGACGATGGCGAAGGCGGGGAGGATGAAGCAGACCCCGGCCACGATGAGGCCGCGCCAGCGGGCGCGGTCGTGGCCGAGGTGGATGGCGAGCTCGGTGGAGTTCGGCCCGGGGATGAAGTTGACCGCGCCCATCAGGTCGAGGAAGCGCTGGTCGGTGACCCAGCGGCGGCGCCGTACCAGTTCGTCGCGCATGAGGGCCATGTGGGCGGCGGGGCCGCCGAAGCCGATCAGGCCGAGTTTGAGGAAGACGGCCGCGACCTCGGCCAGGGCCCGCCACCGCGGTACGGCTTGCGCGTCGCCGGTACCGCCCGGCGCATCACTCATCACGGCCTCCCGTCCGGCCCACGCCCATCACCGCAGGTGAACTTCCCCGCGGACGCCGCGCCACAAAGCGGGCCCGGAGGCCGCCCCGCGGAAAGCAACGGCCACCGGGCCCACACGAACTCCAACGGCTCAGCCCCAGGCGCGCTCGGCGGTGGAGACCACGAGTTCGAGCTTGCGGCGCTGGTCGTCGACGGTGAGGAGGTTGCCCAGCGCGGTCGAGGCGAAGCCGCACTGCGGGCTGATCGCCAGGTACTCGGGGTCGACGTACCGGGAGGCCTCGTCGATGCGGCGCAGCAGGTCGTCCTGGGACTCGAGCACCGGGGTCTTGGAGGAGACGAGGCCGAGGACGACGGTGGTGCCCTTCGGGACGAAGCGGAGCGGCTCGAAGCCGCCGGCGCGCTCGGTGTCGTACTCGAGCAGGAAGCGGTCGACGCCGACCTGGGTGAAGAGCTTCTCGGCGATCGGCTCGTAGCCGCCCTCGGACATCCAGGCGCTGCGGTTGTTGCCCCGGCAGATGTGCATGCCGACGGTCACGTCGGGGTTCTTCCGCTTTGCGGCGCGCACCAGCTCGGCGTCGACGGCGATGGTCGCGTCGAGGTACGCCGCGCGGGCCTCCTCGCCGCCGAGCCCGCCGATCGTCGCGTCGAAGCGCGGGTCGATGACGCGGTTGTAGCCGAGCGAGTCGAGCTGGATCCAGGTGACGCCGAGGTCGAGCAGCTCCTCGATCTCCTTGATCTGCAGCGGCACCAGGTCCCGCATCATGTCGGGCGGCGTCGGGTAGGTGGCCCTGCTCACCTCGGGATGCCAGAGCATCGGGCCCATCGACGCGCTCATCATCGTGATCTTGAACTGGCCGGGGGAGTGGCGCAGCAGGAAGTCGGCCTCGGCGAGGGTGAGCGTCTTCTTCCGGTACAGCTTGTCCCGGGCGGCCACCATCTCGAAGCCGGTCTCCTCCTCCGGCGGCTCGCCGTCCTCCCGCTGCCAGATGTTCTTCGGCGGCTCGACGGGGACGACGCCGCCGAGCTGCTCGAGCAGGCCGGCCATCCACGTGGCCCGCCGTACCTCGCCGTCGGTGAAGATCTGCAGGCCGACCGAGCGCTGCAGGTCGAGCGCGGCGAGCGCGGCCTCGTCCTCGCGCTCCCGCAACCGCTCGTCGGAGATCTCGCCACGCTTGCGGGCGGCGCGGGCCTCCAGCAGCGCGGGTGGCCGCAGCAGGCTGCCGACGTGCTCAGCGCGACACTTCACGGCCATACGTCCCCCTCGGTGATCCGTGACGTGCACGCCCGAACCGCCACGGTTCGGGATGTTCCGGGTGGTTCCCGCCTCACGCTACAGCGCGGTCCCGAGGGGATCGAGGCCTGCTCATGTCCGCTTCCGGCCGGTACGGCTGTCGCGCCCGTACGGCCGGCCGCCGCCGCGGCTACTCGCGGACGCCCGCCCGGTAGACCTCCTTGGTCAGGGCGGTGATCCGGGCCACCGAGCTCTGCCAGGTGGCGCCCCTGGGCTGGGAGGTGAGCACCGCGATGATGAAACGTTCACCCCGGCCGACGAGTCCGGTGGTGTGGAGCACGGGCCGGGAGAAGTCGACCCCGGGCGTACCGGCCGCCGATGCCGAGACCCCCGTCGCCGAGGCGGGGGCCATCGACAGCGACGACGCCCGGGTCGCGGTGCAGCGCACCGGCGGCACCAGGCCGTACCCGGACCAGCCCTGCTTCACCGCCCACGGCCGGGGCACCGCGCGCGGGATGCCGAAGGTCTGGTCGAAGCCGTCGGCGCCGCACTTGGTGGCCTTGCGCAGGTTGCCGAGGATGAAGTCGCGGTGCGCGGGATCGGCGCGTTCCAGCAGGTAGCGGTAGATCTTCACCACGTCGGCCGCGCTGATCGCGGTGTATCCCCAGTATCCGGGCTTGCTCGCGGGCGGCGGCGCGCTGTCGGTGAGCTTGAGCCGCCGCACCATGCGCTGGATGATCGCCCGCTGGCCGCCCCGCCGCCACAGCGCCGTGGCCGCGTCGTCGTGGCTGGCCCGCAGCATCGGCTGCAGCAGCGCCAGGTCGCGCTTGGGGATCGCCGCCCCCTTCGGCCGCGACTGCAGGTAGTCGAGCGCGATGAGGATCTTCACCACGGACGCCGACCGGTACCGCGCGTGGGCCCGGTACTGCGCGGTCACCTTGCCGGTCTTGGTGTCGAACACCATGTAGCCCGGCGTCACGCCCTTGGGGATGCGCGGCCGGGCCGGCGCCACCGCCTCGGCCGCGGCCCGCGGCGCACCCTGCGACGCGGCGGTGCCGCCACCGGTGCTCGCCGTACCCGCGCCGGCCTGGGATGTCTCCGACGACGCCGCACCGCCTCCGCAGCCTCCGGCGGCGAGTACGGCCACGGCGAGCACGGCGGACGCGACCGGACGGCGCACGCCCCCGGCGGCCCGCCCCATCGCGGAGCCGCCGCGCGATCGCAACGGTGTCAACGGCATCACCCGGACATCCCTACCACACCTCCGCCCCGGCACCCGAGGCGTTCCGAACACGGCCGACGGCGGCCCCGGACGCCCGCGGAGCCCGGCCCCGTCGCTCGGGCATTTTCCCCCGCCCGGCGGGGCGTCATACTCGGGTGGGCGTTACGCGCGTTATCTAGCGTTATGACGCGTTACGTCCCGACGCCACGGAGGCGAGCCGCGAGCTAAGGAGTGGACATGCGTGTCGTGCGATTCGTCAGCCCGGCGACCGGCCACAGCGCGCTCGGCGTCGACGACGGGGAAGTGATCACCGAGCTTTCCGGCCTCACGGGGGTGGCCGGCCTGCTGCGGCTTTCGCTCGCCGAGGTGCGCGAGCGGTGCGCCGCCGCCGACGGGCCCCGCCACGAGACCGCGAAGGTACGGCTGCTGCCCCCGGTCGACGGCCGCATGGAGGTGTGGGCCGCGGGGGTGACCTACGAGCGGTCTCGGGACGCGCGCAAGCTGGAGAGCGAGCAGGCGGCCGACGTCTACGAGCTGGTGTACGACGCCGAGCGGCCCGAGCTGTTCTTCAAGTCGGCGGCCTGGCGGGTGACCGGCGACGGCGAGTCCGTGGCGATCCGCGCCGACTCCGCGGTCGACGTGCCCGAGCCCGAGCTCGGCCTCGTGCTCAACCGGCACGCCGAGATCGTCGGCTACACCGTGGTGAACGACATGAGCTCGCGCACCATCGAGGGCGAGAACCCGCTCTACCTGCCGCAGGCCAAGGTGTACCTGGGCGGCTGCGGCGTCGGCCCGGCGATCCGCCCGGCATGGGAGGTGGCCGACCCGTACGCGCTCGCCATCGAGCTCGTCATCCGCCGCGACGGCGAGGCCGCCTGGTCGGGTACGGCGAGCACGGCCCAGCTCCACCGCAAACTCGACGAGCTCGTGGCGTACCTGTTCCGCGCCGACGAGTTCCCCGACGGCGTGGTCCTCGCCACCGGCACCTGCCTCGTGCCGGATCTGCCGTTCACGCTGCGCCCCGGCGACGAGATCGCGATCACCATCGCCGAGGTGGGCACGCTCACCGCCTCCGTGGTCGAGGGCAAGGACCGGCTCTCCTGGCTCGCCGCGGCCGCCGACGACCCGGCCCGCCGCGTCCCCGGCCTGCCCTGACCGGCACTCGGTCAGTCCTCGAAGTCGCCGAACTCGATGACGAGCTCGCCGTCGACGGCGTCGACGTTGATCACCGAGCCGTCCTGAGCCTCACCGGTGAGCAGGGCGCGGCCGACGCGGGTCTCCAGCTCGCGCGCGATGTACCGGCGCAGCGGCCGCGCCCCGTACACCGGGTCGAACCCCTGCCGGGCGATGTAGGCGCGCGCCGCCTGGGTCATCCGCAGCGCGATCCGCCGGTCGGCGAGCCGGCGACGCAGGTCGGCGACCATGAGCTCGACGATCCGCTCGATCTCCGGCTCGGTGAGCGGCTTGAACAGCACGATCTCGTCGACCCGGTTGAGGAACTCCGGCCGGAAGTGCCGCCGCAGCGCGGCCATCACCAGCTCCCGGCCCTCCGGCTTGATCTCGCCGCCCGGCGTGACCCCCTCGAGCAGGTACTCCGACCCGATGTTCGAGGTCATGATGATCACGGTGTTGCGGAAGTCCACGGTACGGCCCTGCGCGTCGGTGAGCCGCCCGTCGTCGAGCACCTGCAGCAGCGCGTTGAACACGTCCGGGTGCGCCTTCTCGATCTCGTCGAACAGCACCACCGAGTACGGCTTGCGCCGCACCGCCTCGGTGAGCTGGCCGCCCTCCTCGTAACCCACGTAGCCGGGCGGCGCGCCGACGAGGCGGCTGACCGTGTGCCGCTCCTGGTACTCGCTCATGTCGAGCCGCACCATGTTGTCCTCGGTGTCGAACAGCGCCGCGGCGAGCGACTTGGCGAGCTCGGTCTTGCCGACCCCGGTGGGCCCGAGGAAGATGAACGACCCGATCGGCCGCCGCGGGTCCTGCACCCCGGCCCGCGCCCGGATGATCGCGTCCGAGACGAGCCGGACCGCCTCGTCCTGGCCGACCACCCGCTGGTGCAGCACCTCGTCCAGCCGCAGCACCTTCTCCCGCTCGCTCTCCTGCAGCCTGCTCACCGGGATGCCGGTCCACCGGGACACGATCTGGGCGATCTCCTCCTCGGTGACCACCTCGCGCAGCAGCCGCCGCCGGCCGAGCCGCGACTCCAGCCGCTCCTCCTCGGCCTCCAGCCGCCGCCGCAGCTCGGGCAACCTGCCGTGGCGCAGCTCGGCGGCGAGGTTGAGGTCGTACTCCCGCTCGGCCACCTCGGCCTGGTGCCGTACCGACTCGATCTCCTGGCGCAGCGCCTGCACCTTGCGCAGCGCGTTCCGCTCGGCCTCCCACTGGGCCCGCATCGAGTTCGCCTCGGCGCGCGCGTCGGCGAGCTCCTTGCGCAGCTCCTCCAGGCGTTCCCGGCTCGCCGGGTCGTCCTCCTCCTTGGCGAGCGCGGCCTCCTCGATCTCCAGCCGGGTGACCCGCCGGGTGAGTTCGTCCAGCTCGGCGGGCATCGAGTCGATCTCGGTGCGCAGCATCGCGCACGCCTCGTCGACCAGGTCGATCGCCTTGTCCGGCAGGTAGCGGTCGGAGATGTACCGGTGGCTGAGCACGACCGCGGCGACGAGCGCGTTGTCCTGGATGCGCACCCCGTGGAACACCTCGAGGCGTTCCCGCAGGCCGCGCAGGATCGAGATGGCGTCCTCCACCGACGGCTCGTCCACCAGCACCGGCTGGAAGCGCCGCTCCAGCGCCGCGTCCTTCTCGATGTGCTGCCGGTACTCCTGCACCGTGGTCGCGCCGATCATGTGCAGCTCGCCGCGGGCGAGCATCGGCTTGAGCATGTTGCCCGCGTCGACCGCGCCCTCGGCCGCGCCCGCGCCGACCACGGTGTGCAGCTCGTCGACGAACAGCAGGATTTGCCCGGCGGCGGCCTTCACCTCGTTGAGCACGGCCTTGAGCCGTTCCTCGAACTCGCCGCGGTACTTCGCCCCGGCGACGAGCGCGCCCATGTCGAGGCTGAAGATCGTCTTGTCGCGCAGGCCCTCGGGCACGTCCCCGGCGGCGATGCGCTGCGCCAGGCCCTCGACGATCGCGGTCTTGCCGACGCCGGGGTCGCCGATGAGCACCGGGTTGTTCTTGGTCTTGCGGGACAGGATCTGTACCACGCGGCGGATCTCGGTGTCCCGGCCGATCACCGGGTCGAGCCGCCCCGCGCGGGCGTCCGCCACCAGGTCGCGGCCGTACTTCTCCAGCGCCTCGTACGCCACCTCGGGCATGGCCGAGGTGACCCGCTGGGCGCCGCGGATGCCGGTGAGCGCCTGCAGGAACCGGTCGCGGGTGAGCCCTTCCTCGCGCAGGATGCGCCCGGCCGCGGTCTCCGGCCCCTCCTCGAGCAGCGCCATGAGCAGGTGCTCGACCGACACGTACTCGTCGCGCAGCCGCCGCGCCTCACGGTCGGCCGCGTCGAGCAGCCGGGCCACCCGCTGGGTCAGGTAGACCTGGCCGGGCGCCGCGCCCGGCCCGCTCATCCGGGGACGGCGGGACAGCTCGGCCTCCAGCTCGGCCCGCAGCCGCTCCAGGTCGCCGCCCGCCCGTTCGACGACCCGGGGCGCGAGCCCGTCGGCCTGGTCGAGCAGCGCGGCGAGCAGGTGCTCCCCGTCGACCTCGGTGTGCCCGAAGTGCAGCGCCTTCGACTGCGCGTCGTGCAGCGCCTCCTGCGACTTCTGCGTCAGACGGTTCGGATCCACGGTCACCCCCAGGTGCGGTAGGTGTCATCCGGCCTGCGCGCCAGGGGCTGGGGCCGGGTACGGCCGGCCGCGGCGCCCGGCGGCCCGGCGGCGGGGCGGCGGCGCAGCGCGGCCTCGAGTTCGGCGATGCGGTCGAGCAGGTCGATGACGAGCCCGAGCGCGGCATAGTTGACCGGCAGCGCGGCGCGCAGCCGCTGGATGCGGGCGGCGACCGCGAGCTGGGACCGCGGCAGCCACATCCGCCCGGACCGGTCGGTGAACGCCTCGAGCAGGCCGAGCACCACCAGGCGGCGTACCAGCTCGGGGTGGAGCCCGCAGGCCCGCGCGAACGCGTCCGGGTCCATCAGGTCGGTCCGGGTGATCCGGACCATGCCGAAGCTCATCGCGGCCTCCTCGGGTCGAAGCCGGACACGGACGCGAGTTGCTCGAACAGGCGGCGCTCGGCCTCGGTGGGCTCGGCCGGGACCATGATCCGCACCTCGGCGTAGAGGTCGCCGGGCTCGCCGCGCGGGTTGGGCAGGCCGCGGCCGCGCAGCCGGAGCCGCCGTCCGCTGGAGGTGCCGGGCGGCACCTTCACGCTCGCCGGGCCTGCGGGGGTGTCGAGCGTGACGGTCGCGCCGAGCGCGGCCTCCCACGGCGCCACCGGCAGCCGCAGGTGGATGTCGCGCCCGTCCACGCGGTAGCGGGGGTGCTCGGCGAGCCGGACGATCAGGTAGAGGTCGCCGGGCGGGCCGCCGTCGATCCCGGCACCGCCCTGCCCGGAGAGGCGGATGCGCTGGCCGTTCGTCACCCCGGCCGGGATCGTCACGGTGAGCGTGCGCGGGCCGGCCGGGCCGCTGACGGTGATCGTGCGCCGCCCGCCCCGGTACGCCTCCTCGACGGTGAGCACCAGCTCGGCCTCCTGGTCGGGGCCGGGGATCGGGCCGTGCGCACGCCCGCCGAAGATGTCGCCGAACAGGTCCTCCAGGTCGATGTCGACCCCGAACCCGCCGAACCCGAACGGGCCGCGCCCGCCCGCCCGGTGCCACCCGGGCCCGCCGCCGTGCCCGGCACCGGCACCCGCCCGGGCGTACATCTCCGGGTCGATGTCCTCCGGCACCTGCCGGAAGTTCGGCCCGAACGCGTCGTACCGCTTGCGCGTCTTGGGGTCGGACAGCACGTGGTACGCCTCGGAGATCTCCTTGAACCGGTCGGCCGCGCCGGGGTCCTTGTTGACGTCCGGGTGGTACTTGCGGGCGAGCTTGCGGTAGGCGCGCTGGATCTCCTCCTGGGTGGCGGTCCGCGGCACCCCGAGGATGTCGTAGAAGTCACGCTCGGCCATCGGCCCGCCCCGCCGTCACGTCCCGTCCTGCCCGGGCTCGGTGGCCACGACCACCATCGCGGGGCGCAGGAAGCGGCCGTTCTCGCCGTAGCCGGGGCGGAGCACCTTGGCGACCGTGCCGGGCTTGGCCGCGGGGTCGGCGACCGTGCCCACGGCCTCGTGGCGGGTGGGGTCGAACGGCGCGCCCTCGTCGTCCTGCCGCGGGAAGCCGAGCCGGGCCATGACGTCGATCGCCTGGGCGCGGATCGCCCGCACGCCCTCGGCCACGGCCGCGGGCTCGGCGTCGGCGTGCTCCAGCGCCCGGTCCAGGTTGTCGATCACCGGCAGGAACTCGGTGGCGACCCGGGCGCGCTCCTCGGCGCGCACCCGCTCCATGTCCCGGAGCATGCGTTTGCGCAGGTTGTCGAGGTCGGCGACGGCGCGCAACCAGCGGTCCTCGAGCGCGGCGACCTTGGCGTCGAGCTCCGCGACGAGCGGGGACTCCTCGGCCGGTTCCGGCCGGGCGAGCGGCGCGTCGGCCTCCTCGGGCGCGGCCTCAAGGATTTCCGCCTCCGTGACCTCGGGCTCCGGTGGGGAGGGCGGAGCCGGGCGGTCGCGCTCTTCGGGCGCGGCGTGCGGTGCGGTGCCCGGCTCCGGCCCGGCCTGTGGCGCGCCCTCGGGCGGTCCCGTGCCGGGCGGCGGTGCTCCCTGCGCCCGGGCACGCGGGTCGGCGTCGCGGTCCGGTCCGTTGTGTCCAGCCATGATCCGTCCAAAGCTGTGGGGGCGGCGCCGGTACGGCACCGCCGTACCTGCGGCTACTCGTCCGAGCTGGTGAACTCGGCGTCGATCACGTCGTCGTCCCCCGGCCGCGGTCCGCCGTTCCCCGTGGCCGGGCCGCCGGGCGGCGGCCCGCCCGCGGCGGGCGAGATCCCGGCGAGGCCGTGGTAGAGCTGCTGCAGCTCGCCGGCGAGGGAACGCAGCCGGTCGAGCGGCGCCTCCTCCTTGATCGCCTGCCGGGCGTCGGCGACGAGCGTGTCGGCGCGGGTCCGCTCGTGCACCGGCACCGCGTCGCCGAGCTCGCGCAGCCGCCGTTCCACCTGGTAGGCGGCGCTGTCGAGGACGTTGCGCGCCTCGATCAGCTCGCGCAGCCGGGCGTCCTCGGCCTGGTGGCGTTCGGCGTCGGCGATCATCCGCTCGATCTCGGCGCGGTCGAGGTTCGAGCTGCCGCTGATGGTGATCCGCTGCTCGGCCCCGGTGTCCTTGTCCTTCGCGGACACGTCGAGGATGCCGTTGGCGTCGATGTCGAAGGTGACCTCGATCTGCGGCACCCCGCGCGGCGCGGGCCGGATGTTCTCCAGCCGGAACCGGCCGAGCACCCGGTTGTCCGCGGCCCGCTCCCGCTCGCCCTGCAGCACGACCACGTCCACCGCCTGCTGGTTGTCCTCGGCGGTGCTGAAGATCTCGGTACGGCGGGCCGGGATCGTGGTGTTCCGCTCGATGATCTTGGTCATCACCCCGCCCATGGTCTCCACGCCGAGCGAGAGCGGGGTGACGTCGAGCAGCACGACGTCCTTGAGCTCGCCGCGGATCACCGCGGCCTGGATCGCCGCCCCGATCGCCACCACCTCGTCGGGGTTGACCGTCATGTTCGGGTCCTTGCCGCCGGTGAGCCGCCGTACCAGGTTCTGTACGGCGGGCATCCGGGTGGCCCCGCCGACGAGGATCACCTCGTCGATGTCGCTGGCGGTGGTGCGGGCGTCCCGCAGCGCCTGCTCGACCGGGCCGCGGCAGCGTTCCACCAGGTCGGCGGTGATCTGCTCGAACGTGGAGCGCATGAGCGTGGTGTTGAGGTGCTTGGGCCCGGTGGCGTCGGCGGTGATGAACGGCAGGCTCACCTGGGTCTGCGCCACCGACGACAGCTCGACCTTCGCCTTCTCGGCCGCCTCGAACAGCCGCTGCAGCGCCTGCGGGTCCTGCCGCAGGTCGATGCCGTGCTCGCGCTGGAACTCGTCGGCGAGGTAGTCGACGATGCGCCGGTCGAAGTCGTCGCCGCCGAGGTGGGTGTCGCCGCTGGTGGCGCGCACCTCGACCACGCCGTCGCCGATGTCGAGGATGCTCACGTCGAAGGTGCCGCCGCCGAGGTCGAAGACGAGGACGGTCTCGTTCGCCTTCTTGTCGAGCCCGTAGGCGAGCGCGGCCGCGGTCGGCTCGTTGATGATCCGCAGCACCTCCAGGCCGGCGATGCGCCCGGCGTCCTTGGTGGCCTGCCGCTGGGCGTCGTTGAAGTACGCCGGGACGGTGATCACCGCCTCGGTGACCTTCTCGCCGAGGAACCGGGAGGCGTCGGCCACGAGCTTGCGCAGCACGAGCGCGGAGATCTCCTCCGGCGCGTACTTCCGCCCGCGGATGTCGAACCGTACCGACCCGTCGGGCCCCTCGACCACGTCGAACGACACCGCGTTGCGCTCGCTGGCGATCTCGTCGAAGCGCCGCCCGATGAACCGCTTGGCCGAGTAGACGGTGCCCTTCGGGTTGAGGATCGCCTGCCGCCGGGCGAGCTGCCCGACCAGCCGTTCCCCCTGCTCGGTGAACGCCACCACCGACGGGGTGGTGCGCGCCCCCTCCGCGTTCGGCACCACGGTCGCGTGGCCGTCCTCGGTCGCGGCGATCACGGAGTTCGTCGTACCGAGATCGATGCCGACTGCTCTGGCCATCGTCCTCCCCCTCGTTGCCTCGCGGTGCGGCCGCCCCTTCGCCGGTGTCCTGGTGTCCGTCCGGTACGGCCCGGCCGCCCGCACCGGCCCCGGTGCCGGAGACGGGGCGGCGGGCGACCGGGGTCTGCGCGATCACGGCACGCGCGGGCCGTGATCCGGTTCGGTCAGCCGCCGCGCAGCCCGGTCAGCAGCTCGTGGGCCCTCGCCACCTGGTCGTTCTGCACGAGCACCTCGTACCGCTCGGCGGCGAGCGAGCTGGTGGACACGAAGTCGCGCTCGCCGCCGGTCATCGCGTGCGAGATCAGGCCGAAGATCGCCCCGGCGATCGCACCCCAGACCAGGCCCCACAGCACGAGGGCGACCAGCGGGAGGGGACCCCGGGTGAAGAGCCCGAGGAACAGGCCGATCAGCAGGCCGAACCAGGCCCCGCCGACCGCGCCCCGCGCCGCCGCCCGCAGGTAGGTGAGGCGTCCCAGGACGCGTTCGACGGTGCGCAGGTCGACCCCCATGATCAGGGTCCCGGCGACGGGGAACCCGTGGTCGGACAGGTAGTCCACCGCCCGCTGCGCCTGCGCGTAGCTGCGGTAGGTCTCGACGGGCTGGTAGTTCTGCAGGATGGCGTCGATCGACGGCGCGGGCATGGCTTCTCCTCTGTCGGCGCCGGCCCCGGAACGGAGCCGGCGCAACCGCTGGTGACGGCCCGCTGACCGGGCCGGACGGCATCAGGTGGACACCTGGATGTGACGTGGCTTGGCGGCCTGGGCCTTGGGGATCGTGACCGTGAGCACGCCGTCGCGCAGCTTCGCGTCCACCTGGTCGGCGTTGATCTCGCCGGGCAGCATCGTGCGGAACTCGAACTCCCCGGTGCGGCGGGTACGGCGGTGCATCCGGGCGTCCCGCTCCTCCTCCTTGACCTCGCCCGTGATGATCAGCTCCCGGTCGGTGAGCTGCACGTCGATCTGGTCCCTGGTCACGCCGGGGAGATCGGCCTCGACGACGAAGCTGTCCTCGGTCTCGCACACGTCGGCGAACGGCACCCACGGGGTCGTCGTCTCCCGCGGGAACACCATCTCGCCCATGGTCGCGCTGATCAGCCGGTCGAGCCGGTCGTACAGGTCCTGGAACTCGCGGAACGGCGAGAGCGGTGTGATGTCCGCGCGGCCATGGCGACGGGTCAGCATGGTCATCCTGTGTCCCCCCAAAGACGTGTCCGGGCGGTCGGCCGGCCTCGCGGGCCGGTCGTCCCGCCGGGGCGTGCACCCGTAACGACGCCCCTTACGACCTTCGCCCGCCCCGCCGCGGGCCACATCCTCAACTCGGGTGGTTCTTGGCGCCCCGCGCCCGCCGCGCCCGAGGGGTACGGCGAGCCGGTTTTACCGGGGTGCGACCGCGCGTTGGCGGAGATCGAACCGACCTGACGGTGCGCGCACGGTAGGGGTGAGCGGCCCTGGGCAGGGTGGGGAGGAACCGGGGCCGCCGTTGACCCGGCGGGTCCCCGCACCACCTGTCGTCCAGGGGGAGGGCCGGTGCGCGGACGCGACCGTGAATGGCGTGCCGTCCTCGACCTGCTGCGCCGGGTCGAGGACGGCCGGGCCGGGGCGCTGCTCGTGGACGGCGAGCCCGGCGTGGGCAAGAGCCGCCTGCTCGCCGAGGCCGCCGGGCACGCCCGCGCCCGCGGCTTCGCGGTGGCCTGCGCGGCGGCCGAGGAGCTCGGCGAGCTCGTGCCGCTCGCCCCGCTCGTCGCCGCCCTCGGCGTGCCCGTGGCCGGGGACGAGCCGGAGGCGGGGCTGGCCGACCGGCTGCGCGCCGTACTGGAGGAGCGCGCCGCCGCCCGCCCGGTGCTCGTCGCCCTCGACGACCTGCACTTCGCCGACCCCGGCACGCTCATGGCGATCCGCACCCTGCACGGCCGCCTCGCGCACCGCCGCGTCGCCTGGCTGCTCGCGCGGTCGCCGCAGGACGACCGCGGCGCCGGCCGCCTGTTCGCCGCGCTGGAACGGGCCGGCGCCCGCCGCCTGGAGCTCGCCCCGCTGCCGCCCGACGCGATCGCCCAGGTGGCCGCGGACACCGCCGGTGCGCCACCCGGCCCGGGCCTGCTCGACCTGGTCGCGGGCGCGGGCGGCAACCCGGGCCTCGTCGTCGACCTGCTCGCCGGGCTGCGCGACGAGAACGCCCTCGACCTCACCGGCGGGCACGCCCGCCCCCGCTCGGCCCGCCCGCCCGAACGGCTCGGCCGGTTCGCGCGGGAACGCCTCGCCCGGCTCGGCCGCGAGGCCCGCCACCTGGTCGAGCTGGCCGCCGTGCTCGGCCGCCCCTTCACCCCCGAGGACGTGGGCGGCCTGCTCGGCACCACCCCGGCCGCGCTGCTGCCCGCACTGGAGGAGGCGCTGGGTGCCGGGCTGCTCGCGCCGTACGGCGACGCCATCGGCTTCCGCCACGAGCTGGTACGGCGGGCCATCCTCGCCGCCCTGCCCGGCCCGGTCCGCCACGCCCTCCACCGCCAGATCGGCGAACACCTCATCGCCGGCGGCGGCCCACCCGCCGAGGCCGCCCGCCACCTCGCCCTCGGCGTACGGCACGGCGACCACCACGCCCTCGCCTGCCTCGACGCGGCCGTGGCCCGCATCCTGCCCGCCTCCCCGGCCGCCGCGGCCGGGCTCGCCGTACGGGCCTTCGAGCTGACCGCCCCCGCCGACCCGCGCCGCCCCGCCCGCGCCCTCGCCGCCGTCGAGGCCGCCACCGCGGCCGGACGGCTCGCCGAGGCCGCCCAACTCGCCGAGAACGCCCTCGCCGAGCCGCCGCCCCCCGCCGCCCGGGCCGGGCTCGCCGCGGCGTACTCGCACGTTGTTCATCTGCGCGGCCAGGCGGAGGCGGCCCTCCACCACGCCGAGGCCGCGCTCCGCGACGCCGACGCCGCCGGCCTCACCGGCGACGTACGCGACCGCGCCCTGCGCGCGCTGCTCGACGCGACCGCCGCCCGGGGCGACGACCGGACGGCACGCCACCACGCCGAGGCCGTGCTCGCCAACGAGGACCGGCACGACCACGCCGTCCTGGTGACCGCCCTCACCACCCTCGCCATCACCGAATGGAACCGCGGCCGCCTCGCCGACGCCCTCGCCCACGCCCGGGCCGCGGTCCGCCGCGCGAGCGCCGCCCCCACCCGCGGCCTCCACCCCGGCCTCGTCCTCGCCGAGATGCTCACCGACCTCGGCCACCACGACGAGGCAAGGGCCGTCCTCCGCGAGACCGCCCACGCGATCGACACCCTCGCCGACGCGCCGTGGCGGCCCGCCGTCGCCGCCCTGCACGCCCGCCTCGCCCTCGCCACGGGCCACCTCGACAAGGCCATCGCCGCCGCCTCCGCCGT
>Ga0207874_1000796_pt1 | contig 42267 bp, 31 predicted proteins | sample HigsolmetaAR201D_FD_184833 | JGI IMG/M metagenome (GOLD analysis project Ga0207874, IMG submission 184833) | Ionic liquid and high solid enriched microbial communities from the Joint BioEnergy Institute, USA - AR20-1-D (SPAdes) (version 2) ...
CCTTCATCAACGCATGACGCTGCTCCGTCACCGCGGAGAGCACGCTCTGACGCAGCATGATCGACGGATCGGGCTTCCAATCGTCGCTGTTCGGATCCTGGAATCCCGGACCGAACAAACGCGTGTAAAGCGCGAGCGGCGATGCATCGGGCGATGCGAACGTCGTACCCGTGCGCGTCGAATAGCTCACCGGCTGACGCGACACCGACGCGTCGATATCGATCGTCTTGAAGCGCGTGCCGATGCCGATCGCGTCGGCCACTTTCGTATCGAAGGACGGTCCGTCGAATTTGGTGGCGGCCGCGGGCGCGACGCCGGTGAGAATTCCGGCGTGTCCCGACCAATGCACGAGATTCGGTCGCCCGTCGCCGATCACGCGGAAACCCGAGAACACGGACACTTTGTCCTTGAACGGCGCGATCGCTTCGAGCTCCGGCATGATCTCGTAGCCCGGGCCAATCTTTGACGGAACCCAACGCGTGCCGCCTGCCGGCGTGTCGGTCAGGCCCAGTCCCCAGAAATAGGTGCCGAACCGCACGGGAATCTTCGCGCCGTCGGCGAACGCCGTTCCATTGCCGTTCAAGAATGCATCGAGCACGGGCAGTCCGACATACACGGACGCTCCGCCGAGCATGCCCTTGAGCATCGAGCGACGAGTAAAACGCAATTTCATCGAACTACTCCACAGAAGGCTGCAGCGCAGTGAGCGTGGCTTCGGCCGCGGGCTTCGGCTGCGGCACGACGACCTTGAAGAATTCGGGACTGGAAGCGATCTGCTTCACGAGCGCCGGGAAGCGATAACCGTTCTCGATGAATTTCTGCGTCTGCGCCTTCAGATAAGCGCGATCGCGTCCGACCGTCTTCTGACCGACGCCGTAGGCATAGACGTTGCGAACCAAGCACGCAGGCACGCGTGGATCGTTGCGCAGGAATTCGCCGAGACCTTGCGCACCGACGAACTTGCCTTCCTTGAGCTCGGCGCTGACGTCGATGTACATGCCGTTTTCCATCGTGCGCAGTTGTCCGAGTCCGTCGAAGTGCTCGAGCGCCAGACCGATCGGATCGGTCTTGCGATGACAGCCGGAACACCCTTCGTTCTCCATGTGATCGATCAGCCGCTCGCGCACTGTGCCTTTCGTGCTGTCTTGCACTTGAGAGAAATCGACATTGGCCGGCGGCTGCGGCGTGGCCTGGCACATGAAGATCTCGAGCACCTTGATGCCGCGGCGAGTCGGCGACGAAGTGCCCGGATGCGAATGCAGCGACAAGAAGCCGATGTCGGTCAGAATGCCCGAGCGCTCCGATTCCGGCGGGAACGTGAATTTCGCCCATGCTGCCTTCGACGCGTACGGCACGTTGTAGACCGAAGCCAGCGGGCGATTGATGAACGTCTCATTCGACGTGAACAAGTCGCGGTAATCGCCCTGCCTGTGCACGAGCAGATCGATGGTGCGCATCAACATCTGCTCGCGAGCGCTCTCCGCGACGAGCTGGTTGAACTTCGGATAGATGGTCGGATCCTTGACCATGTTGCCGAAACCGTCGAGCTGCAGCATGTCGGCGAAGAAAGCGCGTGCGCCTTGCTCGAACTTCGGCGAATTCATCATGCGCTCGATCTGTTTTTCGAGCTCGGCCTGAGAATGAATCGCACCGCTGCGTGCGGCCGCAAGCAACTCCGCATCGGGCGTCGAATCCCACAACAGGAACGACAGGCGCGCCGCCTTCGTGTAGCCGTCGAGGCGCTTGTTCTTCGGATTGGCCGGATCGGGCTCGGCGTACTCGATGCGGAACAGGAAATCCGGCGCGACGAGGAAGCTCGTCAATGCGAGCTTGAGTCCCGCATAGAAATCTCGCGATTGATTGGCGCCGAGCGCGGCGCTCTTCAGGCGGCTGGCGATCTCCGATTCGGTCAGCGGACGGCGAAACAGCAGCTCTCCGTATTTTTCGACGAAGCTGCGAGCACAAGCATCGTCCGCTTTCGATGTATCGGCGGGCGTGCAGCCGACGATGGCGTCGCGCTGCTTGCTGGCGAGCACCTGATCCGCAATCGAGCTCGCGAGCGAGAAGTACTGTTCGAAGCCGGACGAGGTCAGCGACAGCATGGCGCTGCCGAGCGCAAGCAAACCGTCTTCGCGGCGCTCGGGCTCGAAGCGGGCTTCGATCTTGATCTCGGGGCCGAACACATCCTCGATGGTGTGTCGGTACTGGCTCTCGGTGATGCGGCGCAGCGCGATCTTCGTCGGTTCGCTCGCAGCGGCTTCCGCGACGAGGCCGGCGCCCACGACCCCCAGCACCCCAACGATCGCGCAAAGCGAAGCGGTCTTCTTGAACAAGGCTCGTCCCCCTAATAGCGGTACGCGCGCATACGCACGCCCCGCGAATTCGGACCGTATTACATTACTGGAGCGACCGTCAATTAAGGTTCGGCACAGGAAAGCGGCCTTAACGTAACTTAGGAAAGGCGGTTTGGTGCGGTGCAAAAAGGGCTTGGGGCTTGGGGCTTGGGGCTTGAGGCAAAGACGCACGAAACGGGCAGAAGCTGCAGTCAACAGTGCCACGGGAGGTACATCGAACGATTTCCTCTGTCCATGCGAAAGCAAGGCAGAAGAGCGACGAACTGCGATGTCAGGTTGCTCTTTTTCGCCCCGCGCCCCAAGCCCCGAGCCCCAAGCCCCAAGCCCACGCCCTCAATCGTCTTCTTCCCTGAACTTATCGTGGCAACTCTTGCACGTTCTGCCGAGCGCTTGCCATTGCGTGCGGATCGCCTTGATGTCGTTGCCGGCAGCAACTTGTACGAGCTTCGCGGCGTGCTCGGTCATCGCAGCTTGCCCGGCTTTGAATTCCGCGGGCTGTTGCCAGATCTCCGGCTTGGCCGCCGTTTCGATTTCCGACTCAGGTCCCGTTCCCGGCGGAAACCAAAGATGCTGTTGCTTCGCCAAATCGTCGATCTGCTGCGCGTATTGGCGAATGAGCGCCACCGCCGGCTGCGATTTTCTCAGCTCGTCCGTGATGCCTTTGAACGCCGCACCGATCTCGCGCAGCGCCGCTTGCCGGCCGGCAATCACCGGCTCCGGATCGAAATCATCTTCTTGCGCGAACGCGAGACCGGCGAATACGGAAACGACGGAGAAACCTAGAACAATCTTTGATCGCATGAACAACCTTGATGAGAATCGGATCGGATAGTTCGTCGCACTCCCTGCATCGCACTGTTCCGCAAAGGCGCGCGGATGCGTGCCCAACTACAGCCTAGAGCCTAGAGTCTACAGCCTGATTTCAGCCTTTCTTGGTCCACGACACGCAATATCCCTTCGCGCTCACAGGGCTCGTCAGCACTTCGCACGGGCCGCAACTGTCCCCGGGTTTGGCGGGTTTGAAATACGTGCACGTGTTGCACACCTGCTGCGGATTCTTGCCCTCGTCCGTGTATTCGAGCGATTCACGCATACCGAGCACGCTATCGCTCAACTCGTCCGTATCGACGCATGCGCTCGCGCGTGCCTTCGCGACGAAGACGACCGACGAAAGCTGCAGGCCCGAAGCAAGGAATTTGCGGCGATCGAAACGCGACATGAGCGAAAACCCGAATGCCAAACACGTGCGCAGTGGGCATAGATACTTGTTAGTGGTGGGATAGTCAACTTCGCGCGGCCACCGGCTGCGCGACGTTAGGCTGTAGGCTGCAGGCTGTAGACAGTGGGTAGAGCGCGCGATGCGCGCAAAGACCGCCTCTCCCGCACGGGGAGAGGTGGATATCGGCGCGGCCTCGCGCGATCTCTCACCGGGCGCATTCGCTCTCGCCGCCCTCAAGTGCATCGACGCACGAATGCCCGCGGCTGCAAGATGCGCGCGAGAACTCTTTCACGCATAAAAGTGTTTAGCACGGTCGCTCCTGGATGGCCCTACCCGAGCGCGCATTTGCGCGCGCTGCTGTAGCCTGTAGCCTGTGGCCTGTCGCTTGTAGCCTTTATAGAGGACTTTTTCATGGCCTCGGACCACCTTCTCACCGACATCCGCGACGGCGTTGCGATTCTTACGTTCAACCGCCCCGAGCGTCTGAACGCACTCTCGCCCGACATGATCCGATTAGGGCTCGAAGCGCTCGAGCGCTATGCAACCGATCCGGAGGTCGGCTGTATCGTCGTAACCGGTGCGGAGCGAGGTTTTTGTGCCGGCGGCGATGTGGCGGCGATGAATGCGGCCAGGCCCGGCGAGCAGACGTTCGAGCAGAAGCTCGATCGTCAGCGCAACTCGCATCGCCTTTCTGGACTGCTGTATTCGATTCCGAAAGTGACGATTGCGGCGATCAACGGTGCTGCGGCCGGTGCCGGAATGGCGATCGCGCTTGCGTGCGACCTGCGCATCGCATCGGATCAGGCGAAACTCACGACGGCCTTCGCGAAAGTCGGATTCAGCGGCGACTTCGGCATCACGTGGCCGCTCACGCGCATGCTCGGCGAAGCGAAAGCCAAAGAGCTTCTGTTCCTATCGGAAATCTTGACGGCTCAGCAGGCTCTCGAGTTGGGGCTCGTCAATCGCGTCGTGCCGCATGCGGAGTTGATGAGTGCGGTCATGGAGCTCGCGACTCGCATCGCCCGCGGACCGCGCGTCGCCTATCGTTACATGAAAGAGAACGTGCGGCTCGCCTCGATGCAGGATTATCAATCCATGCTCGACCGCGAGGCGATCACGCAGCTTCGCACCGGCGAGACGGAAGATCATCGCGAAGGTGCCCGCGCCTTCGTCGAGAAGCGCGCACCGCGGTTTCAAGGCAAATGAGCTTGCGAATTCGTCAGATCGTCTTCGCCGCGCACGATCTCGCTCGTGCCGTGAGCGGTTTCGTGAACGGGCTGGGCCTGCGCGTGTGTTACCGCGACGCAGGAGTTGCTCAGTTCGGCTTGGAGAATGCGTTGCTGCCGCTCGGCGATCAGTTCGTCGAGATCGTCAGTCCTACGCAACCCGATACGGCAGCCGGCCGTCATCTCGCACGCCACGGCGAGTCGGCGTACATGCTGATTCTGCAGACCGACGATATCGCTCGCGAGCGCGCCCGCCTCGCGCAGCTCGGCGTGCGCACCGTGTGGCAATCGGATCTGCCCGAGATCAGCGCGACGCAGATTCATCCGAAGGACATCGGCGCCGCCATCGTGTCGCTCGACGAGCCTCGACCGCCGAGCTCGTGGCATTGGGCCGGCCCTGACTGGCGGCGCTTCGCTCCCAAAGAGGGAGCGCTTCGCATCGTGGAGGCAACGATCGCCGCTCGCGATCCGGAGGCGATGGCTCGGCGTTGGGCGACGGTGCTCGGGCTCGATGAACCGCAAGAGCTCGCCGACGGCTGGCGTCTCGACTTGAATGACGGTGCGCTGCGCTTCGTACGCACGGATGACGGCGAGCGGATCGTCCGCTATTCGCTCATCGGACCGCGGGAACCTCGAACGCTGACGATCTGCGGGACCGAGTTTGCGATCGCACGCGAGCCGAATCAGCTGATTGGTTGACAGCCTTCGGCTGCGTGGCTAGCGTCCGCGGCATGACCAAGAAGCCTGCCGTCACTCTCACCCGCAAAGAACTGTATCGGCGCGTCTGGTCGAAACCGATGAGCGCCGTCGCCAAGGAAGTGGGTTTGAGCGGTAACGCGCTTGCCAAGATCTGCAACCGTCTACTCGTGCCGTATCCGCCGCGGGGCTATTGGATGCGCTCGAATGCGGGTAAGAAGGTCGAGCGCCCGCCGCTGCCCGCAGCGCCCGAGATCAAAGCGACACACATCATCACGCCTGGCGCGCGTGCTGCCTCCCGCCGCACCCGCACGCGCCTGGATCCGGAAGCACGGCGCGAGCAGCTCATGCAAGTCGCCGAGCGCTTGATCCTGGAAAACGGCCTGCATGCGGCCACGATGAAACGCATCGCGGCGATTGCGGGCATCTCCGAAACGCAGGCTTACAACTATTTCGCCTCGCGCGAGCAATTGTTCGTGGAGCTTGCACGCCGGGAGTTCGCGCGCATCCGCGACGCTCGACAGAAAGATGCCCGCCGTTCGCGCGATCACTACGAGCGCATCACACGCACGACGCGCACCTATCTGCACCACATCGGCCAGCGCGGCGCACTGCTGCAAACGCTACTCGGCAGTCCGGAGGTGCGGGCGATCCTGCGCGAGCAACGCCGCAAGGAGCAACGCAACAATTTCCACGCTCATGCGAACGAGCTCGTGGAACTGTACGGGATTCCCAAACCGCTGGCGCTCGGCACGACCGTCGTACTGACGACAGTGTGTTTGCGAGCCGGCAAGATCATCGCCGACGGACGCATTCCGGTCGAGACGGCCGAGCGCCTCTGCCTGGCAATGGTGTTACAAGGATCGCGCGACTTGGTCAGTCGGGCGGGATGACGACTTTGTCGGGCGCTCGCAGCGCCTTCAGGCTGCTCACGATCAACCCGTGACAAATCTGGCGTGCGGTCGTTTGGTCGATCTCGCCATGAAACACCAGGCGACCGGCCTCATCCGGAATCGCGCTCATCATCTCGATCGCAGCCGAGATCTCTTGCTCGCTCAACGGTAACTCCTTCGCCGCCAGCGCCTTCAATCGGCCGACGATGACGTCGCGCGTTTCGAGCACGTGCGAATCGAAATGACCGGCCATGTACATGTCGGTCATCAAGATGTTCAGCAACGGACCGTTGCGGGCGACGTGCTCGAAATACAGCATCCCGCACAACACGGCCGCTTGTTCCAAGTCGTCGACTCGGGACGCCGTATCGAGCCCGCCGAGCGATAGGGAGCGCAGCTCGCGGTCCAGCAACGCGTTGAACAGCTCGTATTGGGTCGGAAAGTAAGTGTAGATGAGCGCTTTGCTCGCTCCGGCATTGCGGGCGAGCTGCTCGAGCGGCAGCGGCAGATAACCTTGCTCGACAATCATGCGCGCGGCCGCATCGAGAATCTGGGCGCGACGCACCTCCGGTGCGAGGCGTTTGGGCTTGTTGGCCGGCTCGGCGAGGCTCCCTGAAGTATTTCTTGTACGCGATCCCATGCGAGGCTTATAGCCGTCGGCCTGATCGACTTCAACTGCACGCTCGCTCGCCTCCGAATCCGCAGGCCGGCACGCTCGCAGTTCAACCGACACGAACCGGGACGAAGATTTGCGCGCCCGAGCGTTCTACGAGCAATGCAATGCTGTCGTTCTGCTTGAGCTTGCGAGCCTTCTCCCGAAGCTGCTCGACCGACTCGATGCGCTCGCCGGCCACGCCGATGATGATGTCGCCCTGCTGCAGACCTGCGCGGGCAGCCGGCCCGGTTGCCTGTTGAATCAGGAGCTTGCCTTCCGTTGCCGCGAGCTTCTGTTCCTGAGGCGTCAGCTCGCGCAAGGTCAGACCGAGCTTGGTTTGCTCGTCGCTCTTGGCGCTTTCGCCGCGCTGGGCAACTCGCTCGGCGCCCGTCGACATTTCGCCGATTTTGACAGCGAGCTGCTGGCGCTTGCCGTTACGCCAGATCTCCAACTTCGTGTTCGTACCAGGCTGCATCTGCGCAATGGCGCGAGAGACGTCGACAGAACGATCCACCGCCTGTCCGCCTACACCCAGGATGATGTCGCCGCTCTTCAATCCCGCTTCGTCGGCCGGACTCTTCGGCTCGACCGTGCTCACGAGCGCACCTTGCGGCTTGTCCAGCCCGAACGACTCGGCGAGCGGTGCCGTCACATCCTGCACGGCAACCCCGATGCGACCTCGCACGACGCGGCCGGTCTTGATGAGTTGGTCGCGCACGTTCGTTGCAACATCGATCGGAATGGCGAACGACAATCCCATGTATCCGCCCGTACGGCTGAAAATCATCGAATTCACGCCGACGACCTCGCCGCGCATGTTGAACAGCGGTCCTCCGGAATTGCCTGGGTTCACCGCGACATCGGTCTGAATGAAAGGCACGGGCGAACTCGTGATACCGACGGCGCGCGAGGTTGCGCTCACGATGCCGGCGGTCGCGGAATTCTCGAGCCCGAACGGCGAGCCGATCGCGATCACCCATTCGCCGGGCCGTAGCTGATTCGGGTCGCCGATCTTCACCGTCGGCAACCCCTCGGCTTCGATCTTGATCAGCGCAATGTCGGTAAACGTGTCCGCACCGACGACCTTGGCGGAGAATTCGCGGCGGTCGGTCAGCCGCACCGTCACCTCATCGGCCATCGCAACCACGTGCGCATTCGTGATGATGTAGCCGTCGGGGCTGACGATGAATCCGGAGCCCGAACCTCGTTCAGGCTGCGACCCAGGTCCATTCGGTGCAGGAATCCCGAAGCGGCGGAAAAACTCGAACAATGGATCGTCCTCGCTCAACCCGTCCGACCTCGGCTGCTGCAGGACATCGACATTGACGACTGCAGGACCGTAACGCTCCACGAGCGGCGCAAAGTCCGGCAGCTGTGCCATCGACGATTCGATAGGCACCTGCGGTGTCGGATTCGCCCGATCGGCGAGTCGATCCTGCGCATGCGGATTGCGCGAGCACGCCGCAGCAAGGAATGCCATGAATACATAAGAAACAAGCAGGCGTGTGCGCCCAGGCTGACGGTCGCTCGGCATATGTACGCTCCGGAGGCTCGATTCCCGACTCAAAGGCCGAACGGGCGCGCGGCGGAGGGGGTTCCGGAAAAAGGGGCACTGGGCTCTGAGCACTGGGCTCTGGCCAGAAAAGCGAAAACGCGCGGCAACCCCAGCAGCAACCAGCACGCTCGCTTCTGTTCATGTGCATGGCACGACTGCAGGAAAAACGACGAGCGTCCCGACAAGAGAAAAGGCAACGTCTAGCGCGCATTGCGCGCGATCTTCTCCGTCCAGCGCCCAGTGCCTTATCGGGCTAGCGCTTGCGCTCGTGCTGCCAAAGCACTTCCTCTCCCCGCTCATGCCGCACGAGTACGCGTGCAATCACGAAGAGCAAGTCCGACAGACGATTCAAATACTGCGGCACTTCGAGCGCGCCCGGCTCGGTTTCGTAGAGCTTCCACACCAGCCGTTCGGCGCGGCGCACGACGGTTCTTGCCAAGTGACAAGCGGCAGTCGCAGGACCGCCGCCGGGAAGGATGAATTCCTTGAGCGGCGGCAAACGTTCGTTGAGCGCATCGAGCTCATGCTCGAGCCGATCGATGTGCGCTTGCTGCATCGCTCGGTAACCGGGCACGGCGAGCTCCCCGCCCAAATCGAACAGCTCGTGCTGGACTCGAGTCAGCGTGGTCTTGATGTCGTCCGGAATTCCTGGCACCGCGAGTACGACACCGATGGCGCTGTTCGCCTCGTCGACCGTGCCGTACGCATCGATGCGCGGCGCACTCTTCGAGACTCGCGCGCCGTCGCCGAGACCGGTTGTGCCGTCATCGCCGGTACGCGTATAGATCTTGCTCAGTCTGTTGCCCATGATTCGGCTCGCTTGGCAGCTACCGGCGAGTATATCGTGGCGCTGCGCGCGCTATCATTCGCATCAAAGTCCTCGAGGAACGCTCAATTGGCCACCCGCAAGTCGCAGAAAAAAATCTCAGCCGTGCCGACCGCGGAGCTGTGGCAAACGCCCGACGAGCGCGCGCGCGACCGCGAAAAAAAGCGTTATGCGGTGATTCTCACGGCAGCGCGCTGCTTCCGGGAGCGCGGCTATCACAACACATCGATCGACGATGTCGCCCGCATCCTCAACGTGACCAAGCCGACGATCTATCACTACGTCCAGAACAAGGAGCAGTTGCTGTTCGAGTGCTTCCGTACCGGCTTGAATCAAATCATGGAAGGATTCGAGGAAATCAAAGCCTCGAAGGCGAACGCGCTCGATCGGCTGACGATGGTCATGACGCGCTATGCGGAAGCCATCGCCTCGGATTTCGGCTGGTGCATGGTGCAAGCGGAGAACCAGGATCTGAGCGATGCGATGAGCAAGAAGGTGCGCGCGCTCAAGTCCGAGATCGATCAAGGTATTCGCCGGCTGATCAAGGAAGGCGTGCTCGACGGCTCGATTCGCAAATGCGATGCCAAGATCACGGCCTTCGCGCTCGCTGGCGCTATGAACTGGATCGCGTATTGGTATCGCCCGGGCGGCTCGCTCACACCTTCGCAAATTGCCGAACGTTTCCTCGAGCTCTTCAGGCTCGGGCTGCAACAACGCTGATCGAACATTGCTGCAGCCCTGCCCTCGCGGCTAACCGATTGCAGCAAACAACTCGGGATCTGCATCCGCGATTGCGTTGCCGCCTTGGCTGACGATGTCGGCCAACGCGCGGCCCTGCGGCAAGACGTGATCGAAATAAAAGCGAGCGATCTGCATCTTCGCGCGATAGAACGCCGGATCGCTTGTCACATTTGCCGCGGCGATCGCGTGTGCTTTCGCCATGAGCCACCCGCCGATCGCGTAGCCGCACAGCATCAAGTACGGCACGTGCACGCCGAGCGCAGCGGCAGGCGTTTCGCCATAGGTGCGCAAGAGGGCGCTCGTCGCCTCATCGAGCGCGCCGATGGCGCGCAATGCGGCGCTGCGCGATGCCGCGACCACCGGATCGCCAATCTCGAGCGCCTCCAACTCCTTACGCATGTCGTCGAGCAGCGCACGCATTGCCGCACCCGAGTCGCGCCCGAGCTTGCGATTCAACAAATCGTTGGCCTGAATGGCGGTCGTACCTTCGTAGATCGTCGTGATTCGGGCGTCGCGCAAGTGCTGCGCCGCGCCCGTCTCTTCGATGAATCCCATGCCGCCGTGCACTTGAACGCCGAGCGATGCCATCGCCACGCCGATTTCCGTCGAGAAACCCTTGACGATCGGAATCAAGAGCTCGCCGCGCGCGAGCGCTGCCTTGCGCGACTGTTCGTCGGGATGGTGTCGCGCGAGATCGAGTTGCATCGACGTATAAAGCGAAATAGCGCGTGCCGCGTCTGCATTGGCCTTCATCGTGAGCAGCATGCGCTTGACATCAGGGTGATACGTGATCGGCAGCGACTTGCCGTCGCTGCTCGCCGCTCCGGCCGGACGCCCTTGAATGCGCTCGCGCGCCCAGCTCAACGCTTGTTGATAGGCGCGCTCGGCCATGGCGTAACCTTCGAGGCCCACCGCAAGCCGCGCCGCATTCATCATGATGAACATGTACTCGAGGCCGCGGTTCTCCTCGCCGACGAGATAGCCGATGGCGCCGCCGTTATCTCCGTAAGCGAGCACGCACGTCGGGCTCGCGTGAATGCCGAGCTTGTGCTCGATCGACACGCAACGAACGTCGTTGCGTTCGCCGAGACTGCCATCGTCGTTCACCAACACTTTCGGCACGATGAACATCGAAATGCCCTTCACGCCGGAAGGTGCGCCTTCGACGCGCGCCAACACCATGTGAATGATGTTCGGTGTGTAGTCGTGATCGCCGTAGGTGATGAAAATCTTCTGGCCGTAGAGCCGGTAATGATCGCCCTCGCGCACTGCACGCGTGCGGATCGCGCCCAGATCGGAGCCGGCTTGCGGTTCGGTGAGATTCATCGTGCCGGTCCATTCGCCGGTGACGAGTTTCGGCAGGTACTTGGCCTTTTGCTCCGGAGTTCCGCAGCGCTCGATCGCTTCGATCGTTCCCTGCGTGAGCATCGGACACAGCTTGAAAGACAGATTCGCCGACGCCCACAGCTCTTCGACCGCCGTGCCGAGCACGGAAGGCGCGCCTGTCCCGCCGTGCTCCTGCGGTGCCCGCAATTGGCACCATCCGTCCGCAGCAAATCGTGCGTAGGCTTCCTTGAATTCGGGCGGCATACGCACGCCGTCGGGCGTCCATTGCGCACCCGTGACGTCGCCCTTGCGATTGATCGGTGCCAGCACTTCCTCCGCGAACTTGCCGGCCTGCTCGAGCACCGAATCCGCCAAGTCCTGCGAGTAATCGGCGAAGTGAGGAATGCTCGCCAGCGTGTGATCGCCGATCAGCTCGTGGAGCACGAAACGAAGCTCTCGAAGGGGTGCGCGATACATCGGATGACTCTCGATACAAGTGAGTGATGAGTTAAACGTTGCGTCGATATTGGCCGCCGACTTCGTACAAGGCGTGCGTGATCTGTCCGAGCGAGCACACCTTTACGGCGTTCATCAGCTCGCCAAAGACGTTGCCGCCGGACGTCGCACAGCGCTTGAGCCGCGCCAATGCCTCGGGTGCTTCGGCCGCATGCCGCGCCTGGAAGGCGCGAACGGCTGCCACCTGAAAATCCTTCTCGGCCTGCGTCGAACGAAAGAGCGGGATGCTCTTGTGCGTCTCGGCCGGATCGTGCTCGGACAGGAATGTGTTCACGCCGATCAGCGGCAGCGTTCCATCGTGCTTGAGCTTCTCGTAGTACATGCTCTCTTCCTGGATCTTGCTGCGCTGATACATCGTCTCCATCGCGCCGAGCACGCCGCCGCGCTCGGATAGCGACTCGAACTCCTTGTAGACGGCTTCTTCGACGAGATCCGTTAAGTACTCGAGGAAGAACGATCCCTGCCACGGGTTCTCGTTCTTGTTGAGCCCGAGCTCGCGATTGATGATGAGCTGAATGGCCACCGCGCGGCGCACGCTCTCTTCGGTCGGCGTCGTCAACGCCTCGTCGTACGCGTTCGTGTGCAGCGAGTTGCAGTTGTCGAACAGCGCGTACATCGCCTGCAGGGTCGTGCGGATGTCGTTGAATTGAATCTCTTGCGCGTGCAGCGACCGACCGGAAGTCTGAATGTGATACTTCAGCATCTGGCTGCGGGCATTCGCGCCGTAACGATCGCGCATCGCGCGCGCCCAGATGCGCCGCGCCACACGGCCGATGACGGCGTACTCGGCATCCATGCCGTTCGAGAAGAAGAACGACAGATTCGGCGCGAAGTCGTCGATCTTCATGCCGCGCGCGAGGTAGTACTCGACGATCGTGAAACCGTTGGCCAGCGTGAACGCGAGCTGCGTGATCGGATTCGCGCCGGCTTCGGCGATGTGATAGCCCGAGATCGAAACCGAATAGAAGTTGCGGACTTTGCGATCGATGAAGTACTGCTGCACATCGCCCATCATCCGCAGCGCGAACTCGGTCGAGAAAATGCAGGTGTTTTGCGCCTGATCCTCTTTGAGGATGTCGGCCTGCACGGTGCCGCGCACTTGCGAGAGCGCCTCGGCCGCGATTCGCGCGTGCTCTTCCGCCGTCAATACGCCCGGCGCGATGAGCTGATCGCTCGTCAGACCCAAGAGCGCAAGCCCGCTGCCGTCGTGACCGTCCGGCAAAGAACCTTCGTAACGGGGTACTTCGACGCCGCGTGCGCGGATGGCATCGTGCAACTCGGCGATGCGCCGCTCGGCATCGGCCCAGCGTCCTTGCTCGCGCAGGAACCGTTCGACGCGCTGATCGATCGCGGTGTTCATGAACATCGCAAGGATGATCGGCGCGGGGCCGTTGATCGTCATCGATACCGACGTGTTCGGCGCACACAGATCGAAGCCCGAATACAGCTTCTTCATGTCGTCGAGCGTGGCGATCGACACGCCCGAGTTGCCGATGCGTCCGTAGATGTCGGGACGCACATCGGGATCTTCGCCGTAGAGTGTCGCCGAATCGAAGGCTGTGGACAGCCGCGTCGCCGCTTGACCGCGTGCGAGGTAGTGGAAGCGTCGGTTCGTCCGTTCCGGACCGCCCTCGCCAGCGAACATCCGGATCGGATCTTCCTGCGCGCGCCGATACGGATACACCCCCGCCGTGTAGGGGTAGCTGCCCGGTAGATTCTCGTTGAGGATGAAGCGCAGCGTTTCGCCCCAATCGCGATAACGCGGCACGGCGATTTTCGGCAGTGAATTGCCGCTGAGCGACACGGTGTAGTTGTCGCCTTCGACGATGCGATCGCGCACTTTGTACGAATACTTCTCGTCGCTGACGCTACGCACACGCTCCGGCCAGCGCTTGAGCTCGGCGATGTTCGCAGCACCGATTTCGTCGAGCGCATGGTTGTAGGCGGCGCGCAGTTCCCGGCGAGTCGCATCAGCCGATGAATCGTTGAGCGCTTCGTCCGGATAACGATCGAGCGGTGCCGGCAACGCCGCATCGTGCAACGCCTTCAGCGATTCGTAGAGACCGAAGGCACGGCTTGCAGCCTCGACCGCCGCTTCGATGTTGCCGCGAACGCGGCGGCCTTCGGCCGCAATCTCCGCGAGATATCGCGAGCGATTTGCGGGAATCAGCGGGTCGCGCGAGACGAACTCGATCGGACCAGGATCCTCGACGTGCCACTTGGACGCTTCAGTCTTTGCGTCCAGGCGCTTGCACAGCTCGGCGAACAAGCGGTTAACGCCCGGATCGTTGAATCGGCTCGCGATCGTCGGGAACACCGGCACTTGATCGTCCGGAAGGTGAGCTCGTTCGCGATGATTGCGCCGCCACTGCTTGCGGACGTCGCGCAATGCATCCTCCGCGCCGCGCTTTTCGAACTTGTTGAGCACGATCACGTCGGCGTAATCGAGCATGTCGATCTTCTCGAGCTGGCTCGCCGCGCCGTACTCGCTCGTCATCACATACACTGACAAATCGACGAGATCCGCGATTTCGGTGTCCGACTGTCCGATGCCGGCCGTCTCGACGACGATCAAGTCGAAGCCGGCGAGCTTCATCAAACCGATGACATCGCTCAGCACTGCGCTGGTCGCGAGATGCTGCCGGCGCGTCGCGAGCGAACGCATGAACACGTTGTCGGCCGCAACGAGCGAGTTCATCCGAATGCGGTCACCGAGCAATGCGCCCCCCGAGCGGCGACGCGTCGGGTCCATGGCAATGACCGCGATGTTGCGATCGGGGAAATGACGCAGAAAGCGCTGCAGCAGTTCGTCGTTGAGGCTCGACTTGCCGGCACCGCCCGTCCCGGTGAGCCCGATCACCGGCGGACGATGCTTGGTATTCGCGATGGCCTTGCGAATCGGATCCGCCGAACTCTCACCCGCGCTCGCTTCCAGCACGGAGATCGCGCGAGCAAGCTGACTGTGATCCCGTAAGTTCAGCGGCGAGAAATTGAACGGCGGCTTCTGCGCCGCACGCACGCGACGGAAGACGTCTTCGATCATGCCGTCGAGCCCGAGACGACGGCCGTCTTCCGGCGTGTACACCTTCTCCACGCCATGCGCTTCGAGCGCTTCGACTTCGTGCGGTGCGATCGTTCCGCCTCCGCCGACGACCACGCGAATGTGGCTCGCCCCCTTCTCGCGCAGCATGTCCACCATGTAGGTGAAGTACTCGTTGTGTCCGCCCTGATAGGAGGACACCGCGATGCCGTCCGCATCTTCTTGAATCGCGGCACGAACGATGTCGGCGACGCTGCGGTTGTGACCCAGATGCACGACCTCCGCGCCGTGCGCCTGCAGCAAGCGGCGGATCATGTTGATCGCGGCATCGTGCCCGTCGAACAACGACGCAGCACTGACGAAACGCAACGGACGCGCTGCCTCCGTCACCGCCTGCGCGCTCTCGTGGAGCCGCGCTGCATTGACTCCGCTCGTCATTGCCTGCTCCGAGAAGTTATCCGGGAAACGCCGCACCGCGGCGAAGGGGTCCCTCGCGGGAATCTTACCCGCGTGTCGACTATATACCGGTGAGTATAGAAAAGGGAGGTGGGGCTCGGGGCGTGGGACTTGGGGGCGTTGAAGGCGCGGTAGCAGTCAGCACGCAGCACAATGTGGATGCAACGCGTCCCTCTCGCTTGCGGCAGAGATACCAGAACGAGGCGTGCGCCGGGCCCGACGCCCCGAGCCCCAAGCCCGGCTGTCGCCTGTTGCCTGTCGCCTCAGGCTAACCGCCGCGCCGCTGCCACCGCTCGATCGCCCGATGGATGAACTCCACGCCGTCGGTCAGCGCCGCAGGACCGGGCTGAAGAATGATCGACGATTTCACTTCGTGGAGCTCGCCGTGGGCGACGGCGGGAATGGCGTGCCAGCCCGGGCGGGCGGCAACGCGTTCGGGACGAAACTTCTTACCGCACCACGATCCGAAAATGATGTCGGGCGCGCGGGCGATCACTTCCGCCGGATCGGCAAGAATGCGGCCCTTCGCAAGCGACTCGCGCGCTCGTTCGGGAAAGCACTCCTCGCCGCCCGCGATCTCGACGAGCTCGGACACCCATCGGCTACCGACGATCAACGGATCGTCCCACTCCTCGAAGTACACCTTCGGCCGTCGCGCGAATTGCGACGCGCGCGCACGAATGCGTTCCAAACCGGCTTCGAGCTTCGCAGCGAGAGCTTCGGCCTTCGCTTGGCAACCGACGATGCCGCCGAGCGTGCGGATCATGCGCAGGATGCCGGCGACATCGCGATGATTGAACACATGAACATCGATCCCGCGGCGCACGAGATCTGCAGCGATGTCCGCCTGCAGATCGGAGAACCCGAGCACCAAGTCCGGCTCGAGCTCGACGATGCGGTCGAGCTTGGCACTGGTGAACGCCGACACTTTCGGCTTTTCCTTGCGTGCGCGCGCAGGACGCACGGTGAATCCCGAGATGCCGACGATGCGCCAGTCTTCTTCGAGCAAATACAGCGTCTCGGTCGTCTCCTCGGTGAGGCAAACGATACGCGAGGGATAGGCAGAGCTGCGGCTTGCGCTCGAAGTCATGGCAAAGCTCGAAGACATCGGATGCGCAATCAACGCATCTCAGGCGCGAGACGTTCGCATCGTGCGCGACGCGCCGGATTGTAACCCACGTGCGGTACGCGTTTCGGCTTCGCCGCGTACATTGCGTACGGCACAACATTTGCGGCACGGCAGCTTCCGCAGCGCCTCGCCTTGCCCGATACTGCACGAAAAAGAAAACGGGTCGATCAATCCGTGGAGCGACGCTCATGACGAAATTCATCGGTGCCATCGATCAGGGGACGACGAGCACGCGGTTCATCGTGTTCGATCGGGACGGCAACATCGTGGCCAGCGCGCAGCGCGAGCACAAGCAGATCTATCCGCACCCCGGCTGGGTCGAGCACGCACCCGACGAAATCATTGCCAACACGAACGCCGTCATCGACGAAGCGCTTGCCGCCGGAAAGCTCGATGCACGGAACATCGAGGCCGTCGGCATCACGAATCAACGCGAGACGACCGTACTGTGGGAACGCCGCACAGGCAGGCCGCTGTACAACGCGCTCGTATGGCAGGACACCCGCGTCGATCCGCTCGTCGCACGGCTCAGCGCCGACGGCGGCAAGGATCGTTTCCGCGACACGACCGGCTTGCCGTTGGCGAGCTATTTCAGCGGACTGAAGCTGCGTTGGCTGCTCGACAATGTCGCCGGCGCCCGTCGCGCCGCGGAATCCGGCGAGCTGTGCTTCGGGACGATCGATGCATGGCTCGTTTGGCAGTTGCTCGGCAAGCACTTAACGGACGTGACCAACGCCAGTCGCACGCAGCTCATGAATCTCGCAACGCTGCAATGGGACGACGAGCTGCTGCGAGCATTCGAAATTCCCGTCGAAGTGCTGCCGACAATCGTGCCGTCGAGCCGGGTGTACGGCGAGATCGTCGACGGACCGCTGCGCGGCGTGCCGCTCGCCGGCATTCTCGGCGATCAACAAGCAGCGCTCGTCGGTCAGACGTGTTTCACGCCGGGCGAAGCGAAAAACACATATGGCACAGGATGTTTCTTATTGATGAATACCGGCCAGCAGCCGATCGCATCGCGCGCCGGGCTCGTAACGACGGTCGCCTATCAAGTCGAAAACCAGCCTGCTCATTACGCGCTCGAAGGTTCGATCGCCATCGCAGGCGCGCTCGTGCAATGGCTGCGCGACAACTTGGGTCTCATCGCTACGAGCGCAGACATCGAATCGCTCGCGCGCAGCGTACCCGACAACGGCGACGTGTATCTCGTGCCCGCGTTCTCTGGCTTGTACGCGCCGCATTGGAAAGAAGATGCGCGCGGCGTGATCACGGGCCTCACACGTTACGCCAACAAAGCTCATCTTGCGCGCGCAACGCTCGAAGCCACTGCCTATCAGACGCGCGACGTCGTCGCTGCAATGGAAAAGGATAGCGGCATCGAGCTCAAAGAGCTGCGCGTCGACGGCGGCATGATCGTCAACGAGCTGCTGATGCAATTCCAAGCCGACATCCTCGACCGCCCCGTCGTGCGTCCGCGCATTCTCGAAACCACGGCGCTCGGTGCCGCGTATGCCGCCGGCATCGCGACAGGCTATTGGCGCGGCGTCGAGGAGTTGCAACGCAATTGGGGAGTTGCCCAGCGGTGGCAGCCGCAAATGCCGACACCCGAGCGCGAACGGCTCTATGCCTCGTGGCACAAGGCGGTGGAGAGGTCGTTTGGGTGGAAGGCGTGAACGCGCGCAGCGCGTTCACTAGAGCCGACAGCCTACAACTTATGGCGTCCCCTCACCACGACGCTATCGCTCTCGTTGCCTCTCCTTGGGGCCCCAAGGAGAGGCGGACCGGCGCCCGTTTGCGCGCTCTCTATGCTGTCGCCTGTAGCCTTAATTGACTTTGAAAAATCTCAACGTCACCACCGGCGGACGTTGGGTCGTATCGGCATTCAGCGTGCCGACGAAGACAGCTTTATTGAGCCAATCGTACTTGCCGATCGGCGCTTCGAAACGAACGGTCGAGCGCGCGTATTGCTTGGCGCCTTCTTGCGGCGGCGGACTGACGAGCACCTGGTTGTGCACGCGAATGATCACACCGTCGTCGGTACGCAGCCAGTAACGTGCATCGAGCTCGGTAACGCCATCCTCGCGCACGAGCTGCCAATCTTCGCCGCCCGGCATGATCGTACCCTTGAGGGCGGGTCCTTCGAATGTCCCTCCGGAAATCGTGATCACGCGGCGCTGGCCTTGCGGGGTCTTGCCCATGGACAGCGGTGCATCGATGGTGGCGCGCACGGTCAGCACGTGCTCGACCGTCGGAGTTTCGAAAGCGGTGTCGTCTGCGATTCCCATCGTCGGAACAGCCAATAGGCAAGCCAAGCCCACGATCGCCTTCAGTCTACTCGCCCGACTCGAGCGCGGGGCAACATTATGGTCGTTCATCGTTCGGTCCTCGGAAGAGCTGTGGTATCACACGCGCAGCGAACTAAATAGTGCACCTTTTGGCGGCGCGTTTTCATTCCGCATCCGCGACCTCGCAGCCTGCGACGCGGACCTCGACCGCGTCCACGCATCGGGACCTCGACTTGTCGGCTCGAACGGGCCGGCCTAGTCTTATCCGCTGAAGAATGAGTACTCACTGAACATGAGCTGGTCCGCCGCCGAGTCGTTGCATCGAGCGATCAAGGACGAGCGCCGCGAACCGAAATCTGCCGCGCATCTCGCGCGCACGATCGAAGACCGCATGTTTGCCATGTGTGCGCAAGGCGGCGTCGTGCTCGGTTCGCAAAGCATGCTGGCCGCACATTTCGGCGTCGGCCGCGCGGTCGTGCGCGAAGCCATCCGAATTCTCGAAGCGCGCGGATCGATACGCACGAGCCGCGGCCCCCACGGCGGCGTGATCGTCGCGACGCCCGACGAGCGTGCAACCGTTCGCAACGCAGTGCAGTACTTTCAGCTCGTCTGCGTCGACCGGCATCGCATCGCCGAAGCCGATGCGGAGCTGCGAGCAATCCTCTCCGGCGCGCAGGGAGATCGTTTCGCGAGCCATTGCGCCTTCAAGCTGTATGCGCAGATCGTCGCTACGATGCTCGAAGCGGCACCCGACACGGCGGCCGCGGCGCGTTCGCGGACGCGTGCGGAACGGCTGGCATATGAGCTCGCAGAACGCATTCGACGGGAGCATCTCGCCACGGGCGAACGCTTGGGCGCTGAAGACGCACTCTGCGACACGTACGGCGTGAGCCGTCTCGTATTGAGACAGGCGATTCGTATTCTGGAAAGCGTCGGCCTCGTCTCGAGCGAGCGCGGCCGTGGACGCGGCGTCGTCGTGAGCACGCCAGGGCCGTTCGCGCTCATCAATTTGACGCACGTGTATTTTGCGGCACACCGTCTGAACGCAGATGACACCAAGACGTTGCTGCGCCGGCTCAATGTCGTCAACGCGCGGCTGGCCGCGCTGCACGTCGATGCGAGCGGTCGAATCGAAATCGCTCGGTTGCGCGACAAGCTCGCGGCCCGACGACACGCAGATCCGCTCGTGTGGCTCGAGGCGCCGCAACTCATCAGCAAGATCGCCGGCAACGTCTGCATCGACGCGTTCGCCCGATGCCTCGTCGCCTACCTCGCTCGCGCCCATCCTGAGAAAAGCGTCATGTCCGCCGGATTGAGCGCGGAAGTCGCCGAGCTGTTCAGCTCGGTGCTCGCTGCCGTCGCGACCGGCGATCCCAGCGTCGCAGAACGCGCTCAATTCGAGATGCAGGACGCCGTGCGAGCGCTCTTCGCGCGCAAAGACGCCGCCCGCGCCTGAAGCCCCCTGCCCCCATTTGGGTCACTGTTTTCGGGCCCGACCGCCCCCTACGCTCGCGCGCGATCGCATTTGCGAAGCCCGCGCTTCGCCAGCCGCAATCCAAGCAAAGAGGGGTTCCTATGAATTCGCGAGTCACGCGCCGCGCGTCCTTACCGCTGGTTTTCGCATTGGGCACTACGTTTCCGGCGATTGCCGCCGAGACGCCGCAAACAACGCTCGAAGAGATCGTGGTGACGGCCGAACGCCGCGAACAAAGCCTGCAGAGCGTGGCGATCGCCGTCACGGCATTGTCGGGCGAAGACCTCGAGAAGAAGAGCGTGCGCGACTTCACGGATCTGCAATACGCCGCGCCGGCGCTCACGGTGGCCGACAGCTCCCTCACCAAGAACGTCAACATCCGCGGCATCGGGCTCAACGTCGTCTCGCCGATCGTCACGTCCGGCGTGGCGATCTTCCGCGATGGCTTGTTCGCGCCGAGCACGCTGTTCTTGAACGAGCCGTTCTACGACATCGCCGGCGTGGAAGTGTTGCGCGGACCGCAAGGCACCTTCGTCGGCCAGAACTCCACGGGCGGTGCCGTACTCATTCGCACTGCCGACCCCGAGCTCGGCGCGACGGGCGGTCACGTCTCCTTGCAGCTCGGCAATTACGACAACGTTCAGCTACGGGGAGCGACGAACCTGCCGTTGACCGATACATTGGCTGCACGCTTCGCCTTCAACATGGAAGAGCGCGAGAGCTTCTTCGAGAACGTCGGCTCGCCGAGTGTCAACCCGGGCAAGTTGGATCAAAAGAACGCGCGCGTCAGCTTGCTGTGGGCGCCCAGCGATTCGCTCGAGATCGTTTGGAAAAACGACTTCAACACGACGAGCACCGACGGTTTCGCGCAACGGCCCATTCCGGGCACGACCTTTGCTCCGCTTGCCCATCCCGACGAATACACGCTGAACTTCGACCGCCAGGACTCGCGCAACGACGAGCGCAGCGTACGCACCGCGCTGCAAGTCAACTGGGAGATCTTCCCCGGCGGACCGACGCTGCGTTCGGTGAGCGGCTATCAGTACGGCGACCAGAAAATGGTCTGGGACGACGATGCTACCTCCTCGACCGCGCAGTACACGTTCTGGCGAATTCTCGATCGCGTGCTCAGTCAGGAACTCAACCTGATCTCGCCGGACGAAGGCGCGCTCAAGTGGGTCGTCGGCGCCTATTACATGGAACAGGAAGCGAACGTGCATCTCACGCGCTTCGTGCCCACGCAGCGCACGCAGCTCGACTCGTTGACGATGAAAGAGTCGTATTCGCTGTTCGGCCAGGTGTCGTACGAGCTCGCGAACGGGCTGGAGCTGCAAGTCGGCGTGCGCGGCAGCCACGACGACATCAATCCCGCGAGCATCACGGTGCTGACGCCGGGCCCGACCGTGGCCTCGGATGTCGCGTTCAAGGACGACAACGTCACGGGCAAAGTGGCAGTGAACTGGAAGCTGAACGACTGGCATTTCGTCTACGCATTCGTTGCCGACGGTTACAAGTCCGGCGGCGCGAATGCCAACCGAACGGAGTTCAAGCCCGAGAAAGTCCGCGACTACGAGCTCGGCTGGAAGGCGACGCTGCTCGACGGACGCATTCGCACGCAGATCAACGGCTTCTACATGGATTACGACAACTTTCAGTCGAGCATCTTCGATCCGGTCACGGCGCGCTCGGCGATCGGCAATGCGGGCGCATCGACGATCCAAGGCGTGGAAGCGCAGCTCCAGGCGGCGTTCGGCGGACTGCGCATCGATGCGAGCGTCGCGTATGTTGACTCGGACATCGGCGAGATCCGCATGATCGACACGCGTGCGCTGCCGGGTGGCTCGGCCGCCGGGCTCGGCGTGCAGTGTCCGGCCGGCGTGCCCTCGAATCCGCCGACGTGCTTCGATTACACGCCCTACTACGTGAACTTGAACGGCCGCCAGAATCCGTTCTCGCCCGAATGGACGTACAACCTCGGCGTCGAATACTCCTTCCTCGTCGGTGCAGGCGAGCTCACACCGCGCGTGGATTACGCACACACGGACGCGCAATGGGCCACACTATTCGCGCGCGCGGGCTTCGACTATCTTCAGGCGCGCGACGTCATCAACGTGCAATTGACTTATGCGCACGGCGATTGGCGCACGCAGGCATACGTCACGAATCTGACGGACGAGACGTTTTGGACGGGCGTGAACGGCAACAACTATTACTTGAATGCACCGCGGCAGTTCGGTGTGCGCATCGTGCGCAGCTTCTGACGGGGACAGCGATGACGCAACGGCACCGCAGGACATTTGCAGCAAACGCATTTTCCAGAGCACTCCTCGCGGGCGCACTGCTGCACGCCTGCGGTGCCGTCGCCGACGATCGTTGCGCCGAGCTGCTGAAGCTCGATCTGCCCAACGTGATCGTCGATCGCGCCGCCTCGACACCGGCCGGCCAGCTCGAGCTGCCGCTCGCAACCGGGATGCCCGGCGCCAAGCAGACCTTCGACGTTCCGGCTTTCTGCCGTGTGGCTGCGACGCTCAAGCCCACACCCGCCTCCGACATCAAAATCGAGGTGTGGCTGCCGGAATCGGGCTGGAACCGCAGGTTTCTCGCTGTCGGCAACGGCGGTTGGAGCGGCGCGATCTTCTTCTCGTCGATGGCGCCGGCGTTGCAACGCGGCTACGCGGTCGCAGGCACCGATACCGGACATTCAGGCAGCAGCATGGACGGCAGCTTCGCGTATCGACAACCGGAGAAGCTCGTCGATTTCGGTTGGCGCGCCGTCCATGAAATGACCGTGACCGCAAAACGGATCGTCGATGCATTCTACGGTGCGAAGCCCGAGCGTTCGTATTGGCAAGGCTGCTCGTCGGGCGGCAAGCAAGGGTTGAAAGAAGCGCAACGATTTCCCGAAGACTTCGACGGCATCGTCGCGGGCGCACCTGCGATTCCTTGGACGCGCCTGACCTCTTCCTCGCTTGCCGCAGGTCTGGCGAGCTTGCCGCGCGGTTCGGCGAGTCTCTTGCCGCGAGAGAAGCTGAAGCTCGTCAACGACGCCGTCATCGGCGTGTGCGATGGAAACGACGGCATCGAAGACGGGGTGATCGAGGATCCGCGTACCTGTCCGTTCGATCCCGCGCAGATCACCTGCGCCGATCCCGCGAAATGCTTGACGGAAGCGCAAGCCGAGGCCGTGCGGAAAATCTATGGGCCGCTGCGTCACCCGCAAACGGACGAGAAACTGTACGCCGGCTTCTCGCGCGGCAGCGAGCTCGGTTGGGCCATTCTGACGTCCGGGCCCAAACCGCTCGGCATCGCTCTGGACCATTATCGTTTCGTGGTGTTCGAGAACCCCGACTGGGATCCTTACACGTTCGATATCGCCCGCGACGTGGCGCGCGCCGATGAGATCGATGCCAAGGGCGCGCAACTGAACGCCGACGATCCGAATCTCGACGCCTTTCGTCAGCGAGGCGGCAAGCTCCTCATGTATCACGGCTGGAGCGACGGTCTGATTCCCGCACAAAGCACCATCGACTATTTCGAATCGGTGCTCGCACGAGAAGCCGGTCCGCGAGAACGAGCGCTGGAACGATTGCGGCAAGACGTTCGGTTGTTCATGGTGCCCGGCATGGATCATTGCGGCGGCGGGCGCGGCGCCAATCAATTCGATGCGCTGGGTGCTCTCGAGCGTTGGGTGGAGCACGGCCAAGCGCCCGAATGGATCGAAGCGCAAGGCACGAGAGACGGCACGCCGTTCGCGCGCAAGCTTTGCCCCTATCCCCTCGTCGCACGCTACGACGGGCGCGGTGACCCCAATCGCGCGGAGAGTTTCGAGTGCAAGGAATGAACTGACGATGGCGACGGTCTACGGGCGACAGGCGAGTGCACGGTGCGCGCAAAGACCGCCTTTCCTTGGCGAGAGGCAGAGCGAACGCGTGGCGGTGCGGGGAATCGTCGTCGACGCCGAATATGCGATGCCCCGGCATTGCCAGGGCATCGCAGGAGCGCGAGCTTCTCAGCGTGAGCCGCGCGGCGGGAGCGTGCCGCCTTCGGCCAGCGTCTTCATGTTCTCGAGCGCGCGCGTGAACATCTGACGGCGGCGCTCGATGTCGGCTTGCTTCGCTGCTTCGTCGCCTGGCACGAGCGAAATGTCGTACATCAGCGTGTAGATCAGCTTCGTCGTTTTCGCGTCGATCGGACGGGCTTCGAGCGTGCCGTGATACATGTTGTACGGACGACCTTCGCGCACCGGTTGCGTATAGGTGTACGAATACTCGGTCTTGCCGACGAGAATTTCGTCGGCGATCGAGCGTACGGCACCCACCTCGCCGTCCTTGCCGGAGACGATCTTGCAGCCCGACGGAATCTGCAGCCACTCTGCAATGTCGCAGTACTTGCCGACGCGCTGCCACACTTCGGCAACCGGCTTGTTCACCGTGATTTCCATCGGAATCGAGACATATTGCGGGTTCGGTACGGCGAGCGGTGCCGGTCCTTGCTGAGCGAACGCGACGCCGGAGAGCACGCACGCAAGCAAAGCTGCGCTGAGTCGAATCGACATGGATGAGTTCCCCCGTTGAATGAGCACGCCGGCAAGTGTCCCACACCGAAAACGGCGGCGACTAGCGTCGTAACATTCCTTTAGGTTGCCGAGCTGCCGGCTGCGGGCGGGTGCTCGGCGCGTTGCTGCGCCGGCTGCTGGTAGTGCGCCAGATTGAATGCGGACCCGACGAGCGCCAGGTGGGTGAAGGCTTGCGGGAAATTGCCCAACATGCGGCGCCGTCGAGGATCGTATTCCTCCGCATACAGACCGAGGTCATTGGCCAGCGCGAGCAGACGTTCGAACAACGCCTCCGCTTCCGTCCAGCGCCCGCACATGGCATAGGCATCCACGAGCCAGAAGCTGCACGCCAGGAAACAGCCCTCGCCTGGCGGCAGGCCATCGTCCGTGGTTTGCGAGTTGTAGCGCCGAACCAAAATGTCGTCGCGCAGCTCGCGCTCGATCGCGGCGATCGTACCGAGCACGCGCGGATCGTCGGCGGGCAGAAACCCGAGGATCGGAATCAACAACAGGCTCGCGTCCAGTTGCGACGAGCCGTAGGCCTGCACGAATGTATTGCGTTCGGCGTCGTAACCGCGCTCGCAGACCTCGGAGTGAATGCGATCTCGCACCGGGCGCCAGCGCTCGAACGGACACTCGAAGCCGAAATGTTCGGCGTCCTTGATCGCGCGATCGAAGGCCACCCAACACATGATCTTCGAATGCGTGAAATGCTGCGCCGGCCCGCGGACTTCCCAGATCCCGCAATCGGGTTGCTGCCACAGAGTCTCGAGCCCCTCGAGCAATTCGCGCTGAATGGCCCATGAGCGCTCGCTCGGTTCCAACCCGGCAACGCGCGCCTGGTGCATCGCATCCATGACCTCGCCGTACACGTCGAGCTGCAGTTGCGAGTGTGCCGCATTACCGACCCTGACCGGACGCGAGCCTTCATAGCCGGCAAGCCAGTCGGCCTCCCACTCGAACAAGCGCCGTTCGCCAGCGACGCCGTACATGATCTGCATTTGGCGCGCGCTGCCTGCGACTGCTCGCAGCAGCCAATCGCGCCAAGCGGCAGCGACGTCGACGAAACCCGCATCCAGGAATGCCAACAGCGTGAGCGTCGCGTCGCGCAACCAGCAGTACCGATAGTCCCAATTGCGTGCACCGCCGAGACTCTCGGGCAACGACGTCGTCGGCGCGGCGATGATGCCGCCCGTCGGGCGATAGATGAGCGCTCGCAACGTGATCAAGGAGCGATGCACTTGATCGGCCCAACGGGCCGGAACGTCGCAGCGTGCGATCCATGTGCGCCAGAAAATATCGGTATCGCTCAGCGCCTCGTCGACATCGACCGGCTTCGGCGCTTCGAGGTGCGATGGCGAATACGTCATGACGAACGTCTCGCGCTCGCCGGGGCGCAGGACGAATTCGGCCACTGTGCGCTTGTCCTTGCCCTCGAGCGGTGCGTGCGTGACGAGCGTTACCATGTCGGGACCGGCAATTGCACGCCAGGTATCCGGCGCAACACGCGTCACCCACGGTACGAACTCGCCGTAGCCGAACCGGATGATGAGCTCCGTGCGCATGCGCACGGCTCCGCGCTCGCCGACAACGATTCGAATCAAGTCGGAGGCCTCGCCGCGCGGCGGCATGAAATCGATCAGCAGTACCGAGCCCGAATCCGTTTCGAAGCGCGTCTCGAGAATCAACGTATTGGCCCGATATCGGCGCGTGACCTTTGCCGGCTCGATGGGAGCGATCTGCCACCGTCCGTTCTGCGCTGTGCCGATCAACGCAGCGAAACAGGCCGGCGAATCGAAGCGCGGCCAGCAAAGCCAGTCGACGGAGCCGTTGCGTCCCACGAGCGCCGCGGTCTCGCCATCGCCGATGAGCGCGTAGTCCTCGATGGGTCTCATCACCTGTCGCATCGCGTCGAAGGACGCTATGAGGCACGCACGCGTCGCGAACAAAGTTCCGCGATCGCCCTACGTCGCCGAGCGCGTGCAGTTGTTTCAGGGACCGTGGCGCGCTACCGAATCGCGTCTGCAAGGTGACGAGACAACCGATACGCCGTAGCGGCAGTTCATGAAAGCAAGCGGCGTCAGGCGCAATCGGATTCGATCCGGGCCGCCGATACCCGCGCATACTTGGAAATCACAATTGCGCGACCGAAACAACTGTTAGAGACTCGCGCGCAGGGGCATCCCTCCTTACCAAAACATTCGCACAATGCAGGTGTTTCCAGCGGCCGCGTGCTCTCGCGCGGCGCGCAGCTCCGAGCCCTTGCAACGATGCGCGTGCGGGACGACGCGAGGGTCGTCATGTCTGAGCGGCGCTGTTGCGAGCGCTTGTGAGCTTTGCGCCGCAACGCGCGTTGTCTGCGCCACTTTTTCCACGACCACATCGCCTCGCCGGACCTGACGATGTCGACCCGCGTACTCATCGTGGATGACAACGAGGATTCCAGGAACATCCTGCTGATGATCCTGGGCATGCACGGATACGAAGGGATCGAAGCACGCAACGGAATCGAAGCGATCGAGCAGGCCCGGGCATACAAACCAGCCGTCATCGTCACCGACATTTTCATGCCCGGGCTCGACGGCATTGATTTGACCCGCCGGCTGCGCGACGACGACGAGCTTGCAACCATTCCGGTCGTCGCACAGACCGCTTACGTCAACGCCATCGAGACGCATCGCGATCTATTTGCAGCGGTGCTCGAAAAGCCGTGCCAGCCCTCGGAGCTGCTGGCCACCCTGGATGCGCTCGGCATCGCGGCAGCAGCGACCTAGGGGCCTAGCGCCCTACATATATATGTATGGCAGCCCCGCAGGACGGTAGGTCATGCCGAAATCGCCAGACGCTCCTGGTGATACAGCCGTGCTGCAGCGATCCATAGAATGAGTCCGAGCACCAAGCTCGTGACGATGTAGACGGCCCACTCCTCGAACGAAACCGTCTCGCCGCGCACCAGGCGCAGGATGAGCTGATTCTGTGCAAGAAACGGCACGGTGAATTGCCAAAGCTGGTTCTTGATCGGATTCACCATGAGCAGAAAGGTCGGCACCATGGGCAGCAGCATCAGCACGGTCATGTAGCTCTGCGCTTCTTTCACGGATTTGACGCTCGCGGAGATGAGCGTCAGCAAGGTCGTGCCGATGAGCACCATCGGCAGCAGCACGAGTAGGAGCTGGAACAAGAGCTGCCAGGACGGATTCACGATCCGCAGCGATCCCGGCGCCACGGCCAGACTGACCTTGAAGCCGACCAGGATGAGCGACAGGCTCAGCATGCCGAAAATAATGGCCGCCAGAATCTTGCCGCTCATGATCGCCGATCTGGATGCGGGCGTCGCCAGCAACGGTTCGAGCGATTGGCGCTCGCGCTCGCCCGCGGTCACGTCGATGACCAAGTACGCGCCGCCCAAGAAGCTGCTCAAGATCAAAAGATACGGCAGAAACGCGAGCAGCATGCCGCGCTTGGACTCCGGCGTTGCAACGTCGCGCTGCGCAATGCGCACCGGCTGCAGTACTTCCGGGCTCATGCCGCGGTGCATGGTGCGCAGCACCGCCAACGTACGGTTGTACTGCTCGATCGCGCCGCGCACGCGGGCGACGGGAATGCGCGAATCCTCACGCGAACTGTCATAGATGAGCTCGACCTGCGCGCTCCGGCTGCTGCGCCAGTTGTCCGCGAAATCCGGAGAGATGCGCAGTACGGCATCGAAGGTTTGCGCCCGCACTTCGGCGTCCGGATCCTCCGGCGCCGGCTCGGCTTCGATGTTCTGCGCGCGCAGGAAACGTATGAGGTTCGGCGCATGCTCGGCACCGATGACCGGCAGGCGCAACGTTTTCTCGAGCTGCGTGCGGGCCTTGCTCTCGGCGAGACCGACGGCGCCGAGAATCAGCGCGGGAAACAGGATCGGCATCAAGAGCAGGCTCAGCGCGACGGTGCGCCGGTCGCGAAACAGATCGACGAGCTCCTTGCGTGCGACGATGAACACGGTTCTCATGATTCCGACTCGCTGCGGGTAAGCCGCACGAACACGTTCTCCAGATCGCTTTCGCCCGTCGTTGCACGCAGCTCATCCGGCGTTCCGATCGCTCTCACTTGGCCGCCTGCGATCACCACGATGCGGTCGCACAGTGCTGCCACCTCCTGCATGATGTGACTCGAGAAGATCACGCAGCGACCTTCGGCGCGCAGGCGCTGCAAGAACTCCCGCAGGCTCCGCGTCGTCATGACGTCGAGCCCATTGGTCGGCTCGTCGAGAATGACGTTCCTGGGATCGTGAACCAAAGCCCGCGCAATTGCCGTCTTCGTGCGCTCGCCCTGCGAAAAGCCTTCGGCGCGCCGATCGAGAAAATCGATGCCGAGCGTCTGTGCGAGCGTTTCGATGCGGCGCGCGATCGTTGCTTTGTCGAGCCCGTGCAACCGACCGAAATATTCGATGTTCTCGCGTGCAGTGAGCCGCTTGTAGATGCTGCGCGCATCGGGCAACACACCGAGCCGTTGCCGCGCCGCCGTGGCATCGCGATGAGCATCCAAACCGTCGACGCGCACCGAACCCTTGTCCGGCGTCATCAAGGTGTACAGCATGCGCAAGGTCGTCGTCTTGCCGGCGCCGTTCGGGCCGAGAAGTCCGGTGATCTGCCCGTCCGGCGCCCGAAAGCTCACGCCGCGCACGGCATGCACCGGACCGCTCTTCGATTGGAACGTCTTGTGCAGGTTGTCGACTTCGATCATCAAGGCTCCCAGCCGTAGTTGCCTGCAAAAGGCGGCGCGGCGATCAGACGCTGCAAACAGCTTTCGTCGAGCGCGCGTGCGTCGGCAGTCTCGAGAAATTGTGCGAACAGCTTCGGCATGCAGCCGACGCCGATCACGTTGTGTCCTTGTCCCGGCGCCACGATGTGTCGCCCCTTCGGCAACGAGGCGACGACCTCATCTCCATAGCGCGGCGGTGTCACCGGATCGAATTCGCCGCTGATGACGAGCACGGGCAGGTCGCCCGCGAGCGGCTCGCGAAAATCCGCCGGCCGCTCGCCCTTGGGCCACACTTCGCATTGCGCCAGCATGAAGTCGACGAACTCGGAGCCCAGAACGGTTTCTGCATCGCGAGGATTGGGCGCGAGCTCGGGGTCTTCGGTGCAGATTACCGAAAGCTGCATGCCGTGCATGATCGAATCGGACACGCTCGTGAAGACCGCTCGCGCCTGCGCCAGCAGGCTTTCGTAATGACCCGCCTCGGCATCGTTGACGATGAGCGGCAGCAGCGCAGCGACTTCCGGCTGATAGGCATACAGGCGCAGCAACGTACCGAGATGTGCGTATCCCGGAACATCGATGTGCCAGTCGCCGCTGACGGGATCCCTGTAGCGCACGGGCTCGAGTCCTCCGGCACGCAGCCGTTCGCGCACGGTCGCAAGTTTCTCGGCCGGATCGCCGAGATTGCGCGAACACGCCTCATCGTCGCGACAACGTTGGAAGATGTGCTCCAACGCCGCATCGAGATTGCGCGCATGTTCCGAGCCGAGCACGATCGAGTTCGGTAAGACCGAGTCGAGCGTCACCGTGCGCGTGTGCTGCGGATAGCGCTTCGCGTACTGCTGCGCCACCCGCGTGCCGTACGAGATACCGATGAGGTTGAGCTCATCGATGCCCAACGCGTCGCGAACGCGGTCGAGATCGCGGATGTGGTCGCTCGTCGAGTAATAGCGCAGGTCCGCCGTCTTCGACAGCTCGTCGCGGCAGCGCTCGGCGAAAGCGCGCGCTGCGTCGATCGTCGCCTTGTCTTCATCCATGACGGCGCTGCGGCCTTGTATGTCCTTGCACGCAAGCGGATGCGACTTGCCGGTGCCGCGCGCATCGACCAACAGGACATTGCGATTGCGCCGCGCATCGGCGAAAGCGTTGTGTACGAGCGGATAGCTGTCGAGCGCGGACTGACCCGGTCCGCCGGCAATCATGACGATGGGATCCGACGATGCTTGTCCGTCTGCAGTCACGAGCGCGACGGCAAGCTCGATCGTGCGGCCGTCCGGTTCGTCGTAGTTCTCCGGAACCGCAAGTTTCGTGCACCACGCTTCGATCGACGGTCCCCGTGCAACGCTCAGCGCGCAAGACTTGAAGGACAACGCTCCGTAACGCAGGCCGCCGTCGGGTCCCGCATGCGGGCCCGGCGGTTCCGAAGGCGCACCGCAGCCCGCCAGCGCCAACGCAAACGCAAGCAGCCCCCTGGATTTGAACATCCAGTTCTCCTCCCAGATCGAAGTTACGCGAATGATCGATTGTCGCCTGGGGGATGAGCGGAGAGGAAGAGCGTTGTCCGTGACTCGTGACTGGTGACTCGTGACTGACCTGGATTCGCGGTGCGATGGCTCCTCCGCTCGATTGTTCCTCGGCCCGAGCCCCACGCCCCGAGCCCCAAGCCCATTCCGAGTCACGAGTCACCAGTCACGGCAAAGAGCACGGACAATTGCGTACGCGCGCAACCCGACGCGCGCTCTAGAGTTAAAACATCGTCGACGCCTGCGGGCGTTGCCAGCTAGGGCAGGAACGGATGGTTGCTGCGATTCGGATCGGCGGCGCCCTCGGGTGCTTGGTACTCGGCGGCTGCGGGAGCGATGCCCCAGTGACGCCACCTCCTCCCGAAGTCGGCATCGTCGTCGTCGCGCCGCAATCGCTTGCAAACATTGCAGAAGTGCCGGGCCGCGTGCAGGCCGTACGCACCGCGGAAGTGCGCGCACGCGTCGACGGCATCGTGCAAAAGCGTGTCTATGGCGAAGGCAGCGATGTCGAAGCCGGTCAAGTACTGTTCGTGATCGATCCGCGCGAGTTGCGTGCGCGCGTTAGCGCCGTCGAGGCCGCACTCGCTCGCGCAGAGGCGACCGCAGCGAACGCCGCCCAAGATGTCGAGCGCTACAAAGGACTGATCGAAGATCAGGCGATCAGCCGCCAAGAATACGATGCAGCGCTCGCACGCCTGCGCACGGCTCAAGCCGATGTGGCGCAGACGCGTGCCGAGCTCGAAAGCGCAAAGCTTTCGTTGAGCTATACGACCGTCACGGCACCGATCTCTGGACGTGCCGGACGTGCGTTCGTGACCGAAGGCGCGCTGGTGAGCGCAGCGAGTGCCACCTTGCTCACGCGGATCGAACAGCTCGATCCCGTCTACGTCAATTTTTCGCAATCGAGCTCTTACATGCTCGCCATTCGCCGCGACATCGCGGCCGGCACGCTCTCCGTTCCGCAGTTGGGACGCGTCGAAGTGTCGCTGTTTCTCGAAGACGGCAGCGAATACCCGCATCGCGGCCATCTCGATTTTCTCGACTTGGCGATCGACGAATCGACGGGAACGGCGGCAGTGCGAGCCGAGGTGCCCAACCCCGATCGAGTCTTGCTGCCCGGTCAGTTCGTCCGCGCGCGCATCGCGGCAGGCGTGCGTCCGAACACATTCCTGGTTCCGCAACGCGCTGTGCAAGTCGGTGCCGGAGGAACGAGCGTATTCGTCGTCGACGCCAACGATTCGATCGAAGTCCGCCGCATCAGGACAGGTGCCATGCAAGACGGCCAGTGGGTCGTGCTCGAAGGCTTGCAAGCGGGCGATCGGGTAGTCGTCGACGGCATGCAGAAGATCGCCCCCGGCATGCCCGTACGCATCGCGCAGGCACCGGCCGAGAGCGGTGCAGCCGAAGGGCGTTGAGCCGTGGGTCCGCGGTTCTTCATCGACCGCCCGGTATTCTCGTGGGTGATCGCTCTCGGAATTCTGTTTGCCGGCGTCATCGCATTGCGCACACTGCCGATCGAACAATATCCGACGATTGCGCCGCCCTCTTTGACGATTACTGCGACGTACCCGGGCGCCGACGCCTCCGTGCTCGAGACGAACGTGACGCAAATCATCGAGCAACAGCTGAACGGCGTCGAAGGTTTTCTGTACATGACCGCGACGAGCCAGTCGAACGGCACGGCGTCGATCACGGTGACGTTCGAATCCGGCACGGACATCGACGTTGCGCAAATGGACGTGCAGAACCGGTTGCGCGCAGTCGAGCCGCGGCTGCCGGAAGACGTCCGTCGTCAAGGTATCTCGATCAACCGAGCCTCGGCCGGATTCCTGATGATCGTGGCGCTGATCTCCAAGAGCGGTCGCACGCCTGCGCTCGAGCTCGGCAATTTCGCGACGACGCGCGTCGTCGACGAGTTGCGACGCGTCAACGGCGTCGGCGACGTGCGTTCGTTCTCGTCCGAATACGCGATGCGTGTCTGGATCGACCCGGATCGGCTGGCGACCTTCAGACTGTCAGCCGCCGATGCGCTCGCCGCCGTGCGCGAACAGAACACGCAGTCGCCCGGCGGCCAGCTCGGCGACCGGCCGATTGCGGAAGGCACGGAGCTCAATGCACCGATTCTGACCCAGAACCGATTCACGACACCCGAACAGTTCGCATCGATCATCCTGCGCGCGAACCCCGACGGTTCGGCTGTGCGGCTCGGCGACGTCGCTCGAATCGAGCTCGGCGCGCAGAGCTACTTGTTCGGTCTCGAGCTCAACGGCAACCCGGCTGCCGGCATGGCCGTGCAGCTAACGACGGGCGCCAATGCGCTTGCGACGGCGAACGGCGTTCGACAGCGCATGGCAGAGCTCGCGCGCACGTTCCCGGAGGACATCGACTGGACCATTCCGTACGACTCGACGCCGTTCATTCGTATTTCGGTCGAAGAAGTCGTGACCACGCTCGCCGAAGCGATGCTGCTCGTCTTCGCCGTGATGTTCCTGTTCCTGCAAAGCTGGCGTGCCACGCTCATCCCCACCATCGTCGTGCCGATCGCGCTTGCAGGCGCCTGCCTCGGACTGTGGGTGCTCGACTTTTCGATCAACGTGCTCACGCTGTTCGGCATGGTGCTCGCCATCGGCATTCTCGTCGACGATGCAATCGTCGTCGTCGAAAACGTCGAACGCATCATGACGACGGAAGGTCTGCCGCCGTACGAAGCCACCGTGAAGGCGATGGACCAGATCACGGGTGCCATCATCGGCATCACGCTCGTGCTCGTCGCCGTGTTCGTGCCGATGGCGCTGTTTCCCGGCTCGACCGGCGGCATCTATCGCCAGTTCGCGCTCACGCTCGCAGTGTCGATCGCCTTTTCCGCGCTGCTTGCGCTCACACTCACGCCGGCGCTGTGCGCCACGCTTCTGCGGCCGCCCGGAACGATCCAGTACCGCAGGCCATGGGTGCGCCATGTCCGAAACTTCTTCCAGCGCTTCAACACGTGGTTTACCGGCATCACCGACCGCTATCAGGTCCGGGTCGGACGCATCCTGGTTCGTCCCGTGCGCTATCTCGCAGTGTTCCTGCTATTGAGCGGACTCACGCTGATTCTGTTCATGCGTCTGCCGGGGAGTTACCTCCCCGCCGAGGATCAAGGCGTCGTCATCACGGTCGTGCAAGCGCCTCCTGGCGCAACGCTGGAGCGCACGAACGAAGCCATCGATCAGGTGATGGCGTTCTATCGCGAACAGCCGCAAGTACAAACCGTCACGATGATTCGCGGGTTCAGCTTCTTCGGCCAAGGTCAGGCGAACGCGATGTCGTTCGTTTCGCTCAAGCCTTGGGGCGACCGGCCGGGCCCGGAGAACAGCGCGCTCGCGCTCGTCGACAGAACCAACGCTGCGTGGCAACGGATACGTCAAGCGTTCGTCTTTTCCTTGAATCCGCCGTCGATTCCTGCGCTCGGCGTCGCGAGCGGCTTCACGTTCAAGTTGCAAGACCGGGCAGGACTCGGTCACGAGCAATTGCTCGCGGCACGCAATCAGCTGCTTGCGCTCGCCAGCCAGAGCCCGGCCCTCACCGCAGTGAGACCGGAAGGTCAAGCCGACTCGCCGCAGCTGCGTGTGCTCATCGACCGGATCAAGGCACGTGCGCTGGGGTTGTCGATCGCAGATGTGAATTCCACGCTCGCCATCTCGTTCGCGAGCTCCTACGCCAACGACTTCAGCCGGGAGGGCCGCATCCTGCGCGTGCTGTTGCAATCGGAAGCGCCGTTTCGCATGACGCCGGAAGACATTCTCAATCTGCGAGTACGCAACGCGCAGGGTGAGATGGTGCCTTTCGGTGCGTTCACGACGGTCGAATGGACCTCGGGTCCGCCGCAGCTCGAGCGTTACAACGGCTATCCGGCAATGACGATTTCCGGAATGCCCGCCGCGGGACGCTCGACCGGCGAAGCGATGGCCGAAATGGAGCGACTCGCAGCATCGCTGCCGGCAGGATTCGGTTACGAATGGACGGGCGTGTCGTACGAAGAACAGCAAGCAGCCGGACAAGTCGGCTCCTTGCTCGGGTTGTCCATCGTCGTCGTGTTCTTGGTGCTTGCAGCGCTGTACGAGAGCTGGACGGTACCGCTCGCCGTCCTGCTCGTCGTACCGCTCGGCGTGCTCGGCGCGGTGTTGTTCACGATGATGCGCGGCTTACCCGCCGATGTGTATTTCAACGTCGGCCTGGTGGCCATCATCGGACTTGCGGCCAAGAACGCGATTTTGATCGTCGAATTTGCGCTCGAAGAGGAAGCGCGCGGCGTCATGACAACTCAAGCGACGCTGAACGCCGTGAAGCTGCGCCTGCGCCCCATCATCATGACGTCGCTGGCGTTCATTCTCGGCATGGTGCCGCTCGTCACTGCGACGGGCGCAGGCGCGGCGAGTCGTATCGCCGTCGGCACGGGCGTGATGGGCGGCATGATTGCGGCGACGCTGCTCGGCATCTTCTTCACGCCGCTGCTCTACCTCGGCGTCCGCCGTTGGATCGCGCCGAACCTGCGCCACCGTCCGCCAGCGAAGGACGCTGCCCATGCGTGATCGAATCGGTCATGCGTTCGGTACCTTCGTGCTGATCGCACTGCTCGGCGCATGTTCTTTGGCGCCGCGACACGTGCGGCCTGAATTGCCGACCGCAACCGCTTACCCATCGCATCTCGCAAACCAGACACAGGGCACGAGCGCCCCGTCGCTCGATTATCGAGACTTCTTCGCCGATCCGCGTCTGAAAACGCTCATCGAGCTCGCGCTCGAGCACAACCGCGACATGCGCATCGCCGTCGCGCAAGTCGAGGAAGCACGCAGTCTGTATCGCATACAACGCGCCGATCGTTTGCCGAACATCGGATTGTCGGCGCAGGCAGCGCGCACGCGGGCAGGTCCCGAGGCGTTGAGCGCAGGCGCAACGTCCGCGGGTGTCGCAGAGGCCGTCACGTTCGATCGCTATTCGGCGAGCGCCGCGATCGCTTCCTTCGAGCTCGATTTCTGGGGACGCGTGCGCAGCCTCTCGGATGCTGCGCTCGCCGAATACCTGGCGACGCGTGCGGCGGCACGGGCTTTTCAGCTCTCGTTGATCCGCGAAGTGGCCGATGCCTATTTCGCATCGCTCGAGGCGCGCGAGCGTTTGCAGCTCGCCGAAGCAACGGTGCAGAGCCGGCAGGACGGACTGCGCATCGCCAAGCGCCGGCTCGATGCGGGTGTAACTTCCGAGCTCGACTACCGACAAGCCGAAACATTGCTGACCCAGGCCGAGATCGAGCTTGCGGCTCTGAAGCTTCAGCTTGCACAAAGCGAGAATCTGCTCGAAGCGCTCGTCGGCAGACCGCTCGATATGGAGCTGCCCGATTCCTTGCCGTTGCAGGAACAAATCCGCATCGACGCGCTCGCACCTGGCTTGCCGTCGGAGCTCTTGATCGCTCGCCCCGACATCGTGGCCGCCGAAGAGAGGCTGCGCGCCGCACGTGCGAACATCGGCGCAGCGCGTGCCGCATTCCTACCATCCATTTCGCTCATCGGCACCTACGGCTACGCTTCTCGCGAGTTGGATGATCTGTTCGGCAACGACGGGCGGACGTGGAGCTACGGGCCGAGCATAGACTTGCCGATCTTCGACTTCGGACGGCGCCGCGCGAATCTCAGCGTTGCCGAAACACGAGAAAACATCGCGGTCGCCAATTACGAGCGCGCCATCCAAACCGGTTTTCGCGAAGTCGCGGATGCGTTGGCCGGTCGGCGCTTTCTCGCCGAGCAGGTCGCTGCGCAAGAGCGAGCCACGGTCGCTCAACGCCGACTTGCCGAGCTTGCACGTACGCGTTACCGCGAGGGCGTCGTGAGCCACATCGAAGTGCTCGATGCAGAGCGCAATCTGTTTGCAGCCGAGCAAGCGCTGCTCCAGGTGCGCAGAGCCGAAGTCGCGAGCTTTGTGGCGTTGTACGTGGCACTGGGCGGCGGACTTGCCCGCTGAGGTCGGTCGCGCGAGCTGTTAGGATGAGCGTTCATCGCGACTTCGTGCCCGTCCAATGACTGAAGAATTCAGCGGTCTACCGAAACCGCGCCGTTATCTCGCCATCCTCGCCATTTCTTTCGGCACCGCACTCGTCGCGATCGACAGCGCCATCGTTGCGGTCGCCTTACCGACGATTGCGCGCGATCTCGGCGTTCCTCCTGCCTCCGCCGTGGCGATCGTGACGATTTACCAGCTCGTCTTCGTCATGACGTTGTTGCCGTTCTCGGCGCTCGGCTCGCGCATTGGTTTGCGCCGGCTTTATCAGTACGGCCAGCTCACGTTCTGTATCGCCAGCGCCCTGTGCTTTTTCGCGAAAAGCCTGCCGTTCTTGATCGTGACGCGCGCCGCTCAATCGTTGGGTGCAGCCGCAGCGCTCAGCGTCTCGAGCGCGTTGATCCGGTCGACCTATCCGGCTGCGCGGCTCGGTCGAGGGCTTGCGCTCAACAACATCGTCGTGTCGAGCAGCTCCGCCTTGGGTCCGACGCTCGGAGGCCTCGTCCTGGGATTCGCGAGCTGGCAATGGGTGTTCGCCGCCGCCGTTCCGCTCGGTTTGATCTCTTTGTCGATCGGTCGCCGCTCGTTGCCCGAACCCGTACGGCGCAATGAGCCCTACGATGTGCTCTCTGCCGTGTTGTGCGCGCTCACGTTCGGACTCGTGATCGGCGGTCTGGAAAGCTCAGTGCACGGCGATTCGCCGGTCGTTTCGATCGCCATCATTGCCGCCGGAGCGGTGATCGGATTCATATTCGTCAGACGAGAGCTCGAGGCGAAAGAACCCATCCTGCCGGTCGATCTCCTCGCGCGTCGGGACCTCAGTCTCTCCATCGGCGGCGCGATCCTCGCCTTCATCGCTTCGATGTTGGTGTTGCTCTCGATGCCGTTCCGTTTGCAGGAAACGTTCGGCTATTCGCCCGGCGAAGTCGGTGCCCTCATCTCGCCCTGGCCGATCGGCATGATGGCGTTCGGACCGCTCGCCGGCATTCTTTCCGATCGCATACCGGCACGCATCCTCGGCGGCATCGGCATGTCGGTTGCGACGATCGCGCTGATGCTGATTGCCTTTCTACCCGCGGATGCGGAGCACTTTTCGATCGCGTGGCGAATGGCGCTCGCCGGCGCCGGTTTCGGTTTGTTCTTAGCGCCGAATGCCCGATTGGTCGTCGGTGCCGCTCCTCCGCACCGCGCTGCATCAGCCGGCGGCATGCTGTCCACCACTCGCTTGATCGGTCAAGCACTCGGCGCGACGATCGTCGCCGCCCTGCTCGCTGCCAACCTGGGCAGCGGCAGCACGCCAGCCGTCGTCGCTGCAGTGCTCACGTTCGGTGCGGGAATGTGCAGCGTCGTGCGTAAACCGCAAACGCGGTAGGGAAAAGGGAAATGGGAAATGGCGCGTTCGCGCACGGATCACGAATCACGGATCACGACACCTTCCCTTGTTCCGTTTCCCTACTTCTCGAGCCAATACCTCAACCGTCCCTCCGGCGTCTCGACGACGTAACGCGGGTGCGGAAAACCCGCATCCTCCGCTGCATCGATGCGGTGCCCTCGGGTCTTGTGGGAGGTCAAAACGGTGCACAGGTGTTCGCGTGCCTGCTCCTCGGAGGGGTGAGTCTCTTCGACCTTACGGTCGCCAAGATCGATGATGAGCTTCATGGCACTCTCCTACCCAGACTGCTGAAAGTCCATGGAGTGACTCGCGGACCGAAGATGATCTGCGCGAGGCCCGCGGTTCGTACACCCGTATGAATACCGAGTCGGAGAATGGCCGATCGAAATTCCCGCAGCGCACGCGTTTACCCGAAGCGTAAGTGCATGTGAGAAGACCTGTCAGCATGACGCGGAACGGCGACGGCCGGTCCGAATACCGAAACTCGATTCCGATCCCGGCAGTGCGATAAGCGCAACTGATCGTTCGTTCACCGAGTGTGCAAGCGCTTTGCATGTCACCTGCTTGCTGCCCACAATGCACGCCCTCTCGGAGTATGCGCACGTGAACGCTCCTGTCCGAACGATCACTCAGAACGCCGACATTCGCTATCTTGGCAAGCTTCTCGGCGATGTCATTCGTGCCTATGGCGGCGATGAGCTGTTTCACCGCATCGAATTCATTCGCGCGAGCTCGGTCGATCGTCATCGCGGCATTGCCGATGCGACGCAGCTCACTCGCGGGCTCGAGGCACTCACGTTGGACGACACCTTGTCGTTCGTGCGCAGCTTCATGCTGTTCTCCATGCTCGCGAATCTCGCCGAGGATCGGCAGGGCAAACTGAACGAATCCGGCAGCGATGTCGCCACCGCGCTGAAACTGCTTACGGAGCAAGGCATCTCACCCGAGCGCATTCGCGCATTGCTCGATCAAGCATTGATCGTTCCGGTGCTCACGGCGCACCCGACCGAGGTCATGCGCAAGAGCATGATCGATCACCGCACGCGCATTGCCGAGCTGATGCGACACCGCGACCTGGGACGCACGGAATCGCCCGAAGGCGACGGGATCGAACCGGCGATCCTCAGACAGATTGCGCTCTTGTGGCAGACGCGGCCGCTACGCCGCGAGCGTCTCTACGTCGCCGACGAAGTCGAAATCGCGCTCGCTTACATGCGCGAAGTCTTCCTACCGGTGTTGCCAATGCTCTATTCGCGTTGGGAACGCGCGCTGGGCTATCGACCGCCGAGCTTCCTGCGCCTCGGCAGTTGGATTGGCGGCGACCGCGACGGCAACCCCAACGTCACGGCCGATTCGCTCGAGCTTGCGCTCAAGTCCGCATCCGAAGCGGTGCTGACGAGCTATCTCGATCAGTTGCATGCGCTCGGCGCAGAGCTTTCGGTGTCGGTCGAGCATGCCACCGTGTCGTCCGCAGTGATGAAGCTCGCCGCGGAGAGCGGCGATACGAATCCGGGCCGCGCAGACGAGCCGTATCGTCGCGCCGTGATCGGCATGTACTCACGACTTGCAGCAACCTTCGAGAGGCTCGTCGGGCACCCGCCTGCGCGGCGCGCTTCGACGTCCGCGCCGCCCTATCTCACCGCGGAAGAATTCCGTGCAGATCTGCTCGCCATCCAGCAATCGCTGGATGAAAGCGGCGCCGGACTGTTGTCGACGAGCAGCGGCCTGAGCCGCCTGATTCGCGCCGTCGAGACGTTCGGATTCCATCTCGCCACGCTCGACCTGCGCCAGAACTCCGATGTGCATGCGCGGGTCGTCGCCGAGCTACTGAAGGTGGCAGGCGTCGTCGACGATTACACGTCGCTCGACGAGGAGGCGCGCGTGGCACTGCTGCGGCGCGAGCTCGCAAGCGAACGACTGCTTGCAAGCCCCTATTCGAGCTATTCGCACGAGACGCAATCGGAGCTCGCGATCGTGCGTGCGGCCGCCAAGGCACACCAGCTCTATGGCACCGCTGCGATCACGACTTACATCATTTCGAAATGCGAAAGCGTTTCGGACATGCTCGAAGTCCACGTCCTGCTCAAGGAGGCAGGCCTCTATCGACCGAACGATCCGGCCGGCGCGAAGATCATGGTCGTACCGTTGTTCGAGACGATCGGCGACTTGTCGCGCGCGTCCGAGATCATGCGCGACTGGTTGGCATTGCCCGAGATTCGGCGCATCGCGCTGCATCGCGGCTATCAAGAAGTGATGCTCGGCTATTCCGATTCGAACAAGGATGGCGGCTATCTGACGTCGATGTGGAGCTTGAATCGCACCAGTCGAGAGCTCGCGCGCACGTTCCAAGAAGCGCAGACGGCGTTGCAGATCTTTCACGGTCGCGGCGGCGCAGTCGGCCGCGGCGGAGGATCGTCGTTCGCCGCAATTCGCGCGCAACCTGCAGGCACGGTGCAAGGCCGCATCCGCATCACCGAACAAGGCGAGGTCATTGCGGCGAAATACGGAACGCGCGAAGCGGCGGCGCTGAATCTCGAATCGATCGCCTCTGCGACGCTACTCGCATCGTTGGATCCGACTGCGGTCTCGGCCGACGAGGCCGGACGTTTCTCGCAAGCGATGGATACGCTCTCGCAAGAGGCGTTCAAAGCCTATCGCTCGCTCGTCTACGAAACGGAAGGCTTCAATACGTTCTTCCGGCAGATGACGCCGCTGCTCGAGATTGCAGAGCTGAAGATCGGCTCGCGTCCCGCTTCGCGCACTAAATCTGATCGCATCGAGGATTTGCGCGCCATTCCGTGGGTATTCAGTTGGGCGCAAGCGCGCGTGATGCTGCCGGGTTGGTACGGCGTCGGTCAGGCATTGCAAGCATTCACGGACCGAGGCTTGTTGCGGGAGATGGCGCAAGCGTGGCCGTTCTTCAAAGCCACGCTCGACAACATGGAGATGGTGCTCGCGAAATCGGACATGGCGATTGCCGAACGATACGCCACGCTCGTCCAGGATCGGTCGCTCGCCAAGCGCATTTTCGAGCGTATCCGCACGAGCTGGCAGCTGACGCACGACCGTTTGCTCGAGATCACAGATCAGTCGCGCTTGCTCGAAAAGAATCCTGCGCTCGACGAATCGATCCGCCTGCGCTTGCCATACATCGAGCCGCTCAATCTGCTGCAGGTGGAACTGCTGAAGCGCCATCGCGCCGGCGAGCGCGACGCACGCGTACGCGAAGGCATTCAACTCTCGATCAACGCGGTGGCGACGGCGCTGCGGAATAGCGGTTGAAGCGCAAAGCGGTTCAACCAGGCTGAAGACTGAAGGCTGAAGGCTGAAGGAAGAGCGCGCGGAGCGCGCACGCTGACCTCTTCCGTTGCAGACTAGTCGCGCCTCGCGTGTTCGACCCCTCGCCTAACCCTCTCCTTCAAAGGGGGAGGGGATTGAGCGCGTTTGCTACAGCCTACAGTCTCCAGCCCACAGCCGTTGTCGAACGTGCTCCCAAGCGCTTTGGGCTTCCCCCGATTTCGCGGACACCTTGCAAGAGGTGGACAATGCGGAAATCGGAGGGCAAGAGATGTCGACTAAGAGACGAAAGTTCACAGACGAGTACAAGGCTGAAGCAGTACGGATTTGGC
>Ga0207874_1000798_pt1 | contig 42119 bp, 39 predicted proteins | sample HigsolmetaAR201D_FD_184833 | JGI IMG/M metagenome (GOLD analysis project Ga0207874, IMG submission 184833) | Ionic liquid and high solid enriched microbial communities from the Joint BioEnergy Institute, USA - AR20-1-D (SPAdes) (version 2) ...
CGCTGCTGCGGCGGCAGCGCCAGCGACGCCCCCAGCAATTCACCGCGCCAATCGAGCTGCTCGCTCAGGCTGCCGGCCAAGTGCAGATCGCCGCCGAACCGGCCGCCAGCGACGCGCAGCGTCAGCGCATGCTGGCGGCGACCGCCGATGAGTTCGCCCTCCACGACACCGAAGCGCTCGTCCTGCCACCGCACGCCGCTGGCGCTGAACCGCACCTGGCCGCCGTCGCCGTAGCCGAGCTGCTGGATCTCGCCGCGCAACCGCAGGGTCGCCACCGCGGCCTGGTCCACCTGCAGATCGCGACCGTCCAGTTCGAGGGCGATGTCGGGCGCCTCAAGACTGCCGCCGACCTTGAAGCTGCCCGCCGCGGCCCCCTTCACTTGCGGCAGCAGCGCCGCCAGCCGCGGCAGGTCGAAACTGCCCTCCAGCGCCAGGCGGCGATCGACGCTGCCGTCGACGACGACGCGGTTGGGGCCGCTGCGCAGCTCCAGCCCGCGCAGGCGCCACTGCCCGTCCAGACCGCGCTCGACCCGGCCGCGCGCCCCCGCCGGGTAGCCGCGCAGGCGACCGCGAATCCCGGGGCTGCTGACCTGCAGGCGCAGGCGCCCGTCCTCGCGCAGCTGTCCTTCGCTGCTGGCCTCGCCGCTGAGACGACCCGGGTAATCCGCCACCACCACCCCAGGGTTGAGATCGCGGAAGCGGACGTGGGCTTGCCAGCGCACCCCCTTGCGCCAGTCGAACTTGCCGCTCGCCTCCAAGCTGCCGTCGAGCACCTCGCCCTCGAGGCGCGCGAGCTCGAAGCCATTCAGATCACCATTGCCTTGCAGCTTCCAGCGCCCCTCCGGCAGATCGGGACCGCTGACCGTGCCGGCCAGGCTGACCCGGTAGCCGTCGAGGCTGCCCTGGGCGGTGAGCAGGCCGTTACGCACGCTCACCTGCGGCTCGCCCCGCAGCGGCCAGCTCAGCGCCGGCCAATGCGCGTCGAGCTGGAACGGCAGCCGCGGATCGAGTGGCGCGATGCTGCCGCCGGCGCTTAGCCGCACGCCGCCGCTCAGCTCGGCCTTGGCGGCGAGCTGCTTGAGATCGCCGGCCAGGCTGCCGTCGAGCTCGACAGGCTCGGCCAGCTCGGCATGGGTCAGCCGGCCCTTGAGGCGCAGCGCCAGCGGATAGGTGTCGGCCAGCGTCATTTCGCCGCTGGCTTCGAGCTGCCCTTCGAGCATCTGCACCTGCAGCTTGCGCAGGTTCAGCGCCGGGCCCTTCAGGTCGGCGTTGAGCGCGACCATGTCGATATGCCAGCTGCCGCCGGCGGCGACGATGTCGGCATCCTCCAGCAGCAGCCCGTCGACCCGCAGATCCAGCGGCAGATCGATGCGCGGCAGCGGCCACACCGACTCGCGCGGCGCCGGCTCCTCGCCGCTGGCCAGCAGCTCCAGCCGCAACCCCTGCAGCCGGCCCCAGCGCAGGGTCACCGCGCTGCCGCTCGCCTCGCCGCTGGCCTGCAGCGAAGCCAGACTGGCGCGCACCGCGGGCGTCTCCAGCTGCAGATTGCGGGCCTGCAGCAACTCCAGGGTAACGATGACCGGCAGCCGCAGCTTGGCCGCCGGCTCGGGCGGGGCAGGCTCCTCCGGCGGCACGTCAGTGGCGGGCCGCTCGTCGTCGGCGGAATCACGGATGGTGAGCGTAGCGTCGTCCAGCCGCACCAGGTCGAGGCAGAGGGTGCGAGCGGGCAGGCATTGGGGCGTCCAGCCCAGCTGCGCGGCGCCGGCGTCGAGCGCGAACGTGCCGTCGTCCCAGCGCAAGGCGTGGACGGTCAGCCCGAACGCCAGTGAGCCTTCGGCCACCTCCAGCGCCAGCCGCGGCTCGAACCGCTGCGCCTGCCGCGCCAGCCAACGCGCGCCGCTGGTGGTCATGGTGAGCCAGGCCACCACCAGCGCGACGAGGACGACCAGACCGAGCAACGCGCTCAGCGCAACCTTGAGAAAACGCTTCACAGACGGGGACCTAGGGTGAAATGCAGCTCGAACGGTTTGTCGCGCTCACTGATCCCCCAGGCGAACTCGAGTCGGACCGGGCCGACCGGCGAGATCCAGTGAATACCGAAGCCCGCGCCCACCTTGAGGGGCTCGTCCAACGAGTTGGTCGCGTTACCGGCGTCGATGAAGGTCGCGACCTGCCACTTCTCGGCGAACCGGTAGTCGTATTCGATGCTGCCGGTATAGAGATATCGGCCACCCACGATCTCGTCCGACTCGCCCGGCCCGCTGCTGGTCTTGGGCGCGACGGTATTGTAATCGAAACCGCGGATGCTCTGATCGCCACCGGCGAAGAAACGCAGCGACGGCGGCAATCGGTCGAAATCCGAGGTCCAGATCTTGCCGAGGTCGGTGCGCAGGAACAGTTGATGGCGCGGCGCCAGCGGCACCAGCCAGCGGCCGCCCAGCCGCAGCCGCAGCAGCCGGATGTCCGAGCCGAACCATTCATCACCGCCCTCGACGCTGACCACATAGCGGTCGCCGGAGATCGGGTCCACGGCGTTGCCGCGGACACGGGTGCGGGTGTAGCTCACGCCCGGCAGCACCAGATCGGTGGTCTGCCGCGGCTGGCCGTCGACCTTGAAGTTGTCGCGGTTCCAGCGCACGAACACGCTACGCTGCCAACCGCTGCTCAGGCGCCAGTCGCGCTGCACGGCCAGCGTGAACCGGTCGCTGCGGGCGTCGGGGAAGCTCTCGGAAATGAGGCCGCTCTGGAAGCTGAGAAAATCGGTCAGCGGGCTGCGCAGCGGGATCTTGTACTCGCCGCTGATGCTCTGCCGAACCTGCGACACTTCCAGATCGGCTTCGGCGCTGTGGCCGTGGCGGTTGATCCAGGGGCGGGTCCAGGTCAAGCGCAGCCGCGGGCCGACGTCGGTGGCATAGCCGACACCGACGCCGACGCGGTTGGGCTCGGCCATGGCCAGCTCGACCTCCACCGGCACCGCATCGTCCTCGGCCTGCTCCGGCTGCGGACGCACCCGCACGTTGTTGAAATAATTGCTGTCCAGCAGATTGCGGTTGAGCTCGATCACCTGCTCGGCCTGGTACGGGTCATCAGGCTGGAACGGCACCAACCGCTTCAACAGCTCTTTCCTCAACGGCGTCTCGGAAAAACTCACCTCGCCGAAGCGGTAGCGTCGACCACTGTCGAAAGTGAGCAGCACCCGGGCGGTGTTGGCGTTGGCATCGACTTCGACCCGATGGCGGGTGAAGCGGGCGTCGAAGTAGCCGCGGCGCAGCGCCAAGTTCTCCAGCTGCTGCTTGCTGCTTTCGTAGAGGCCGTGATGCAGCGGACCGCCCTTGCGCAGCGGCAGGCTGGCGATCAGCTTCTGGAACTCGGCGTCGTCGCGCGCCTCGCCGTCGATGACGATGTCGACCTCGCTCAGGGTGACGCGCGGCCCCGGCTTGACCTCCACCCGGATGACGGCATCGTCGCCGTCGCGCTCGCGCGTTACCCGGATATCGGCGGCGTAATAGCCCAGCGCCTCGGCCGCTCGCTGCGCCGACGCCTGCACGTTGCGGCGGAACCGCGCCCCCGCCTCGCTAGCCGATTCCGGCATGGGGCCCACGTGGGCTCGGATGTTGTCGGCCAACTCGCCGTTCGCGCCCCGCACTTCCAACCGTACGGCAGCGGCGGCGCTCCCGGCCGCGAGGGTCGCGCACACGGCGAACAAAACGTTGTTGACCAAACGACGGGCCGCGGTAATGGCTGTTCTTCCTTATTGACCACAGGCCTTGACCACGCCGACCGGCGTCGCCGTGGCCTGTGTGAAGAGGCGACTATGATCAAGCAGACGGCGGACAGCGGCAACCCGCCGGCGCGCCGTCCTCCTCAGCTGGCCACCACCTTCACCGGTATCGTGCCGATACCGAACAGGCGCGTGAGTTCGGCCTCGCGCCCGCCGAGCAGGTCGGCCAGGGTGCAGCCGTCGAGCACCCCATAGAATGCCTCCAGGGCGGCGTGCAGCACGTGCTTGAGTTGGCACGCGGGCGTAATCACGCACTCATTGTCATCGCCGAAGCATTCCACCAGCCCGATGTCCGGCTCGGTTTCCCGCACCAGCGCACCGATGCTGATCTGCTCCGGCCGCTGCCGCAGGCGCAGGCCGCCGTTCTTGCCGCGCAGGGTGTCGATGTAGCCCTTGAGCTGGAGGTCGTGCACCACTTTCATCAAGTGGTTCTTGGAGATGCCGTAGCGGTCGGCGATCTCCTGGATGGTGGACAGCTCGCTGCCTTTGACGCCGAGATAGATCAGCACCCGGAGCGTGTAGTCGGTGTAGCGGGTCAATCGCATGCAACTCTCCTCTCAGCCGGGCCGTCCGTCCGCGCGCGGGCCGCTCAGGATCGGCCAATACAGTGCCAGGAACGCGACGCAGGCCAACACCCAGGCAGCGGCCGACACCAGCAGCCCGCCACGGTAGTCGCCCAGTCCGAACGCCGTCGCCAGCCGCGCCACGCCGGCCAGCAGCACGCTCCAGTAGATGAGCCGAGCGCCCCGAGGCAACCGCAGCGGCCTTCCCGTATGCCCCAACGATACCCGGGTCATGACCCCGAAGATCAGCGTACCCATGGCGCCGGCACCCAGCGCGTGCATCCACGCCGCCGGGCTCAGCCCGAGCAGCGGCGTCGCGGCCTTGAGGGACAGCGCAAGCACGATCCATGCCATGCCCAGGTGCAGAATCCACAGCAAGGGCTCGGCCGCGGCCCGCCAGCCGCGCCACTGCCAAAGCCGCCAGGCGTTGACCAGCGCCGCGGCCGCCGCCGCCAGCGCCCCGAGCCAGGGCCAGCCGAACGCCAGATCGGCCGGCACCATCAGCAGCGTCAGGCGCATGGCCCAGGCGTCCAAGCGCTCGGAGCGGCGCACCAGCTCCGGCGAGCCGCCGCGCAGGCGCAGCCAGTTGGCGGTGAACGCCGGCGTGATCCGGCCACCGATCACCACAATGATGACCGCGATCAGGTCCAGCGCCAGCACCTCGCCGACCGCCGCCCCCGCCGGCCAGATACCGGCGAAGCCCACGTGCATGAACACGTTGGCCAGCGTCAGCAGCGACAGCATGCCGACCAGCACCAAGTTGCGGTGATTACCGTGGCGCATGAGAACCTTGCCGACATAGGCCGCCAGCACCGGCAAAAAGCTCAAATCCGCCAGCGCCACCAGCCACGGCGGCAGCAGCCCCGACCCCCACAGCGCCAGCCGCCCGGCCAGCCACAGCAGGATCAGCGCCGCCAGCGGGCGCCCGGCGAGCGGCGGCGCGCCGGTCCAGTTGCACATGGCGGTGAGCAGGAAACCGGCGATGGCGGCCGGCACGAAACCGAACAGCATCTCGTGCCCATGCCACTGAGCCGGGTTCACCCCCAGCGGCAACGGCAAGCCGGCGAACAGGAACGCCAACCAAGCCGCTACCAGCGCCGCCCCGTACAGCGCGGCGAGCAGGAAGAACGGCCGAAACGGGAAGGCCAGCAGCGTCGGCGTGGCGATCGATCGCGGCGGATTGAGTTCAAGCACGATTAGGATTCCTCCTGCGGCGGCTGGGAGTCCGGCCGCGTCCACAGATAGGCGGCGACCCCGGCGAAGATCAGAGCGGTGATCAGCGGCAACGCCGGCCCGTCGCTAAGCCAGACCAGCAGGCACCAGCTCAGCAGCATCAGCAGCAGCGCGGCGCGCTTGGCGCGCCGCGGCACCGCCCGCTGCCGCTCCCAGTCCCGCAACAGCGGGCCGAAACGCGGGTGCTCGTACAGGCGGCGGCGCAGCCGCTCGGAACCGCGGGTGGCCGCCCATGCCGCCACCAGCAGAAAAGGCGTGGTCGGCAGACCGGGCACGACGACGCCTATCGCCCCCATCCCGACGCAGCCGTACGCCAACAGCAGATACGGCCAACGCGTCCGACGCCGGGAAGGAACGGCTTGGCGATCCGACATGCCCTCACCTCGACTCGTCATCCATTAACATATATTTGAAAAGAATCTTAACAGACTTGACGGCTATCAAGACCCGGCGCGGCAAGTTCGCTATAAGAGAGCCGATTCACGCATGTTACGGTCCCGCGACCGAGGAGTCCCCCTGATGCATCAAGGCCTGCAGTTCGACGCCGCTCTGCTGCGCAAGTACGATGTGCGCGGGCCGCGCTACACCTCCTACCCCACCGCGCCGCAGTTCTCCCCGGCTCTGGACGAGCATGCCTACGCCGAACTGGCCGCCGAGGCCGGCGCCCGCGACACGCCGCTGTCGCTCTACGTCCATATCCCGTTCTGCCGCACGGTCTGCTTCTACTGCGGCTGCAACAAGGTCGTCACCGCCAACTACGCGCGCGCCGAGAACTACCTGGACCGACTGGCGCAGGAAATGGCGCTGCAGGGCCACTGGCTGGGACGGCGCGAGGTCACCCAACTGCACTTCGGCGGCGGCACCCCGACCTACCTCAAGGAAGCCGACCTGCGCCGGGTGTTCGCCGACTTGAACCGGCATTTCCGCCTGAGCGACAGCGACCGGCGCGAATACTCGATCGAGATCGACCCGCGCACGGTCACGCGCGAGAAGATCGAGCTGCTGGCGGAGCTTGGCTTCAACCGCATGAGCCTGGGCGTGCAGGATTTCGACCCGGCGGTGCAGGCGGCGGTCAACCGCATCCAGAGCGTCGAGCAGACCGCCGCGGTGCTCGAGGCCGGCCGCGCCAGCGGCTTCCGCTCCACCAACATCGACCTGATCTACGGCCTGCCCAAGCAGACCACCGAGAGCTTCGACCGCACCCTCGACATCGTCCTGCGGCTGCGCCCCGAGCGGCTGGCGGTGTACAGCTACGCGCACCTGCCGCAGCTGTTCAAGGTGCAGAAACAGATCGACCCGGCCGAGCTGCCCGACGGCGAGGCCAAGCTGCGCCTGCTGGAGCTGACCATCCAGCGCCTCACCGCCGCCGGCTACGTCTACATCGGCATGGACCACTTCGCCCTGCCCGACGACGAGCTGGCCCGCGCCCAGCGCGACGGCACCCTGCAGCGCAACTTCCAGGGCTACTCGACCCAGGCCGAGCTCGACCTGGTCGGCCTGGGCGTATCCGCCATCGGCAAGCTCGGCGACGCCTACGCGCAGAACAGCAAGCAGCTGGACGACTACGGCCAGCGTTTGGAGGAAGGCCGGCTGGCGGTGGTGCATGGCGTGCGCATGAGCGCCGACGACAAGCTGCGGCGGGACGTGATCCAGGCGCTGATGTGCCAGGGCCGGGTCGACATCGCCCGCATCGAGGCCGCTCACGGCATCGTGTTCAACGACTATTTCGCCGCCGAGCTGCAGCGGCTGGTGCCGCTGCGGGAGGACGGGCTGGTGGAAGTGAGCGAGGAAGCCATCGAGATCCCGCTACGCGGGCGGCTGCTGATGCGCAACGTCGCCATGGTGTTCGACGCCTACCTCAAGCCCAGCGAGACCACCCGCTTCTCCAAAGCCATCTGAAGCGGCGCCGGCGGCTCCGGCCTAGAACCAGTACCAGCCGTGGCTACCGGCCACGGCGCCGGCCACCGTCAGCAAGCTGATGGCGAGCAGAAACCCGTGCAGGGCGTGCACCAGACGGAAAGTGGCCTCCGGCGCGCGCTCGGCGCGCCGCCGCAACCAGCGGTGCAGCAGCAACGGCTCCAGCACGAACAGCATCAGCGTGAAGAGCAGCCAAACCGCCAGCATGGCGTGGATCCACCAGAACCGCGCCAGGGTCAGCCGCTCCCAGCCGGTGAGGTGCAGCAGGTAGAAGCCGCTCGCCCCGGCGAGCAGCGTGGTGATCCGCGACTGGCGGGCGAAACGCGCCTCCACCTGCTCGAAGAACGCCACCCGCTCGCGCGGCGCTTTGAAGCGCCGCACCGCCGGCAGCAGCACGGTGGTGACCATCGCCACGCCGCCGATCCACAGCACGACGGCGAGCAGGTGCAGCACGCGGGCAGCGGCGAATTCCATGGCGGTCCTCCCCCGTCGGGCGGCGCGGGCGCCGAAGCGCCCGCCCGGGACTTACTTCTTCTGCGACTTGTGCAGCGCTTGGTCGATGTCCCAGATGATGTCGTCGACGGTCTCCAGGCCCACCGAGATGCGGATCATGTCGGCGCTCACGCCGGCCTTGGCCAGCGCCTCCTCGTCGAGCTGCCGGTGGGTGGTGGAGGCCGGGTGGATCACCAGCGTCTTGGCGTCGCCGATGTTGGCCAGGTGCGACAGGAACTGCACCGACTCGATGAACTTGATGCCCGCCTCCATGCCGCCCTTCACGCCGAAGGTGAACACCGAGCCGGCGCCCTTGGGCAGATACTTCTTGGCCAGCGCGTGGTAAGGGCTGCTCGGCAGGCCGGCGTACTTCACCCACGACACCAGCGGGTGAGCCTCCAGGAACTGCGCAATCTTGAGCGCGTTCTGCACGTGCCGCTCCATGCGCAGCGGCAGCGTCTCCAAGCCTTGCAGGAACAGGAACGCGTGCATGGGCGCCAGCGTCGGGCCGAGCGTGCGCAACGGCTCGCAGCGCGCCTTCATGGTGAAGCCGAAGTCGCCGAAGGTCTCGTAGAAGCGCACACCGTGATAGCCGGGCGAGGGTTCCACCATGGTCGGGAAGTTGCCGTTGTCCCACGGGAACTTGCCCGACTCGATCAGCACCCCGCCGATGGCGGTGCCGTGCCCGCAGATGAACTTGGTGGCCGAGTGCAGCACGATGTCGGCGCCGTGCTCGATGGGCCGGCACAGATAAGGGCTGGCCATGGTGTTGTCGATGAACAGCGGCAGCCCCGCCTCGTGGGCGATCGCGGCGATCGCCTCGATGTCCACCACGTTGCCCACCGGGTTGCCGATGGTCTCGGCGTACAGCACCTTGGTCTTGGGCGTGAGCGCGCGGCGGAAGTTCTCCGGATCGTCCGGATCGACGAAGGTCGTGTTGATGCCGAGCTTGCGCAGCGTGACGTTGAGCTGGCTGAAGGTGCCGCCGTAGAGGGTGCTGGCGGCGACGATCTCGTCGCCGGCCTCGAGAATGGTGAGCAGCGCGGTCATCTGCGCGGCCATGCCGGAAGCCACCGCCACCGCCGCCCGGCCCTTCTCCAACGCCGCCATGCGCTCCTCGAACACGGCGTTGGTCGGATTCATCATCCGGCTGTAGATGTTGCCGAAGGTGGACAGGTTGAACAGGCTCGCGGCGTGGTCGCTGGAGTCGAACACGTACGACGCGGTCTGGTAGATCGGCACGGCGCGGGCGCCGGTGGCCGGATCGGGCAGTTGGCCGGCGTGCAGGGCCAGGGTCTCGAAACCGAATTCTCTGTCAGCCATTGAACGATCCGTCTCAGTAAACCAGCGTGCGGGGACGCTTGGCGGAAATGACCTTGGTGTTGACGCCGACGAAGTTGAGCCCGCCGAACAGGCGCGCGTACTCGATCTTCATGCAGCGATCGACCACCACCTCCAGCCCCGCCTCCTCGGCCCGGCGCTGCGCAGCCTCGTTGACCACGCCGAGCTGCAGCCACAGCACCTTGGCGCCGATGGCGATGGCGTCCTCGACGATCGGTGGCACATCCTCCGGCTTGCGGAACACGTCGACCACCTCGACCGGCACCGGAATGTCCCTGAGCGAGGGATAGCACTTCTGCCCCAGCACCTCATCGTAGGCGGGGTTCACCGGGATCACGGTGAAACCGTGATCGAGCAGGTATTTAGCGGCGAAATTGCTGGGCCGGTGCCAGTTGGCGGACAGGCCGACCATGGCAACGGTCTTGTAAGTGGCGAGAATCCGGCGAATACCTTCGATATCGTCGACGGGCATGAGCCCCTCCTGCGCGATGAGGCGGAATACTGGGCGGATTGTAGCCGCTGTTGCCCGCCATGGGACCTGCTCGTTGTCGCAACCGGGCGAATTCGCTTGCCAAGCGGGGTGGCTATCAGCACCTTATTGGCGTGCCATCCACGCCAAATAACCCCCAATAAGGAGCACTCACTCGATGGAAACGATGCACTCTCTCACCCGTTGGCTGTGCCGGCCGCTTGCCGCCGTCATCTTCGCCACCTCGCTGCTCGTGCCGACGGCGCACGCCGGCATGATCGGCACCGCGGTAGCGGTCGAGCAGGCGCGCGTCGAGCAGCAGCGCGACGAGCTCAAGCGCTTCCTCGACCGTGACGAGGTCCGCCAACAGCTGGAGGCCTGGGGCGTCGATCCGAGCGACGCCAAGGCGCGGGTCGACCGCCTTAGCGAGCGCGAGCTGGCGCAGATGAGCGAGCGCATGGCGGAGCTGCCGGCCGGCGGCAACGAGATCATCGGCGCGCTGGTGTTCGTGTTCCTGGTGCTGCTCTTCACCGACATCCTCGGCTTCACCGACGTCTTCCCGTTCGTGAAGAAGACCGTCCGCTAAGCCCGTGATCCTCCGCCGTCTGTGCCTGCTGCTCGCGCTGCTGGCGGCGGGCTGCGCCGGCCCGGGCGTGCGCACACCGCCGCCCTCGGCCGGCGTGGAACTCACCGAGGTACCGTTCTTTCCGCAGCAGGACTACCAGTGCGGACCGGCCGCCTTGGCCACGGTGCTCACCTGGAGCGGCGCGCCCACCGAGCCGGAACAGCTGGTGGCGCGCGTGTACGTGCCGGCCCGCCAAGGCAGCCTGCAACCGGAACTGGTGGCCGAGGCGCGCCGCCACGGTCGGCTGAGCTACGAGATCGAACCGAGCTTCGGCGCCTTGCTCGCCGAGCTGCGAGCCGGCCACCCGGTGCTGGTGCTGCAGAACCTGGGCCTGGGCTGGTGGCCGGTATGGCACTACGCGGTGGTGGTCGGCTACGACCCCGACGCCGATGCGGTGATCCTGCGCTCCGGCCGCCGCCCGCGGCACGTGGTCGCCCGCGCCACCTTCGAGCGCACCTGGCGACGGGCCGAGCGCTGGGGCCTGCTGACCCTGGAGCCGTCTCGGCTACCGGCCAGCGCCAGCCCCGAGCGCCTGCTCGCCGCCGCCTTCGAGCTGGAACGCGGCGGCGACGGTTCGGCCGCCGAGCGCAGCTACCGTGCAGCGCTGGCGCGCTGGCCGGCGGAGCCGCGCCTGGCCCTGGCGCTGGCCAACCGGCAGTATGCGCGCGGGGCGCTGGCGGAAGCCGCCGCCACTTTGGAGCGAGCGCTCGCCGCCGGTGCCGTCGACGGCATGCTGTACAACAACCTGGCGCTGATCCGGCTGGCGCTGGGCGACGAGGACGGCGCGGAGCGGGCGGCGCGGCGGGCGGTGGAACTGGGCGGGCCGCTGAGCGACGAGTTCCGCGACACGCTGGAGCAGGTCTTGCGCGCGCGCTCGCGGCCGCTGCTCAATGGAACGCCATAGAAAATATCTGACAGCGACGCGGTGTTGCATCGCAACATGCGGCCGTGTTATTGTGCGACGCACAAAGCGGCGATCCGCCGCTCGGACCGCATAAGGATAGCCGTCATGATCTTCGATGACATTCTGAACACGAGCAACGCGCGTTTCGCTTCGCTGCTGGAGCCCGCCAAGAAGTTCAACTCCCTGGCCGTGAGCAATCTGGAGAAGCTCACCCAGTTCCACCTCGACGCCGCCAAGTCCTATGCCGACTTCGGCATCGAGCAGCTGCGCGCCGCCCTGTCCGTGACCGACGCCAAGAGCCTGCAGGAGTTCGTCTCCAAGCAGCAGAGCGCGGTCAAGGCCCTGAGCGAGAAGCTGTCCAAGGACGCCGCGACGCTCGCCGACCTGGGCAAGGAGTTCGCGACCGAGGTGCAGAAGCTGGCGCAGGAGCAGGTTGCCGCCTTCACGCCGGCGGGCAAGAAAGCCGCCTGATCCGACGCATCCAGCCGTTCGAGAAAAGGCCATCCTTCGGGATGGCCTTTTTATTTGCGCGCGTTCTCAGAACCCGAGCCGCACACCCACCTGCAAGCCGTCCTGCACCTCGTGGTCGCGGCCGCGGAAATCCACCTCGAAGAAGCGGTAGCCCGCGAACACCACTGCGGTGCGTGACAGCCCCGCCTCGACCCGCGCATCCAATTCGGTGACGCCGCGCGGGTCGCCGAAGGTCAGGATGTTGGGCGCGTACCAGGCATTGACCGCGAAGGTGAGCTGCGGACGCGAAGCCAGGCTGAACGCCGCGCCGCCACCGATGGCGATGGACGTGAGGGTCTCGTCCGGATCGTCCAGACGCCCCAGATAGCCCTTGAGGCCGACGTTGAACGTAAACGCCTGGCTGATACGGTTGACCGACGAGAACCGGGCGCTGCCGATGAGGTCGTCGTCCTCGTTGTAGAGCAGTCCCAGCCCCCACTCGGCGCCCTGCACATTGATCCCGCCGGCCGGAGTGGCGAACTCCAGCTGGGCGAAGTCGTCGCTGACACCCAGTTCGAGCGTGGAAGCGTGAGCCGCCGGGACCGCCATAACGGCGAGCGCGGCAGCGGCAAGAAGTCGACGCATGTGACCAGCTCCTTGTCTTCGTTGGACGTTAAACATGCACCGGCCGGACCGGCGGGGCACATCCTAGCAGCCTCGCTGCGCAAGCGGAAATTCGCGCGCCGACCAGCGTCGCCCTCATTTAGGAGGAACCTCCAAGTCTACTACCCCGGCGGGAAAGGTGTGCCATGATCGAATCCCCTCTCCTTCCTAACCTGCAAGGCTTCATCGACGGCCGCTGGTGCGGCGGCGACAGCGGTCGAGATTTCCCGGTCCTCAATCCGGCCAACGGCGAGTGCCTGGCGCGCGTGCCGCTGATGGGCGCCGCCGAGACCGAACGCGCGGTGCGAGCCGCCGAGAAGGCAATGGAGACGCCGACGCCGCTTACCAAGCGGCGCGCGCTGCTGCTAGCCATCGCCGACGCGTTGACGGCCCAGCGTCAGGAACTGGGCCGGATCATCACCCTGGAGCACGGCAAGCCGTGGCCCGAGGCGCAGGTCGAGGTCGACTACGCCGCCGGCTTCTTCCGCTACTGCGCCGAGCACATCGACGCGCTCGAACCGCGCCGGCTGAGCGAGCGCCCGCGCGGGCTCGCCTGGACCGTGCATTACCGGCCGGCCGGGGTGGCGGCGCTGATCACGCCCTGGAACTTCCCCATCGCCATGATCGCCAAGAAGCTGTCGGCGGCGCTGGCCGCCGATTGCAGCTGCGTGATCAAGCCGGCGTCGAAGACGCCGCTGACCATGATCGCCCTGTTTCAGCTGCTGGACTCGGCGGTCGGCCTAGCGCCGGGCAAGGTCAATCTGGTGATGGGCCCCGCCGGTCCCATCGGCGACACCCTGTGCACCCAGCCGGCGGTGCGGTCGGTGAGCTTCACCGGCTCCACCGAAACCGGCCGCGCGCTCATGGCCAAGTGCGCCGCCGGCCTCAAGCGGCTGACCCTGGAGCTGGGCGGTAACGCGCCCTTCATCGTCTTCGCCGATGCCGACCTGGAAGCGGCCGCCGACCAGCTCATGGCCAACAAGTTCCGCGGCGCCGGCCAGACCTGCGTGTGCGCCAACCGCATCCTGGTGCAGCGCGCGGTGCTGGCGCCGTTCACCGAGCTGGTCGCCGAGCGGGTGCGGCGGCTGCGGGTCGGCGACGGCATGGAGCCGGGCGTGGACATCGGCCCGCTGATCGGCCGCGATGGCTTCAACAAGGTCCGCCGTCATGTCGCCGACGCGCTGGCGCGCGGCGCCCGACTGGTGGTCGGCGAGCTGCCGCCGCCAGCCGACAAGGATTGGGGCTGTTTCTACCCGCCCACGGTGCTGACCGACGTGACGCCGGACATGGCCGTGCAGTGCGAGGAAACCTTCGGGCCGCTGGTGCCGATCATGCCGTTCACCGACGAGGACGAGGCCGTACGCCTGGCCAACGCCACCGAGTTCGGTCTGGCGGCGTATCTATTCAGCGGCGACGACGAGCGCGCCGAGCGGGTGATCCGCCGCCTGGAGTTCGCCCACGTCGGCCACAACACCGGCAGCGGCCCGACGCCGGAAGCGCCGTTCGGCGGCCGCAAGCAGTCCGGGTTCGGCCGCGAGGGCGGCATCGAGGGGCTGTTCGAGTTCGTCGAACCGCAGACCGTGCCGCGCGCCTGAGCGCGCGGGCTTGGCGAAAACGACCGCAACGGGTATCAAAGGAAGTCCGTCATTCGTCCGGGAGTTTTCATGAAGCCCGCCACCGAACGTTTCTCCGACCGCGTCGACAACTACGTCCGCTACCGGCCGAGCTATCCGCCGGCACTGCTCGACCTGCTGGAGCGGGAGTGCGGGCTCGGCCCGGGCGCGGTGGTCGCCGATGTCGGCGCCGGCACCGGCATCTTCAGCCGCTTGCTGCTGGAGCGCGGCGCGCGGGTGCTGGCGGTGGAACCCAACGCCGCCATGCGCGCCGCCGCCGAGCAACTGCTGAGCGGCTCGCCCGGCTTCGCCAGCGTGGCCGCCCCGGCCGAAGCCACCGGGCTGGCGGACGGGTCGGTGGACATCGTCACGGCGGCGCAGGCCTTTCACTGGTTCGACCGCGAACGGGCGCGCCACGAGTTTCGGCGCATCCTCAAGCCCGGCGGCTGGACGGTGCTGATCTGGAACGAGCGGGTGGTTGACACCACCCCGTTCCTGCGCGAGTACGAGCAGCTGCTGCAGGACTACGCGCCGGAATACGGCATCGTCGACCATCGCAACATCGGCCCCGAGCAGGTCGCCGAGTTCTTCGCGCCGGCACCGGTGGCCTTCCGCAGCTTTCCCAACTACCAGCGGCTCGACTTCGACGCGCTCAAGGGTCGGTTACTGTCCTCGTCCTACGCCCCCGTGCCCGGCCATCCCAACCACGAGCCCATGCTCGAAGCCCTGCGCCGCAGCTTCGACCGGCACCAGATCGACGGCACGGTGACGCTGGAATACCAGACCCGGGTGTTTTACGGCCGTTTCGACCGTTCCTGATCGGACCGCGCGCCGCGCCCGTCACCACTTCTCGATGTACGGCCGCAGGTCCAGCTCGAAGGTCCAGGCGTCGCGCGGCTGCTGGTGCAGTAGCCAATAAGTCTCGGCCACCGATTCCGGGCGCATCAGCTGGTCCGGCTTGAGGTTGGCTAACGCCTCGTCGCCGCCGCGCTCGCGGATGCGCTCGCGCACCCAGGCGGTATCGACCCCGGCATCGATCACCAAGTGGGCGACGTGGATACCCTGCGGGCCCAGCTCGCGGGCGCAGGATTGGGCCAGCGCCCGCAGCCCGAACTTGGCGCTGGCGAAAGCGGCGTAGCCGATGCCGCCGCGCAGTCCGGCGGTGGCGCCGGTGAAGAAGATCGAGCCGCGGCCGCGGGGCAGCATGTGGCGCGCCGCCTCGCGCGCGGTCAGGAAGCCGGCGTAGCACGCCATCTCCCAGACCTTGCGGAACACCCGCGAGGTGGTCTCCAGCAGCGGGAAATTGACGTTGGCGCCGATGTTGAAGATGGCCACCTCCAGCGGCGCCTCGGCGTCGGCGTCGCGCATGAAGGCGGCGACTTGCTCCTCGTCGCGGGCGTCGAGCGAGCGGGCGAATGCCCGACCGCCAGCGGCCTCGATCTCGGCTTTGAGCGGGGCGAGCTTTTCGCCCTGGCGCCGGCCGATGAACACCGTGTACCCCTCCGCGGCGAACTTGCGGGCGATGGCCGCGCCGATGAAATCGCCGGCCCCGACCACGGCCACCGTGGCGTTCCGCTGCGGCCGCGCCGTAGCGGCCGGTGTTCCTTGCGACGCTGTCATACCTGCCCTCTCCTCTCTGCCGATACTCGCCGCGCCGCCCCTCATGGCGACCATATAAGTTCAATAATAAAACCATAACAGGAGCGGCATGCGCCACAACTCATTTACATGGCTTGCCCTATCTTTCGGCGGCACGGCCGGTATGGCATCGTAAGTTCTATAATCACACGCAACGTGCACGCGGAAGGGCGCGGCCGCCGGAACACCGCTCGCGCCTGGCGACCACATACCGACAGCCGAGGAGGAGCGAAACATGACCGGGCGGATCGACTTCTATTTCGATTTCGGCAGCCCCAACGCCTATCTGGCCTACAAGGTCATCCCCGAGATCGAACGACGCATCGGGCCGGTGTTCGTGCTGAAGCCGGCGCTGCTCGGCGGCATCTTCAAGGCCACCGGCAACCAGTCGCCGGTCGTGGCCTTGGCCAACATTCCGGCCAAGCTCGCCTACGAGCGGCTGGAGATGCAACGCTTCATCAAGCGCCACGGACTCAGCCAGTTCCGCTTCAATCCGCATTTCCCGATCAATACCTTGCAGCTGATGCGCGGCGCCGTGCTGGCACGCAAGCTGGACCTGTTCGAGCGCTACGTGGAAACGGTGTTCGCCGCCATGTGGGAACGCGAGCTCGACATGGGCGACATGGCGGTATTCCAGCGCGTGCTCACCGAAGCCGGCCTGCCGGCCGAGGCGTTCATGACGGGCATCGGCAACGACGACGTCAAACGGGAGCTGGTCGAAATCACCGACGAGGCGGTCCGGCGCGGCACGTTCGGCAGCCCGACCTTCTTCGTCGGCGACGAGATCTTCTTCGGCAAGGACCGGCTGCGCGATGTGGAGGAGGAGTATCTGCGGCAGTACGGCAAGAGCGCCGCGCCGATCGCCTAGACGGCGCGTTGCCGGCCGGTGGGTGCAAATTTAAAATGTACTGTACATCCATGATGGATACAGAGCCCGTGGGCCGGACACGGGCTCCCCCGGCGCGCGCAGGAGACGACAGATGCAATGGAACGAACTGGCTCAGCAGCCGTGCTCGGTGGCGCGGACCCTGTCGGTGATCGGCGACCGCTGGACGCTGCTCATCCTCCGCGAATGCTTCCTGAAAGTGCGCCGCTTCGAGGAATTCCAGAGCCGGCTCGGCATCGCCCGCCCCATCCTCGCCGATCGCCTGCAGAAACTGGTCGATAACTTCGTGCTGACCAAGGTCGCCTACCAGGAGCGGCCGCTGCGCTACGAATACCGCCTCACGCCCAAGGGGCTGGATCTCTATCCGGTGATCATGGCCATCGTGCGCTGGGGGGACAAGCACATGGCCGGCAAGAAAGGACCGCCGCTGCAGTACCTGCACAGGAGCTGCGGCCATCACTTCCACCCAGTGCTGGTCTGCTCCGAGTGCGGCGAGCCGCTGGACCCGCGCCAGGTGCAGGTCGAGGTCGGCCCCGGCGGCCGCCACGCCGCCGACCTACCGCTCGAACCGCAAGCCGCCAAGCCGAAGCGAGCCGGCTCCTAACCTTCTCGCCCGGTTCCAGGTCCGGCCCCGTTCCCACCCGGGGCTGAAGCGGCACGGCGTGCGTGCGTTATCCCCATCCTGTGGACTTCGTCCCCATACTGGGCTCTCCCCGGAACCGGGCTCGCGCATGCACATCGCCACAGAGCGTGATCGGCTCGCTGCGGCTGCCGGGCAGATATACCGCAACCGGGCCTACGCAGAGCAATCCCCCCTATACGTTCCCTCCCCCTTCGCGGGGAGAGCGAGGCGAAGCCGGCTAGCACGGCCTCGCACGGATCCCGCCGCCGAGGCAGGAGCCGCGCGGCCGTGCACGACAAGCGGAGCGACACGCCTAGTACATCGCCGCGAACAGCTTGCGGCGGAACGACTTCACCAACGGATCGTCGGCGCCGAGCAGGTCGAACAGCTGCAGCAGCGTCTTGCGCGCCTGATCGTCGCCGTACTTGCGGTCGCGCTGGGCCAAGGCGAACAACCGGCTCATCGCGCCCTCGTAGTCGCCGCCGGCGATCTGGTGGATCGCCAGCTGATAGTCGGCCTCGGAATCCTTGGGGTTGACGGCGAGCCGCCGCTCCAGCTCGGCGGCCGGCGGCAAGCCCGGCAGCTGGTCGATGAACTGCAGCTGCGCTTTCAGCGCCTTGGCCTCGGGCTCCTCGCGCACGTCGGCCGGCAGCGACTCCAGCACCTGCCGGGCGGCATCGACCTCGCCCTTGGCGACCGCGATGCGCGCCATGTCCAACCGAATCAGGTGATCGTTGGGCGCCAGCTGCGCCGCCCGTTCCAGCACCGCCAGCGCCTGGTCGAGCTGCCCTTCCGCGGCCAGCTGCCGGGCCTGGGCGCGCAGCTGATCGGACGGTTTGAGCACATGGCGGTCCAGCATCGCGCGGATCGCCCCTTCCGGCTGCACGCCGACGAAGTGGTCCACCACCTGGCCGTCCTTGAACACCATCACGGTAGGCAGGGTGCGCACTCGGAAATAGCCGGTCACCGCCGGCTCCTGGTCGGCGTTGACCTTGGCCAGCACGAACGCGCCGCGGTAGGCCTCGGCCAACTGGGCGAGGATGGGCATCAGCACGCGGCAGGGCTGGCACCAGTCGGCCCAGAAGTCCACCACCACCGGCTGGCGGTAGGAGCCTTCGATGACGATCTGCTGAAAGTTGTGCTGGGTGACGTCGACGATGAAGGGGGAATTGCTCATGACGAACCTCCGATGGCGGCAATGCTAGCGCGATCGTCCCCCCGAGGCGACCGGTCGGTCGGCGCGGCGCCCGCTCCCCCCTCCGCAGCGGGCGCCGCCCTTCCTCACCCCCGCGGTTTCAAATCATCGGGCAGCGTAAAGAACGGCGCCAGCTGGCCCCGCATCTCGCGCGCCTTGCGCAGCTCGTCCCGCGCCACCACCCGCAGGTGCACCTCGTCCGGCCCATCCAGGAAGCGCATAGCCCGGCCCCAGGTCCAGAGATAGCTGAGCGGCGTGTCCGGCGACAGGCCCATGGCGCCGAACACCTGGATGGCGCGGTCGAGCACCCGGGTCTGCAGCTGGGCGGCCACCACTTTGATGGCGGACACGGCGGTGCGGGCCGACTGTGCGCCGTAGGTGTCGATCTGCCAGGCCGCCTGCAGCACCAGCAACCGGGCCTGGTCGATCTCCAGCCGCGAATGGGCGATCCAGTCGGCGACGTTGGCGTGATCGGCCAGATACTTGCCGAAGCTGCGCCGCTCCAGCGCTCGCTCGCGCATCAGCTCCAGCGCCAGCTCGCACTGGCCGATGGTGCGCATGCAGTGATGGATGCGTCCCGGCCCCAGGCGCGCCTGCGCCATGGCGAAGCCGTCGCCCTCCTTGCCCAGCAGATTGCCGGCCGGCACCCGCACGTTGCGGAACACCAGCTCGCAGTGCCCCTCCGGCGAGTGGTAGTGCATGATCGGGATGTTGCGCACGATCTCCACCCCCGGCGTATCCAGGGGCACCAGTACCATGCTGTGACGCCGGTGCGGCTCGGCGTTGCGATCGGAAACGCCGAGCACGATCGCCAGCCGGCAGTTGGGGTGGGCCACGCCGGTGATGAACCACTTGCGGCCGTTGATGACGTACTCATCGCCGTCGCGGACGATGCTGGTCTCGATGTTGGTGGCGTCGGAGGAGGCCACGTCCGGCTCGCTCATGGCGAAGCAGGAGCGGATCTCGCCCTCCAGCAGCGGCATCAACCACTGCTTGCGCTGCTCCTCGGTGGCGAACAGGTGCAGCAGCTCCATGTTGCCGGTGTCCGGCGCCGAGCAGTTGAACACCTCGGAAGCCCAATGCACCCGCCCCATGATCTCCGCCACCGGGGCGTATTCGAGCGTGGTCATGCGGGTGCCCGGCTCGTCGTCGCGCAGCCCGGGCAGGAACAGGTTCCACAGGCCGTCCCACTTGGCCAGCGCCTTGAGATCCTCGATCAGCTGCAGCGGATATCGCCCTTCGGCGACTTCGCGATGCCACTGCAGGTTATGGGGTAATACGTAGCGGTCGATGAAGTCGCGCACCCGCGCGCGCATCTCCTCGACCTTGGGGCTGTAACTGAAATCCACCGAACGCTCTCCTCCTGCGGCCGCCACGCGGCGGCCGAAGCATACACCCTAGCGCCTGACAAACGTCAGCCCATGATGTAGATCAAGCGAAACCCACGAAGCTGGAGCGAATCGGCGCCGGCGGCTACGCTGGTCGGCACCTGATCCGCCCGATCCGACAAGAGGAGCCGTGACATGTTTCGCACCACTGCCCTCACCGAACTGCTCGGCATCCGTCTGCCGCTGATCCAGGCCCCCATGGCCGGCGGCATCACCACCTCGCGGCTGATAACCGCCGTCTCCAACGCCGGCGCGCTGGGCTCACTGGCCGCCGCCCTGCTCTCGCCCGAGCAGATCGCCGCGGCGGTGGCCGAGATCCGCGCCGGCACCGAGCGGCCGTTCGCCGTCAATCTGTTCGTCCTCGAACCGGTGCAAGCCGACCCGGCGCAGCTGGCCCGCGCCAACGCACTGCTCGCGCCGATTCGCGCCGAGCTGGGCTTGCCGCAGCCGCCGGTGCCGGAGCGCTTCGCGCAGGACTTCGCGGCGCAGTTCGACGCGCTGCTGGAAGCGCGCCCGCCGGTGGCCAGCTTCACCTTCGGCATCCTCGACCGCGATCGCATGAGGGCGCTGAGGCAGCGCGGCATCGTCGTGATCGGCACCGCCACCACCGTGGCCGAGGCGCGTGCCTGGGAGGCGGTCGGCGCCGACGCCGTCTGCGCCCAAGGCGCCGAGGCCGGCGGCCACCGCGGGACTTTCCTGGGGGATTTCGAGCGGGCGTTGATCGGCACCATGGCGCTGGTGCCGCAAGTGGCCGACGCGGTGCGCGTGCCGGTGATCGCCGCCGGCGGCATCATGGACGGCCGCGGCATCGCCGCCGCGCTGACGCTCGGCGCCGCCGGCTGCCAGCTGGGCACGGCGTTCCTGAGCTGCCCCGAGGCGGCCATACCGGCCGGCTACAAGGCGCGACTGCGGCAAGCGCGCGACGACGAGACCGTGGTCACCCGCGCCTTCTCCGGCCGGCCGGCGCGCGGCCTGTTCAACGACTACCTGCGCCGCCTGCAGCCACACCAGCACGAATTCCCGCCCTACCCGATCCAGAACGCGCTCACTGGCGACATTCGCCGCGCGGCGGCGGCCGCCGACCGGCCGGATTATCTGTCGCTGTGGGCCGGGCAAGGCGCGCCCATGAGCCGGGCGCTGCCGGCCGCCGAGCTGGTGGCGACCCTGGCGGCGGAAACCGAGCAGGCACTGGCAGCGCGCAACGGGCTATGATGGCGGCTTAGACCTTCGCGGTGGGGACGGCCCCATCGCCGCTCCGTTCCCGCGGGGACGACCCCGCCCGCAGTGAAGAAAGCCATCGCTATGTCCTGGCTCATCCTGTTCGTCGCCGGCCTGCTCGAAGTGGTCTGGGCGGTAGGGCTGAAGTTCACCGCCGGCTTCACGCGCCCGCTGCCCACCGTGGCCACCGTCGCCGCCATGATCGCCAGTCTCGGCTTGCTCGGGCTGGCCATGCGCAACCTGCCGGTCGGCACGGCCTATGCGGTGTGGACCGGCATCGGCGCGGTCGGCACCGTCCTGGTGGGAATCGTCTGGTTGGGCGAGTCCGCCGCCCTCGGCCGGCTGCTGTCGCTGGCGCTGATCGTCGCCGGCCTGATCGGCCTGCGCCTGAGCAGCAGCTGACCCCTTCCTTTCGCGCTCCGACGCCCCGGGCTCCCGGGGTGGGGTTCGACTCATCCGGCCGCGGACGCGCCTTCGCGCGCGCCCCTCCCGTGTCGTCGCGCACCTTACAACTAAAGTCTAGGTTTCCCCTGCGCCGGCCTTGCGGCAGCTTTACGCCATCGTCATGTAGCAAGACCAAAACAACGATCCGGCGGCGAATTCGCGTCCACTCGCCAGGCCGGGCCGACCGCGGAGGAGATACCATGAGCACCGTAACCGCCTCGGAGGAGTCCGTCCTGCTGGTGCATCGCCAGGACGGCATCGCCACCGTCACGCTCAACCGTCCGCAGCAATACAACGCCCTGTCGCAGCAACTGCTGCTGGCCCTGCGCGACACGCTGGATCAGCTCAAGGACGACCCGACGGTACGGGTGGTGATCCTGGCCGGCAACGGCAAGGCCTTCTGCGCGGGCCACGACCTCAAGGAGCTGCGCGCCAAGCCGGACAGCGCCTTCCACCGCGAGCTGTTCAGTCTGTGCAGCGAGGTCATGCTGCGCATCGTCCGCCTGCCGCAGCCGGTGATCGCCCAGGTCAACGGCATCGCCACCGCCGCCGGCTGCCAGCTGGTGGCCAGCTGCGATCTAGCGGTGGCCGCCGACGACGCCCGCTTCGCCACCTCCGGCATCAATCTCGGCTTCTTCTGCGGCACGCCCGGCGTGGCGCTGAGCCGCAACCTCGCCCGCAAGCATGCGCTGGAGATGCTGTTCACCGGCCGCTTCCTCGACGCTCAGGAGGCTCAAGCCAAGGGGCTGGTGAACCAGGTGGTGCCGGCGGCCCGGCTGGCGGAGGCGACCCGGGAGCTGGCCGCGGTCATCGCCGCCAAGCTGCCGGCGGCCATCCAGGCCGGCAAGCGACTGTTCTACGAGCAGCTGGAAGCCGGCCTGGATCGGGCCTACGCCCTGGCCACCGAGCTGATGGTCTGCAACCTGGCCGACCCCGACACCGAGGAAGGCATCGACGCCTTCCTTGAGAAACGCCCGCCGCGCTGGCAGCCGCGCTGATCGCCTACGCACGCCCCGCCACGAATTCGGATCGCAAGGAGCTCCGGAGACCGTCATGAGCAATATGTACGACACTGACCTGCCGAAAAACGCCGCCAACTACGTGCCGCTCTCGCCGCTGACCTTCATCGAGCGCACCGCCAGCGTCTACCCGCAGCGCACCGCCGTCGTTCACGGCCAGATCCGCCGCACCTGGGCAGAAACCTACGCCCGCTGCCGGCGGCTGGCCTCGGCGCTGGTCAAGCACGGCGTGGGCAAAGGCGACACGGTGGCGGTGATGCTGCCGAACATCCCAGAAATGCTCGAGGCGCACTTCGGCGTGCCGATGGCCGGCGCCGTACTCAACGCGCTCAACATCCGCCTCGACGCCGAGGCCATCGCCTACATGCTGGATCACGGCCAGGCCAAGGTGCTGATCACCGACCGTGAATTCTCCGACACCATCGCCAAGGTGCTGGAGCGAGTGGAGCGCAAGCCGCTGGTGATCGACGTCCATGACCCGCTCTACCAAGGCGGCCGCGATCTCGGCGAGATGGACTACGAGGCGTTCATCGCCCAAGGCGATCCGGAGTTCGCCTGGCTGCCGCCCGACGACGAGTGGCAGGCGATCGCGCTCAACTACACCTCCGGCACCACCGGCAAGCCCAAGGGCGTGGTCTATCACCACCGCGGCGCCCACCTGAACGCGGTCGGCAACATCCTGGTGTGGTCCATGGCCCAGCACCCGGTGTACTTGTGGACGCTGCCCATGTTCCACTGCAACGGCTGGTGCTTCCCCTGGACCATCACTGCCATGGCCGGCACGCACGTCTGCCTGCGCCAAGTGCGGCCCGAGCCCATCCTGTCGCTGATCCGCCAGGAGAAGGTCACCCACTTCTGCGCCGCGCCGATCGTGCTCAACAGCCTGGTCAACGCGCCCGCGGAACTCAAGAAGGGCATCGATCACCCGGTCAAGGCCATGACCGCCGGCGCCGCGCCGCCCGCCGCCGTGCTGGCCGCGGCCGAGGCCATGGGCATCGAGGTGACCCACACCTACGGCCTGACCGAGGTATACGGGCCGGTGACCGTCTGCGCCTGGCACGAGGAGTGGAACGACAAGCCGCTGGAGGAGCGGGCCCGCCTCAAGGCGCGCCAGGGCGTGCGCTACCACATGCTGGAAGGGCTGATGGTGGCCGATCCCGACACCCTGGAGCCGGTGCCGCGCGACGGCGAGCACATGGGCGAGATCTTCATGCGCGGCAACAACGTCATGAAGGGCTACCTCAAGAACAAGGAAGCCACCGAGGAAGCCTTCAAGGGCGGCTGGTTCCACACCGGCGACCTGGCCGTGTGGCACCCGGACGGCTACATCGAGATCCGCGACCGCTCCAAGGACATCATCATCTCCGGCGGCGAGAACATCTCGTCGATCGAGGTCGAGGGCGTGCTCTACCGCCACCCGGCGGTGCTGGAGGCGGCGGTGGTGGCGCGCCCCGACGAGAAGTGGGGCGAGACCCCCTGCGCTTTCGTCACCCTCAAGGAGGGCATGCAGGCCACCGAGCAGGAGATCATCGAGTTCTGCCGCGCCAACATGGCCCACTTCAAGGCGCCCAAGACCGTGATCTTCGGACCGCTGCCCAAGACCTCGACCGGCAAGATCCAGAAGTACGTGCTGCGCAACCAGGCCAAGCAGCTGTAACGGCATCGCCGATCACCTCGGGGGCCGATCCCGGCCCCCGACGCTCGCCGTCCCCCACGCGAACCAACGCAATACCGCTAGGGCATCTCCTAGCTGTGCCCCTCCCCCGGATTGGGTACTGTCACCAGCGAGCCCATTCTCAGGCCTTGGCTGACAGGTCCATCGACAGCCGTGGCGTCACGCAACGCAGGTAATCATTGACGATGGAACCGGACCATACCCGGCCGCTCGGCTCTTTTCGCCCTGTTGGCCACCATTCTCGACCGGCCCGGGCGCATGCCAGGGCGCTCGTCATGCCCGCCTCGTGCGCCCGCCCCCTGAACATGCCGAACGGCCCCGATGCGGACCGCGGCTACGCGCAACCGGCCAGACAGCGGACCGTGCTGATCATCGACGACGATCGCGCCATCCGCGATTCGCTGTGCATGGCACTGATCGACGAAGGGCTGGACTGCCTGGCCGCCGCCAACGGCGCGGAAGGCATCGACCGGCTACGCGAAGCCGACAGACTGCCGGATCTGGTGATGTTGGACCTCATGATGCCGGTCATGAGCGGCTGGGAATTCCGCGTCCGGCAGCTGTCCGACCCTCGGCTGGCCGACATCCCGACCCTGATCCTCACCGCCACCGGCGACACCGCGGCCCACGTCGGCGAACTGCGGGCGCAGGGCGTGCTGCGCAAGCCCTTCGACCTGGACACCCTGCTCGACGCCATCGCCTGCCATCTGCCCGGCTGGCGACCAAGCGGCGGATGAGCGCGCACGCCGCCCGAGCGGCCCCGCCCCCCGCTGACGCCTCACGAGAGTACCGCATGGACGTCCCCCCCAACCACACATCCGGCGCCAGCCCCGCTCCACTCCCTCTGAGCGAAGCCAACGCCCGCGCGCTGATAGACAGCGTGCTGGACTACGGCATCCTCATGCTCGACCGCGACGGCACGGTGCTCAGCTGGAACGCCGGCGCCGAGCGCCTGCTCGGCTATCGCGCCGACGAGGTCATCGGCCGCCACTTCGGCCTGTTCTACACGGCCGACGACCTGGCCGCCCACCGTCCCGAGCAGGAGCTGCGCACAGCGGCCGAAAGCGGCCAGTTCAAAGAGGAAGGTTGGCGGGTGCGCAAGGACGGCACCCTGTTCCGCGCCCATATGGCGGTCACCGCGCTGCGCGACGAGGCCGGCGAGCTCGACGGTTTCGCCAAGGTCACGCACGACGTCACCGAGCGCTGGCAGGCCGAACAGGCGCTGCGCCAGAGCGAGGAGCGCTTTCGCATCCTGGTCGAGCAGATCCACGACTACGCGATCTTCCTGCTCGATCCATCCGGCCGGATCACCACCTGGAACGCCGGCGCCGAGCGCATCAAAGGCTACCAAGCCTCGGAAGTGCTCGGTCGGCACGTCGAGCTGTTCTACACCCCCGAGGATCAGGCACTGCACAAGCCGTTGCGGCTGCTGCAGCTGGCCGACCGCCAGGGCGTGACGCACGACATCGGCTGGCGGGTGCGCAAGGACGGCAGCCGGTTCTGGGCCGATGTGACCATCACCGAGCTGCGCGACGGCAACGGTCAACTGTACGGTTTCGCCAAGGTGGTGCGCGACCTCACCGAGCGGGTGGAAGCCGAGGAAACCGCCCGCGCCTACGAGGCGGCGCGGGAAGCGGTGCGGGTGCGCGACGAATTCCTGTCCATCGCCGCTCACGAGCTGCGCACACCGCTGACCGCGACGCTGCTGCAGCTCAAGGGGCTGGAGCGGCTGCTCAAACGCGGCAACGGTCCCTGCGAGCGCGAGCCGATCACCACCCGCCTGGCGCTCGCCATCGAGAGCGGCGAACGCATCGCTGAGCTGATCGAGAATCTGCTCGACGTCTCGCGCATCGCCACCGGCCGCATCCGCCTGAATCTGGGCGATTTCGACCTCTCCGACGCCGTACACTCGGTGCTGGCGCGCATGCAGGGGCTGCTGCAGGACTCCAGCTGCGAGGTGGTCCAGCGCCTGCAGCCGGGGATCACCGGCCGCTGGGACCGCCTGCGGCTGGAGCAGGCGCTGGTGAACCTACTCGCCAACGCCTGCAAGTACGCCCCGCAGTCCGAGATCGAGGTGGGGCTGGCGCGCCAGGGCGACGGCGTGCGGCTGTGGGTCAAGGATCAGGGGCCGGGCATCGCCGCCGAGCATCTGGAACGTATCTTCCGTCGCTTCGAACGCGCCGTGTCGGTGGCGCATTATGGCGGCCTGGGGCTGGGCCTGTACGTGACGCAGCAGATCGCCGAACTGCACGGCGGCCGCATCCAGGTCGACAGCAGACCCGGCGAGGGCAGCACGTTCACCATCCTGCTGCCGCTGTGCACTGCCGAGACGAACGCCGACGCGCCTGCCGACTAACGCGTCGGTCCCAGCGGCTCTAAGTTCTGATCTCGCAGCCCGACCAGCAGCGCCTCGCCGTCGGGCGCCACCCGCAGCTCACCGAACCGGGCCATCTGGTACGTGCTGGCCGTCCCCTCCTGAAAGAAATAGGCGTCGGTGGCGATCAGCGGCTGGCGGTTGCGTATGCGGTAGCGCAGCCGCAGCTCATTGGCGGCCAGCGGGCCGCCGTCGTCCTTGCGCACGTAATGGCCGACGCCCCGCTCGTCCAGCGCCAGCACCAGGTAACCGTCGTCGCTGCGCTCCTGCGCCCACAGCGTGCCGAAGGCATCGCGCGCGACCCGGAAGTTCAGCGCCATGTAATCGCCCTGCATCAGCGAGCGCGGATCGACCGGCACCAGTTCTAGCAGCACCGGCCGGCCCTCGCGGCGCAGCCACTCCTTGGCGACGATGTCGTAATTGGCGACCAGCAGCACGGCGATGCCGACCAGCACGGCAAGCAGGCTACGCATGGTTTCGCGCCTCCGAAACCGGCCACAGGGTGCGCAGCGCATAGCGCGCGGCAAGCAGCGCCGCACCGAGCGCCATCAGCAGCAGCGATTTGTGCAGCAGGGACAGCTCCAGCCAGTAGTAGTAATTGCCGAGATAGAGCAACAGCGCGCCCACCGCCAGCCCTGTGAGCACACGGTCGCCGTTGGCGAAGCCGAAGAGCAGGCCGAGCAGGAACGGCGCCAGCCCGGGCGCGAAGCAGCTGGCCAGCGCGGGCGGCACGCTCAGGATCAGCGCCAGGCGCCCCCCGGCGCCGTCGACCGCCACGCCCTCGCGCCGAAGCAGCAACGCCACTGCGGCGAGCAGCAGCAGGCCGTAGCCGGCCCGCAAGAGCCAGCCCGGCGGCGGAACCGTACCGGCACCGGACGCCAGCCAGCGCTCGGACGTCATGGCGGCCAGCAAAGCCAGCATGATGCCGTAACCCGCCGCCCGCTTCAGGCCGGCCAGGCGCGCCCACTGGAACTCGGTCAGCCACAGCCATGCCAGCAGCGCGGTCAGGACCAACGGCGCCGGCGGCCACACCCGCCACCAGCCATCGCCCAGAAAAATCAGCGCCAGAGCCGCCGTGAGCGCACACCAGACCCGGTGCAGGAACACCGGCACCGCCGCCGCCATGAGCACCGCCAGCACCAGAGCGGCCAACGCCAGCTCGGATTGGGACGGGTCAAAATGCACCGTCAACGCTACCAGCACCAGACCTTGACCGGCCAAGCTCAGGGCAAAGGCGCTTTGCGCGCAGAAATCGTTGCCGCCATAGGAGCGAGCCAAGCCGGCCGCCGCCGCGCACAGCGCCGCGCCCACGCCGAGTCCGAAGGCCAGCGACTCACTCAGCGCCAGGAACAGCAGCAGGCCGAGCGCACCGAGCACGCACAGCGAGCCGAACCAGCCGACGATGCCGAGCATTATCCGAACATACCAGGGCGTATGGCTCGGCTCGCCCGGCGCCTCGCCGGCCACCAGCCGGCGCTCCCGCAGCTCGGCCCAGAGCGACGACCGCGACGCACTCATGCCTGGATCTCCGCGTTCGCCAGCCGCCGCAGCCAGACCGCGGCAACCGCCGACATGCCGATGCCGACCAGCCCAGCCAGCATCAGGCCACCCGGTGAATCGAGCACGGCATCGAACACCCAACTAATAAGAGCGGTGACGACGGCGACGATCACCGCCAGCGCCAACACGGCGAGCATGTAGAGGTCGCGCCGCCAGCGCAAATAAACCGCCGCGCTAGCCAGCAGCCACAGTAGCCAAAGCGCCGCCGCACCGGTGGAGGCGCCGAAACCGTAGATCCACAGCAGAGCCATCCAGGTCAGGGCGGCGCCGGCGGCCGTGGCGATGACGCGCGGCCCCCAGGGGCGGTCGAAGCCGCGCACGCCGCGGGCGCCGGCCAGCTCCCACGCAATCAGCGCCGCCAGATCGATTAGCGCGTGCGGCAGCAAGCTCGGCTCGTCCAGACCGGGCCACCCCCAGTCCAGGCCGAAATGCCGCAGATACAGCGCCAGCGCCACGTGCACCAGCACGAGCCACAGCAACCACAGCGCCGGCAGACGCGCCAGCAGCGTCCAGGGTAGGATCGCGCCGGCCCAGGCCACGAACAGCTGATAGGTGTCAGCGCCGGTCTGGTAGATCTGGCCGATCAGCGCGAACAGGGCGCCGACCAGCAGCGAGGCCAGCAGCACCGCCGCCTTGCCGGTCGGCGAGTCCAGCCCGGCGCGCCATATTGCCAGCAGGCAAGCGAGGATGGGCAGCTGCGCCAGAGCGAGCTTACCGAACCGCCCCAGCGCGTCCCAGTTGTAGGCGAAGAAGAAGATTACGCCGGCGCCGAGGCTGACCACGCCCAGCCACAGCAGCAGCCGGTCGAGGAAGCGGCGCCAGTGCTGCGGCCCAGGCAGCGCCTGCGCGACGGTAAGGGCATCGCGCAATCCGCGATCGGCGATCAGCCCTTGCTCGGCCCAATCCAGAATGTGGTCGCGATCGCTTGGCATTCCCCCGTCCTTGTCATACTCACGCGGTCATATTCACGCGCACCGCGCGCAACCGGCGCCTCCCTGTCCTGGCCGGGAACGCTACACGCAAAGCGATCGGCGCTTCAAGCGCGATAGGAACAGCGGTGTCGACAGGCCCGGCCGGCGCCGGCCGGGCCTCGCGCCGTCAGCGCGCGCGGCGCTGGAAGGTCCAGGACACCTGGTCCACGCCGAAGCAGCTGAAGCTGCCGCTGAGCACGCTCTCGTCGCCGTACGGATGGCGCACCGCCTCCAGGCACGGATAATAGGGCGCCACCTGGAACATGTCGCCGTTGAGCTCGGTGGAACCGTCGCCGCAGGTGACCGTCACGCTGCCAGTACCGCCCACGGTGAACATGTGCTGCCGGGGATAAGCGCTGTTGCTCGCGGTGTACACCACCAGGCTGCCGGCCGGATCGTCGGGGGTACCGCTGGCGATCGGCACCCGGTAGGGGCCGGGGTTGCAGGTCGGATCCTTGAGGGTGACGGTGATGGTGCCGCTCGGCAGATAGCTGCGCACGTCGCCGAGATCCTCGTACAAGGTCCAGGCGACCTCGGCGGTCATATCGTAGAGCGCGTTGCTCATCGTCAACGTACCGGCGTAGTCCGGGCCGTTGTCGTCGACGATGCGCACCTCCGCCGCCAGCAGTAGCCGCGCGGCGCTGCCCTGATCGACGCGCGCGCTCACCGTCACCGTATCGGGATTCGGCACCCGGCCAGGGGCGTTGAAGCGCGCGGACGCCTGATCGATCTTCGCCACCGTGCCGGTGACGCCGGAACCACCGGCGCTGCCGTTGACCGCCCACTCCTGCACGAACCACAGCGGCGCCAGCCCATCGTCGCTCTGGCCGTCGCAGCGCATGCCCAGCGGCACCAGCCCGTCCTCCTCGGCCGGCGCCGGGTAGCAGTCGACCACCCGCAGAGTCAGCGACTCGCCGGTCTTCACCGTGGCCGCGCGCGGCTGCAGCTGCAGCCCGGCGACCAGCGACCAATCGCTGAAGTGGGTGGTTTCGACGGTCACGGTACGGGCGGTGGTGTCGACCTGCGGCGCCCCCGCCCACTCCCAGGTGCGGTCGGCGCGCTGGTAGGCCACGCCGAGCGCGTCAGCGGCGGTGCCGGCCAGATCGTCGGCGCCGTAGCCGAACACCAGCTGCACCGGCAGCGCGAAGCTCAGCCCCTCCGGCGTCAAGCGGAAAGCGTCGCCGCGGCCGCCATGAGCCTTGTTCTCGATGGGCAGCAGGCTGAGCTCCACGTCCCGGTCGAGAGCGCCGGCGGGCACATGCACGGCGAGGCGGCCGTCCGCCGAGCTCAGGCTGCCGCCAAGACTGCCAATCGTGGCCGTCACCGCGGCACCGACGGGCCGGCCGACCTCGGTCGGCGCCCCGACGGGCTCGGTCGGCTCGATCGGATCGGGTTCATCGGGAAGCTGCTCGCCGTTTCCACTGCCGCCGCCACCGCCGCACGCGGCCAGAGCGAGCGTCAAAGAGCAAAAAAACGCTAAGCGCAAGCGCCAGACATAGGGGAATTTCATGCTGAGGAAGTCCTGTGCTAACTGCGTAAGGCGTGCGCCGGGTGGCGGCACCCGGCCACCGTAGAAGGCTGGCGATAACGGATCGGTAACGCCGGTAATCGGCTTGGCCAACGACATGGCGGGGCGGAATTGCCCCCAAAGAACGCTCTCGCCTTCCTTCCGCGCGGCGCCGATGTGCAATTTTCACTACGGGCGATTACCGGTGGCGCCGGCTTCGATTCTCGCTTTGTTGGAAAACTGTGAACTTTGTCGCAGGATTTCCGGTTATCTAGCCGTTACCCCTAGGCCGGTTAGCTGACTGCATCGTCAATAGCTAGTAAGCTGTTAGCCGGTTTAAATAACCTAATAAAAATTTCGGATCTCTCGCTGCGTGCAACACGCCGCCAGCCTTGCCAAATTCGCTGTCCCGGTTCCCAGCCGTGTCTTCCCGCGAGCGCGCCTGTTCGCACGGCTGGACGCCGCCCGCCGCGGGCGCATCATTTGGGTGTCCGCGCCCGCCGGTTCCGGCAAGACCACCACGGTCGCCCACTACCTCAGCGAGCACGGTCCGACGCCGCTGTGGTATCACCTGGACGCCGCCGACGGCGACCCGGCCACGTTCTTCAACTACCTCACCCAGGCCGCCCAGCGCATCGCGCCCACGGCGACCCTGCCGACGCTCACCGCCGAGTACCTGCTGGGCCTGGACGCCTTCGCGCGCAACTACTTCCGTCAGCTGTTCGCCTGTGTGCGCAGCGCCGGCGTGCTGGTGTTCGACGACTATCACGACGTGCCGGCCGACTCGCCGCTGCACTACGTGTTCCGGCAAGGTTTGCGGGAGGTTCCCCCGGCGCTGACCGTGATCGTGATCAGCCGCAACGACCCGCCGCCGGCGCTGGCGCGGCTGCGCACCGAGGAAGGCTTCACCCTGATCGGCCGCGACGAGCTGCTGCTCACCGAGGAGGAGACGCTCGGCGTGAGCCGCCTGCGGCTCGACGACGAAGCGCTGAGCGCCGAGCAGATCCAGTGCCTGCACAGGCGCACCTGCGGCTGGATGGCGGGACTGGTGCTGATGCTGGAGCAGGCGCGCGCCGACGGCGTGCGCGAGATCGCCCAGGCGAGCGACGCCCTGGTATTCGATTACCTGGCCGGGGAAGTGTTCGCCCGCATGGAGCGGGATGAACAGGATTTGCTGCTCAAGACCGCGTTGCTGCCGAACGTGACCGCCGACACCGCCGCCGAGCTGGCCGGCCTGCCGCGGGCCGGGGAAATGCTGGAGGCGCTGGTGCGGCGCAACTACTTCACCGTCTGCCACCGGCAGCCCGACGCCCCGCCGAGCTACGAGTACCATCCGCTGTTCCGCCAGTTCCTGCTCGCCCGCGGCCGAGTCTCGCTGGCCGAGCGCGAGCTCGACGCGCTCAAGCGGCACGCGGCCATGCTGCTGGCTCGGCACGGCGCGGTCGAAGCCGCGGTGCAACTGGTGCGCGAGATCCGCGACTGGTCGATGGCGGTGGAGCTCATTCACGAGCACGGCCCGGCACTGCTGCGCAGCGGCCGCTACCGCACCCTGCAGACGTGGCTGGAAGCGCTGCCCGGCGACGTGCTCGCGCAGGAGCCCTGGCTGCAGTACTACCACGGCCTGGCGCGCCTGCCGTTCGACCTGGCCGGGGCCCGCCACAGCTTCGAGAACGGCTACTGGAGCTTCAAAGCGCGCGATCAGGCCGAGGGCATGTATCTGACCTGGGCCGGCATCATCGAGACCTACCTGATCGCTTGGGACGAGTTTAAGAGCGCCGACCGCTGGATCAGCGAGTTCGACGCCCTGCACGCCCGGCACCCGACCTTCGCCGCCCTGGAAACCGAGGTGCGGGCGGTCGCCGCCATCTTCGCGATCCTCGCCTACCGCCAGCCGAGCCATCCCCAGCTCGAGGGATGGGCGCAGAAGCTGAAACGCGTGCTGTTTCAGGACATCGCCCCGAACCTGCGCATGACCTCGGCGCAGCACCTGCTGTTCTATCTCGGCTGGATCCGGGGCGAGCTCAACGAAGCCGGCGAGCTGGTGAGCCGCCTGCAACCCTTCGCCGAGAGCGACGACGTCGCCCCGCTCGCCAGGATCGCCTGGCTGGCCATGCTGTCCGGCTATCACAACTTCAACGGCGAGCCCGAGCTGGCGCTGCGCGTGATCCAGCAGGGACTGGCGCTGGCCGAGGACAGCGGCGTGCACTTGCTCGATCCGGTGCTGCTGGCCCAGGAGTTCTGGGCCAGTCTGATCAGCGGCCGCCCCAACTGGGCGCTGATCGGACGCACACGCGGCCTGCCGCTGGTGCGCGGCCACATGCACGACGCCCATGTCTACCACCAGCGATTCCTCGCCGCCGTGTGGGCCGACGACTTGGAAGGCATGCTGACCTGGGCGCGGGCCGGCGTGCGCAGCGCCGAGGCCGCCGGCGCCGGCTGGCCGCTGGGCCTGCTGCAGGCCGCCCTGGCGCGGGCGCTGATCCGCAGCGGCGACCGCAACGCCGGCCTGGCGCAGCTGGCGCAAGCCGAGCGCATCGCCGAGGCCCTCCGCAGCAAAACCGTCCAGGCCATGTGCCTGCAGATCCGGACCGAGGATGCGCTGACCTCCCTTACCCCGGCCGAGACGACCGACTTCATGCGCCGGCTGTTCGAGCTGCTGCGCCAGCTGCGCGGCAACCCGCCGCTCTGGCACAACCACTCGATCGCCCGGCTGTGCGCCTTCGCCATCGCCCACGGCATCGAGACCGACCACGCCCGCCACCTGGTCCGCCGGCACCGGCTGGAGCCGCCCAGCGAAGCTCCCGAGCACTGGCCATGGCCGGTGCGGATCTACACCCTGGGCCGGTTCGAGATCGTGATCGACGACGTGCCGCTGCGCTTCGGCGCCAAGGTGCAGAAAAAGCCGCTGGATCTGCTCAAGGTCCTGCTGGCCCACAGCGGCCGCCAGATACCGGAAGCCACTTTGGCCGAGACGCTATGGCCGGACGCTGACGGCGACGCCGCACACCGCGCCTTCGTCACCACGCTGCAGCGCCTGCGCCGCTTGCTCGGCGGCAACGAATTCCTGCTGCTGCGCGACGGCCGGCTCAGCCTGAACGACAAGCTCTGCTGGCTCGATCTCTGGGCGTTCGAAAGCGGCAGCGGCGAGCCGCTACGTCTCTACCGCGGCCCGTTCCTAGCGCAAGACCCGGAGGCGACCTTCGCCCTGCCCTTGCGCGAGCGGCTGCGCGCCAGTTACGTGCGCCATCTGCTGCGGCACGGCGAAACGCTGGAGGCGATGGCGGACTGGGCCGCGGCGATCTCGGTCTACGAGGAAGGGCTCGCCGCCGAGGAAGCGGTCGAGGAGTTCTACCAGCGGCTGATGGTCTGCCACGCGGCGCGGGGACACCGCGGCGAGGTGGTGGCCGCCTACCAGCGTTGCGCCAAGATGCTGGCGCTGCGCCGACGCCTGCACCCCTCCCAGGGCACCGAAGCCCTGTACCGGAAGCTCACCACCACAGCGCCCGATCCGGCCTGATCGGCGGCCCGCCAGCGCGGCGCCGCTACTCGGCTTGCCGGCCGAGCCGCTCCGCCGTGACCGCCTTGAGCCGCGCCAACCCCGGTCCCTCCAGCTCATAGGCCTGGCCGAAACCGCGCACATAGCTGCCCCGCTGCGGCTCCAGACGGAACAGGCGGAAGTCGGCCAAGCCGCGCAGCACGCCCATCACCGCGCCGAAACGCTGCTCGAACCGCTCCAGCACCGCCCGCCATTGCGGCGTGTCGCGCTCGACCAGCTCGGCCCGGCAGGCGTAGCTCAGGCGGCGCCGGGCGAAGATCTGCGGCGCCTCCTCCTCCGGCTCGACGAACAGCAGACTGGCCCGCGGCTGCGCCAGCAGGTTGCGGCCGTGGCGCGCCAGGCCGCTCAGGTAGACGTAGAAGCAGCCGTCCGGGTCGAGCACGTAGGGCGCGTAGCTCGCCTCCGGCTCGCCGTCGGCCGACACCGTGGCCATCAGCACCGAGCGGTGGCGATCGCGCAGCGCCAGCAGCTCGCGCTGAATGTCCTGGTCCGAGGGACGGGAATCTCGCATCGGTATCTCTCCGCAAACCATCTCAGTGGCCGCTGGCGGTGAGCAGACGATCCAGCGCGTTGGCGAAGGCCTGCCTGTCCGCCGCCGAATACGGCCGAGGACCGCCCCGCGCCTGGCCGCTGGCACGCATCTCCTCCATGAAATCGCGGATGTTCAGCCGCTCGCGGATATTGGCCTCGGTATAGAGCGCTCCGCGCGGATCGAGCACCCGCACCTGACGCGGCACCAGCTCGGCGGCCAGCGGGATGTCGGCGGTGATCACCAGATCGCCAGCCTGCGCCTGTCGGACGATGTAATTGTCGGCCACGTCGAAGCCGGCCGCGACCTGCACGGCCCGAATCCGCTTGCTCGGCGGCGTGCGGATGGGCTGGTTGGCCACCAGCACCACTTCCAGCGCGCGCCGCTCGGCGGCACGGAACACGATCTCCTTGACCGGATTGGGACAGGCGTCGGCGTCGACCCAGATGCGCATGGCGGCTCCTCCTCGGCGCGAACCAGTGTAGCGCGGCGGCGCTGCTTGAAAGCGGCGGTGGGCGACGGCATTGAGAATGATCCACGGCAGACCTCGGGAGACGACATGCCTAACCCCGTCAGCCAGGCCGTTACCGCCGCAAGCCGACTCGCCCTGATGCCGCTGACCTGGTGGCAACTGTGGTGGGCCGCCACCGAAACTGTCACTTACCGGCTGGCCATGGTGGCCAACGCCGGGCTGTTCCCGGACGTCGCGCTGCAGCGCGAGTATCAGCGCATGGTCGACGAAAAGGCGGCCGCCGCCCGGGAATCGACGCTGATCATGCAACGCGCGTTCGCGCGGTCCGGCTTCGCCTCGCCGCTGACGCCGTGGCGGCAGTGGCTGCTCGCCGTCCAGTCCGGCGCCGAACTGCAGCGCACCTGGCTGCGCGAGGCGGTGCGCTGGCAACAATCGCTGGGCATGGGCGCCCCTCTGCTCCTGGCCGGCAGCCGGCACCTGGAGCCGTGGCGGCGGCGGGCGGTCGCCAACGCCCGCCGACTGCGTCGCGCCCACCAGTCCCGCTGAGCGCCGCATTTGACCTCGCGCGGCAGACGGCTATACTGCATGGCAAGTATTGTCGTGGCGCCTCCGGTCTGCGCCCCGAAGGCCCACCATCCTTCAAGACAAACTTGCGGGTTCTCCTTTCCGCGCCAACGTTACGGCGCACCCTGGCAAGGCTATCCGTCGACCCTCTCTCACCCAACGCCTTGACCGGGCCCCGGCCGATCCGGGGTGGCGGTATCCAGGAGCATTTCCATGTCTTTCACTCAACTCGGTCTGCTGGCCGAGCTTACCCGCGCCGTTGCCGAACAAGGCTATAACGAGCCCACCCCGATCCAGCGACAGGCCATCCCGTTAGTGCTGGCCGGCCGCGACCTGCTCGCCGGCGCCCAGACCGGCACCGGCAAGACCGCCGCCTTCACCCTGCCGCTGCTGCAACGCCTGCACGGCGCGGCCCCCTCCCCCCGCGGCAAGGCGGTGCGGGCGCTGGTGCTCACGCCGACCCGCGAACTGGCCGCACAGGTGCTGGAGAGCATCCAGGCCTACGGCAAATACCTGCCGCTGCGGGCTACGGCCGTTTTCGGCGGGGTCGGCATCAATCCGCAGATCGCGACCCTGCGCCGCGGCGTCGACATCCTGGTGGCGACGCCGGGCCGGCTGCTGGACCACATCGGCCAGCGCACGGTCGACCTGTCGCGGCTCGAGGTGCTGGTGCTGGACGAAGCCGACCGCATGCTCGACATGGGCTTCATCCGTGACATCCGCCACATCATCGCCCTGCTGCCGGCTCGACGGCAGAACCTGCTGTTCTCCGCCACCTTCTCCAACGAGATCCGGGCCCTGGCGGAAGGCCTGCTGAACGACCCGGCCAGCGTCGACGTCGCCCCCAAGAACGCCACCGCCGCCACCGTCGAGCAGACGGTGTACATGGTCGACAAAGGCGACAAGCGCGCGCTGCTGGCTCACATGATCGGCACCGGCGACTGGCGCCAGGTGCTGGTGTTCACCCGCACCAAGCACGGCGCCAACCGTCTGGCCGAGCAGCTCGAACGAGACGGTCTCAGCGCCGCCGCCATTCACGGCAACAAGTCGCAAAACGCCCGCACCAAGGCGCTGGCCGACTTCAAGCAGGGCCGCGTCCGCGTGCTGGTGGCCACCGACATCGCCGCCCGCGGCCTGGACATCGAAGCGCTGCCGCACGTCGTGAACTACGAGCTGCCCAACGTCCCGGAAGACTACGTGCACCGCATCGGCCGCACCGGTCGCGCCGGCTGCAACGGCCACGCCGTGTCGCTGGTCTGCCCCGACGAACGCCAGCTGCTGGCTGGCATCGAGCGCCTGATCAAGCGCCACCTGCCGGTGGCCACGGCCGACGGCTTCGTGCCGAAACCGCGCTCGGCCGAGGCGAGCGCTCCCAGCCACGACGAGCGACGGCACGAGCAGCATCCCCAGCGCCGCGCGGTGCAGCAAACGCCGAACGGTCAGCAACGGCCGGGCCGCAGCCGTCGCCGCCGACCGGCGCGGCGCGCGCAGCCAGCCCCGGTCTGAACCGGACTCCCACCGGAGCCGCCGCGCCCGGGAGGGTGCGGCGGCCGCGCACGGACCCGACCGTGCCTAGCGTCCATTCCGCCCTCATCTAGCGAAGAAGCCTGCCCGCTTTCTTCCCACGCCACCATCAACCCGAGGAGACAACCATGAAGACGATCTATGTCGGCAATCTGGCCCCCGAAGCCCAGGAGGAGCAGGTACAGGCGTTGTTCTCCCAGCACGGACGCGTGCGCGCCATCAAGCTGGCTCGCGACGTCTTCAGCGGCAACTGCCGCGGTTTCGGTTTCATCCAGATGGAAGGTCACGAAGCGCGGGCAGCCATCGCCGCGCTCAACGGCAAGAGCTTCCTGGGCCGCCCGCTCAAGGTCAACGAGGAGAAAGCGCGCGCCGGTCGCGGCCGCGGTCGCCGCTGATCCGATCCTCCGGGAGGGCGCCGGAGCCCCGGTGCCCTCCATCGAAGGCTCACCCACCTCGGCGAAACGCTACGAGACTCTTGCCGGGTGACGCGCTTACATGCAAAGTTTTGGCCTCCGACAAGCCACAGAAATAACGTGGGATCGGGCGGCCAACGCGCCCGAGCTCGAATTCAGAATAGCGCGTGAGCCTTATCGATATTTCCAAAGGCGTGCTGCTCGGCCTGGTGGTGGCGGCGCCGGTCGGCCCGTTGGCCGTGTTGCTGATCAGCCGCACGCTCCGACTAGGGTCCGCCGCCGGACTGGCGTCGGGGCTAGGCTGCGCCACCGCCGATGCGATATGCGCCGGTCTGGCGGCGTTCGGCATCAGCCTAGCCGCAGGCTTCCTGCAGACGCACGCCTTCTGGCTGCAGCTGGGCGGCGGCATCCTGCTACTGGCCCTGGGTCTGCACAACATATTGCAAAAGAGCCCCATGGGCGCGGCCGCCCGGCAGGATCTAGGCGCGAGCCATCTATGGACCTCGTTCGCCTCCTGCGCGCTGCTGACCATCGCCAACCCCATGACCCTGCTGGCCTTCTCCGCCATCCTGGCGGGCATGACCGCTGCCGCGGTCGAGATCGGCGCGCCGGGCATGCTGATCACCGGCGTGTTCATCGGTTCCATGCTGTGGTGGCTGTTCCTGGTCGCGATCGCCCGCGGCCTGCGCTCGCGTCTGTCACCACGCCTGCTCCTTGGGTTCGGCCGCGCCGCCGGTGTGGTGCTCACCTGCTGCGGCGTCGGCATGCTGGTCAGCCTCTAGCCTCGTTCCGACAGCGGAACCAGTGCGCCGGCAGCACGTTGCGCGGCTCGAAGCCGCGCTCCACCGTGCCGAACACCCGGCGCAGATGGGGCAGCACGCTGCTGGAGAACTGATACACCAGGAACTCCCCACCGGGCTTGAGGACGGCCCGGGTCGCTTCGAGGATGTCGCGCCGCAGCTCCGGCGGCAGCGTGCTGAACGGGATGCCCGACACCACGTAGTCGGCGCCGTGCAGATGCAGACGCGCGAGAATGTCCTCGACCTCGGCCGCCGACCCCTCCACGACGCTCAGGCGCGGGTCCGACACCGTGTTCCGCAAGTGCTCGACGAACTCCCGGTTGGTCTCGATCGCGACCAGCCGTGCCTGCGGCTTGAGGCGAGCGAGGATCTCGCGGGTGAAGGTACCGACGCCGGGGCCATACTCCACCACCAGATCGGCCCGCTCCCAGTCGACATGACGCAACACTCGTCGAATCAGGTAACGCGAGCTCGGAATCACCGACCCGAGCATGCGCGGGTGCTTGACGAAGTTGCGGGCGAACAGCAGTAGCGAGCTGTAACCATCGCCGGACGGGGACACGGCAGGCACTGCTCTATCCGTCCCTTGCGGGCTGCGTGGGTCCATAAGGTGCTCCCGGTAGCGGCTAGGAAAACACTGCTGGTGCAATGGGGATGGAAAACCACCTACGCAAAGACTTAGACCGCCGCCGACGCACGCGCAAGTCGCCATCCGACGCTCGGGTGGTTCCCGGGGCGCCACCCCAGGACCCGGCCGGCTTGTCCGGACCGCCAATCGCACCCAGGTCATGGTCGTCGCGAGCCGTCAGGCTCGGCGGCCTCGACGTTCACAGGGCAAGGCGGTTTCACGAGTGACGGCGATCATGGCAGCACGCCCCTTCCGGGTCGGCATCTCCGGTTCCTACGGCGGCCTCAATCTCGGCGACGAGGCGATTCTCTGGTCGATCGTCGCTCAGCTGCGCAACAGTGCGCCGGTGGAAATCACGGTGTTCTCGCGCAATGCCGAAGACACCTATCGGCGGCACCAGGTGGAGCATGCGATCTCGGTGCGCGATCTCAGCCGCGACGAGGCGCGCGAGGCGGTGCGCCAGCTGGATCTGCTGATCCTCGGCGGCGGCGGCATCCTCTACGACGCCGAGGTTGAGATTTACCTGCGCGAGGTTCTGCTCGCCCACGATCTGGGAGTGCCGGTGATGGTCTACGCGGTCAGCGCCGGGCCGCTGTCGCACCGCTCCAGCCGCGAGCTGGTCAGGGCCGCGCTGGAGCCGGCGGCGGTGATCACGGTGCGCGACCGCCACGGCCGCCGTCTGCTGGAGGAGGTGGGCGTGCACCGGGAGATTCACGTCACGGCCGATCCGGCGCTGCTACTGCAGCCTGAGCCGGTGCCGCAGAATCTGCTGTTCCGCGAGGGGCTGGACAGTTCCCACCGCTTGGTGGGGTTCTCGGTGCGGGAACCGGGGCCGGCGGCGCCCGAGATCGACGTCGAGCACTATCACCAGCTGCTCGCCAACGCCGCCGACTTCATCGTCCAGCGCTTCGACGCCGACGTCGTGTTCGTCCCCATGGAGCGCGGCCGCCTCGATCTGCAGCACAGCCACGCCGTGGTCTCGCGCATGCAATGCGCGCAGCGGGCCGCGGTGCTGAAGGGCGAGTACACGCCCGGGCAGCTCATGAGCCTGATCGGCCGCTTCGAGTTCTCGGTCGGCATGCGCCTGCACTTTCTCATCTTCTCGGCCCTGCAGGGCGTGCCGTTCGTGGCCTTGCCCTATGCGTCCAAGGTCACCGGTCTGCTGCAGGATCTCGACATGGACACGCCGCCGCTGGACGACGTCAACGCCGGCCGCCTGTTGGCAACCATCGACCAATCCTGGGACTTGCGCGACACCATCCGCGAGCGCATCTGCCAGCGCCTGCCGGCGCTACAGGAGCGGGCGCGCGCCAACAACCGGTTGCTGGTCGAACTGCTGTCGCGGCTGGACTGGAATATGCGCGGAGAGGTCAACGGCTAATGCCGGCGTTAGCGAAACCGGCGCGCGTCAACACCATTCCCCTGCCCCCGCGCAACGGCCTGCTGGGCGCCGACACCGACGTACTGGTGGTAGGCGGCGGACCGGCCGGCATCGGCGCCGCGGTCGGCGCCGCCCGTGCCGGTGCCAAGACCGTCCTGGTAGAGCGCTACGGCTTCCTCGGCGGCAACGCCACCGCGGCGCTAGTCATGCCGCTGATGTCCTTCCACACTCAGCGCCCGACCTTCGAGAAGCACGGCATCACCAACCTGCTCCCCACCGATCACGGCCCCGGCCATCCGGTCATCGCCGGCGTGGTCAAGGAGCTGCTGGAGCGCCTGGTCGGTTCCGGCGGCGCCATCGCGCCCTCGATCAAAACCGGCTACGTGGTACCGTTCGACCCGGAGATCTTCAAGCTCGCCACACTGCAGCTACTCGATGACGCGGGCGTTCAGTTCCTGTTCCACGCCTTCGCCTCCGACGTGCTCGGCAAAGGCAAGGTGGAAGGCGCGGTATTCGAGACCAAATCCGGTCCGGTGGTGATCAAGGCCCGCTGCGTGGTCGACTGCACCGGCGACGGCGACCTCGCGGCCGCCGCGGGCGCCCCTTATCGCGTGGGCCGCGACAGCGACGGCTTGGTCCAACCGATGACGCTGATGTTCCGCATGGGCGAGTTCGAACAGGCGGCGTTCCAGGCCTACGCCGCCGCCCACCCGGATCAGTGGCGCGGCGTGCACGGCCTGTGGGACCTCGTGCGCCAGGCGACCGCCAACGGCGAACTGGAACTGGCGCGCGAGGACATCCTGTTCTTCGCCACCCCGCATCCACGCGAGGTGAGCGTCAACTCCACCCGGGTCACGCGAGTGCTTGGCATCGACGTCTGGGATCTGAGCTATGCCGAGTGGGAAAGCCGGCGGCAGCTGCGCCAGCTGATCGCGTTCCTGAAGAAATACGTGCCCGGCTTCGCCAACAGCTACGCCATCCAGAGCGGTGTGAACATCGGCGTACGCGAAACGCGGCGCATCGTCGGCGACTACATGCTGAGCGCCGACGACCTGCTGCGGGCGCGCAAGTTCCCCGACGCCATCGCCCGCGGCACCTACCCGGTCGACATCCACAACCCGGCCGGCAAAGGCACCGTGCTGAAGCGGATACCGCCGGACGAGGCCTACGACATCCCCCTGCGCGCCCTGCTGCCGCAGAACGTGGACAACCTGCTGGTGGCCGGACGCTGCATATCGGGCACCCATGAGGCGCTGTCCTCGTACCGGGTGATGCCCATCGCGATGGCGACCGGACAGGCGGCCGGCGTCGCGGCCGCGCTCGCCGCCAAGAGCCGGCGCAGCCCGCGTGAGATCCCGGTGCGCAAGGTCCAGCAGGAGCTGCTGCGGCAAGGCGCCGACCTGCGCCTGCAACCGACCGATCAAAACCCGGCGTCGCGGCCGCCGGCCGAGCGAGCGCGCCCGGCGACGACGCCGCGCTAGCATTTGCCCCAGTCGGGGGGGCCATTGAGAGTTCGTGAGCAGGCCCACGCGATGCATAGGGCCGGTCGACGCGAGGGAATATTGGCTCAGGCAAAGAAAAACCCCCGCGCCCTGAGGGGGGAGCGGGGGTTTTGGGGTGATAAGCGCCTGGCGATGACCTACTTTCGCACCGCAGCGGGGCGGCACTATCATCGGCGCTGAGCGGTTTCACTTCCGAGTTCGG
>Ga0207874_1000799_pt1 | contig 42112 bp, 29 predicted proteins | sample HigsolmetaAR201D_FD_184833 | JGI IMG/M metagenome (GOLD analysis project Ga0207874, IMG submission 184833) | Ionic liquid and high solid enriched microbial communities from the Joint BioEnergy Institute, USA - AR20-1-D (SPAdes) (version 2) ...
AGCGGCTCGCGGGCACCGGTGAAGAAATGTTGCCCCAAGCCTTCGCTGGTGCGGCGGGTGGCTTTGCTGCCGCAGGTCACCGGCTGCTCTTCGGCGGCGATCCATTGCCAACTGCCGCCAGACCCGCTGGCCGACGGTTGTGCGCCAGGCGGCAGATCGTCGTCGATCCAGGCGACTTCAGTCACGGCCGTATCGCCGGCCATCTTCTTGCGCTGCTGGGCCTCGGCCAGCAATTGCTGAAGCTGCGTCAGTTGCTTTTGCTGCTGCTCGTTGGGCATCCGCACGATGGGCGGCGGCAGCAGGGCATTGCCGTCCATGGGGTTCTCGGTCAGATTCGCAAAGTATGCGAACAGGCCATAGAACTCCTTCTGCGAGATGGGATCGAACTTGTGATCGTGGCAGGCGGCGCAGCCCAGCGTCAGGCCCATCCAGACCGTGCCGGTGGTTTCGACACGATCGACCGCGTACCGCACGCGGAATTCCTCGGCGATGGAGCCGCCTTCGCTGGTCGTGACGTTGCAGCGGTTGAAGCCGGTGGCAATGCGCTGTTCGAGCGTGGGATTCTCGAGCAGGTCGCCCGCCAGTTGCCAGATGGTGAACTGGTCGAACGGCATGTTGTTGTTGAAGGCCGCGATCACCCAGTCGCGATACGGCCACAGTGAACGCTCGTTGTCCAGGTGCAAACCGTGGGTGTCGCCGTAACGGGCTGCGTCGAGCCAGTGCCGAGCCATGTGCTCACCGTAGTGGGGGCTCTTGAGCAGCCGATCGACCAGACGCTCGTAAGCATCGGGCGAGTTATCGGCCAGGAAGGCGTCGATCTCCGCGATTGTCGGCGGCAACCCGGTCAGATCGTACGTCACCCGGCGGATGAGTGTTTCTTTGTCGGCAGGTGGCGAAGGTTCCAAGCCGGCCGATGCCAGTTTCTCCTGGATGAAGGCATCGATCGGATTGTAGGCGGGGTACTTGCCAGAAACCTGGGGCACCGGAGGGCGCCGGATCGGCTCAAAGGCCCAGTGGTTGCCCCAGGAGGCTCCCTGCTCGATCCAACGCTTGATCAAATCCTGCTGGGCCGGCGTGAGCTTCTTGCCGGTTTCCGGAGGCGGCATCCGCACCGAGTCGTCTTGCGATGTGATCCGCTGATAAAGCTGGCTGCCGGCCGGATCACCCGGCACGATGGCCGGCGGCCCCGATTCCAATTTGGCCAGGGCACTTTCGCGGAGGTCGAACCGCAGTTCACTCGGCCGGTTCGCAGCATCCGGGCCGTGGCAGGCGTAGCAATTATCGGACAGCAGAGGACGGATGTCGCGGCTGAAAACAATCGGGTGATCGCCTGCCGGTTCCGCAGCCCAAGCTGTTGCGGCCATGAGCGCCAGCGGTACGCTCAACAGAACCCGAATCCATCCCAGCGGGAAAACCATGCGGCCATGCATCGTCGGGAGCGACATACGGCAACCTCGGAGTGACCTTCGCGACGCGCCTGCGGAGCCGGGCGGCAACGTGGGCGTCGGGTTACGGAGGGAGCGATTCGCTGCCCCGCCGGTTCAGGCATTTTCACGGCGCAGGGGGCAGCACGGGGCGCGGGGATTGAACCGCCGTCGCGGAGCCACGGCAGACATCGATCCCATTCGATAGGATACCTCAATTGGGGAGGTGGCTCAACGAAAGTTCGGGAGACGGACTGCGTTAACGCCGCGCGTTCCCGCTCGGGAAGATGCGTGCCGACGTCTCAGGCGGTGCGCGGCGTGCTGCTCAACTGGTTGATGGCGTCCTGCCAGCGTTGGAGCTTGCGGAAGGTGAGGTCCAGGCAGTCGAGCAGCGGCTCGATATCCGTCAGCGGTTTGAAGAAGCAGCCTTCGGCGCCGCAGCGGAGTGATTGCAGGATGACGTCGACACCCACCTGAGCCGTCAGCATGATGACCTGGATGCTGCCGTCGCTCCGTTTGATCTGCCGCAACAGTTCCAGGCCGTTGACGCCCGGCATGTTGATGTCCAGCAGGACCACGCGGTGTTCGTCATTGGCCAATTCGGCCAGCGCCAACATCGGATCGTGCAGGGCATCGAGCTGGTAACCGTGCTGTCCTAGCCGGTGAGCGAGCAACCTGGTAAAGGGTTCGTCGTCGTCGATGTGCAGCAGCTTACGGCTGCGGTCGATCATGGCTCCGCCCCGGAGTTCCAAACGAGTTGTCCATTGCCCCACTGCCGCGGCCACGTTTTCCGGGCAACTTATGTATCCGGCTGTGCGCCGGCGGTAGATCCCGCCGAGGATGGCGGGATTTCCCTATGAAAGTTAGCTCGCAAGAAGAACCCGTGGGCGAATTGCAATCTATGGTTGAAATAATCACGGGCAGGCTGCGGATACGAGATACCGCGAGATATTCAAGGAATCTAGCGGAGCATGTTGATGGCGGCGGTTAACCACGTGATCCATTCGTCGCTGGGAGAGGACCCTGATTTCTCCGGGCTGGTTGAACAGTACGTCGCCGAGATGCCGGCCCGTATCGAACGGTTCAAGCAGTTATTCCGGCAGGGCGAATACTACGAGCTGAATCGATTCGCCCATCAACTGAAGGGATCGGCGGGCGGTTACGGTTTTGATGAGCTTACGCCCGCCGCGGCCCGCGTGGAGCATGCGGCGACCTCGGAGCCCGACCTGGTCGAGCTGGAAGCCGCGCTGAGTGAACTGCTTGACCTGTGCAGCCGCGTCCGCAGCGGCGCGGCCGGCTAAAACTGCGGTTGGCTGATACCGCACAGCCGCAGCGGCGCTCTTGTGTTTGAATCGTTGCGCCGTTTCTCATAGCTCACGGCCGTGTGCGCGCAGAGTGACGCATCACCTACGCAGACGCGTTGGCGCGCACATCATCACAACGAGGCTGGTTGCCGAGTGCCCCCCCGCGCTTCCGTTGCTGCTGCAGCTTACCAGTAGTAGTACGGGTACGGGGCGGGAACCACGTACTGCGGGAAGTAATAGGTGCGGAACGGGATCGTGCCAGGCGCATAGTACATGTACGGATACGGAGCCGGTACCGGCGAGGTGTAGTAGTAATACGGCCGGTAATAATAGGGCCGATAGTAGTACGGTCGGTAATAGCCGCCGTAGTACGCGCCGTAAGGGGTAACCACGCGCACGCCTGGGCCAGCCTCGGCGGGCTTCGCGCTATCGATGCCGATCCAGAAGGCGGCCATCAGACCCAAGGCCAGCACCAACCGTTTCGTCCACATGTTCGTTTGCTCTCCCGGGGAGCCTGAAACAAGGCGGCGGAACCATCCAGGGGAAACAGCTTCGGCCGCACATCGCCGCGACGACAATCTTCGTGCCCGCGGCCCATTCGTCGCCCCTGTGCCGCGCACCTTCGCCTGTTTGCGGCCGCGGCGAACAATGGTATCCCGCGAAATTCCCGGCGGCCAGTGTTCTCCCCCCGCCTGGCTTGGCAGGGGGCGAGTTAGCCTCTTACCGGCCGGATCAACCGTTGCGCTAGCCAGCCGCTGGGCAGGTTATCGACTACGCACCGTGAAGGGCGTCCCAGGGTGGTCAGGAGCCCTTGGGCCGCCAGGTAACCGCTGCGCACGGCGCCCTCCATCGTGGCCGGCCAGGTAGTCTGTGTCCAATCGCCGGCCAGAAACAGATTGGGAATCGCCGTCTGCTGTGCGGGCCGCAGGTCGTCGATGCCGGGCCGCACCGAGAACACCGCGTGCGGATCGTTCACGACTTTGGCCTTCAGCAGCGAAGCCTCGGCAGCCCGCGGGAACGTGGCCTTCAAGTCGGCGACCACCTCGGCCACCACCGACTCGCGCGGCCGGCCTTGCAACGACCGCGAGGCACTAATCACCACCTGGTAATAGTGGACACCTGGGCTGATCTCAGCAGACGCGGCTTTCTCGGTGCCCGGCGTGGCATCCCCGGCCTGCTCGTCCACGGGCCGGCGAAAAACCCATTGGCTGAGCCGTCCCACCAGCACGGCGTGCGGCAGGTCCGCAATCGGCCGATCGAACCACAGGTGAACCGCGGCAATCGGCGAGGCTTCCATCTGCGACAGCCTCGCCACTTCAGGCAGCCGTTCCAACGCGGCCGGATCGAACAGCCCCGGCACGTGCCGCCACGGGGCGGCCACGATCACATGGTCACACGGCTCCTGGTTGAGACAGCCAGCGAGCTGGGGCTCGTCATCGTTCCAGCGTTCCGGCGGTTGGGCGGATGGATCACCGGAGCGTGCGGCAATCGTTTCTGCCCGAGGTTGCGCCGCCGCCTCGCTGGTGCGCAATGCAACGCCGGTCACCCGGCCATCTTTGACAACCACCTGTTGCACCGCGGTGGCCAGCCGCAGCTCCACGTTGTGCTTGGTGAGCCAACGCAGCAGACGTGTGCCATATAACTCGCTCAAGGGTAGCGTGGGGATTTCGACTTCGTACGCCCTGCGGGCTGCCATAAAGCCATCGACGAACACCTTGCGGGCGTACATCAGGCTGGCGTGTTCCACGCTCTCGCCCAGCGCGCTTTGCAGCACCAGTTCCCAGAACTGCTCGATTGCCCGGGGCGACTGCCGCTGCTGCCGCAGCCAATCGCCCGTCACCGTGCGGCGGAGGAACGGGCCATCGTTCAGCCGGGCGAGTTTCATCAACGCCCGGGCAATACTCAGACGATCGCCGCGCGAAAGAAACTTCAGCCCCCATAAGGCTCCGGCCAGGTGCAGCGGAGCGGGCAGGAGGCGGCTGCCGGCAAAATCGTAGCGCCGTCCATCAGGCCCGATGAAGTGCAGCACACGATGCGTGGCGAACGCGTCAACGAGCCCCGTGTGCCGACAAAAGTCGGCCAGGTTAGTGCAACACCGCATGCTTACGTGCTGGCAGTGGTCCACCCATGCGTCCTGGGCCGGATCACGGAAGGAGGCCGCGCGGCCGCCCAATCGCCGCCGGGCTTCGTAGAGCCGCACGCGCACGCCGCCGGTACGGACCAACGCCACGGCGGCTGCCAGGCCAGCCAATCCTCCACCCACGATGGCTACCGTAGGCGTTTCGTCGCTGCCAGCGCTCATCGGCCTGTTGCCCCGGCAAAGTAGCGCTCCACGGCTGGCTTGGCCATGCACCAGGCGGCAATCCACAACTTGCGGGCAGTGGTGAGGCGGACCCGGCTGGAGAACACATCACCCCGCCGCCGGCGCATTTCATCGAGCAGGCCGCGGTAAATGCCCGACATGGCGCGGAACACGCCCACGCCGTCGCGATGCAGCCAGGCCTCCAGTTCGCGGCTGGCTTCGTAGAACTGTTCCGCGCGCTCGATCTCGAACTGCATCAGCCGGCGGAATCGCTCATCGTAGACACGCTGCTGAAGCTCCTCGGGCCGATAGTCAAACCGCCGCAGGTCTTCCAGCGGCAGGTAGATGCGGCCGCGGTCGGCGTCCTCAGTCAGGTCGCGGAGAATGTTCGTTAGTTGGAATGCCACGCCGGCTTGCTCGGCGGGCAGCAGCGCCGCATCGCCGCGAAATCCCCAAATGTGGATGCAGGCCAGGCCGACGGTCGAGGCCACGCAGTAGCAGTATTGCCGCAGGTCCTCGAATGTTTCGTACCGCCGCACCTCCAGGTCCATCTCCATGCCATCGATGGCCTGGTGCAGATACTGCGACGGAATGTTGAACCGCGCCACCGTGTCCGCCAGGGCCGGAAAGTACACGTTGCGATGCTCGCCAGCCAACGCGGCATCCAGAGCTTCACGCCAGGCGGCCAGGGCCGCGCGGCGGGCTTCAACCGGGAGCTGGCTATCGCCCAAGTCGTCGGTCTGACGCAAGAACGCGTACAGCGCGCACATCGCCTGCCGCTTGGCTTGGGGAAGCAAAACAAACGGATAGTAAAAGTTGCTGGCGGTGCGACGCGCCAGCCGCTGGCAAGCCCGATAACTGGCAGCAACCGATACGTTCATGGTTCTGCCACCGCGTTACGAGGGCGCGCGAAGCGGCCGGGGAAACACGCCGCGGCGATCGCGCGGAACAACAGCCGCAACTGTTGGTTACGGCTGATGGTCGGCCGGTGCCGCCAGACGTCGTAATCCTGGGCCTGGATGGCTTCCAGGATCGCCAGACCTCCCTGGATGAAAAGTGCCATCGCAATCCTCAGGCTCCCAGGCATCTCGCCTACGAGCGGCCAGCCGTAGTTGAGCAGCGCTCGGGCACGCGCCACCAGGCCCGCCATCATTTGGCGGAACTCCGGCGTGACTTGCCGCGTGCAGAAGTCGTCGACCGATAGCCCGGCGGCTTCCATGGCTTCCTGAGGAACGTAGATGCGGCCAATATCGAGGTCGCGACCCAGGTCCTGCCAGAAATTGGCCAACTGCAGCCCGGTGCAGACCGCGTCGGAGAACGGCAACAACTCCTCGCGATGCCGTCGGGCAAGGTACAGCACCAGCCGCCCGACCGGGTTGGCCGAATTGCGGCAGTACTCCAACAGGTCGTTCCAGGTGGCATAGCGCTTAATGGTTTGATCCTGCCGGAAGGCGATCAGCAAGTCGGCGAAAGGATCCCGGGGAATATCGAACCGTTCGACAGTTTCTGCTAGGGCCACAAATACGGGGTGCCAGGCGTGGCCCCCATACATGGCATCAAGCAGCGACTCCCACCAGTCGAGCAGGCGGAGGCCTTCGTCGCCGTTGGTGACTTCGTCGGCCAGGTCATCGGCCCAGCGGCAGTACGCGTACACGTTGCAGAAATGTTGCCGGAGATCGCGCGGCAACAGTTGGCTGGCGACGGTAAAGTTCTCGTAGTGGGTTTCCGCCAGGTGGCGGCAGTATTGCCGAGCCGTTGCCGGAGCCACAGCGTCTGCGGTACCCATGTGGGGGCCGTAGCGCTGCAGTTCTAAAGCGAAGGGCGTGGCGGACATGCAACTTGTGGGCGCACTCGAGGAATCTTGGGCCGGCTGCCAGCTATATGAGCCCCCCGCCGCGGTAGCCAAAGCGGTCGGGTACCCAAGCTTACTGGCGTGTATTATGATGCGCCAGAAGGAAGGACACAAACCAATGAAGATCATCCTGGCTAGCCCCCGCGGCTTTTGTGCCGGCGTCAACATGGCGATCGAGTCGCTCGAACTGGCGATTGAGCGGTTCGGCACGCCAATCTATGTGTACCACGAGATTGTGCATAACAAGATCGTGGTCGAGGACTTCAAGAACCGCGGCGTGGTCTTTGTCGACGACCTGGAGTTGGTGCCCGAGGGCTCCGTGCTGCTGTTCTCGGCTCACGGCGTGGCGCCGCAGGTGCGGCAAGTGGCCAAGGAACGCAAGCTCTTTGCGATCGACGCCACCTGCCCCCTGGTCACCAAGGTGCACCTGGAGGCGATCCGCTATGCCAAGGCCGGCTACACCATCGTGCTGATCGGTCACGAAGGGCACGACGAAGTCATTGGCACCATGGGCGAGGCGCCCGAGGCGATCATCCTGGTGCAAACGCCTGAAGACGTCGCCACGCTTGAGGTGAAGGACCCCAACAAGTTGGCCTACCTCACGCAAACGACGCTGTCGGTGGACGACGCCAACCGGATCATCGCCGCCTTGAAGGAGCGGTTCCCCCAGATTACCGCGCCCCCAAAGGAAGATATCTGCTACGCGACGCAGAACCGACAGGAAGCCGTCCGCAAGCTGGCCGAAGAGGCCGACGTGGTGCTGGTGCTGGGCAGCCAGAACAGCTCGAACAGCCAGCGTTTGGCGGAAATCGCTCGCGAGCGTGGAGTTACGGCACATCTGATCGACCACGCGGGCGAGATCGGCGACGATTGGTTCCGGGGCGACGAGACGGTACTGATCACCGCCGGAGCCAGTGCGCCAGAAAAAGTTGTCCAGGAATGCATCGCTGCGTTGCAGGATAAATTTGGAGCGGCGGTGGAAACGCGGATCGTCCGCCACGAGGACGTCCACTTTTCGCTGCCGCGCGAACTGCGCACGCTGGCCAAGACTTCGTAAAGGTTGTCGCCCGTTGGCTCTCGCTGGCTGGTGGCCTGCGAGCCGCTGGCTCTCCGGCAGCTTCTCCCCTCTGCCGCCAACGACCGGATCGGCGTGCGCCCCCGCGATCCTGGGAAACGCCAAGCTGCGATGTCGGGCTCCCGACTGCCGGAGCCACCGCCGCGCGCCTCTTGAACCTGCACGGCAAACCACCGTATGAGAATCAGCGATCTGGAACTGTTCCTGATTCAAACGCCGGGCCCCGAGGGGGAACGGCGCTCGCTGGTGGTGCGCATCGTGTGCGACTCCGGTTGGGAAGGCTGGGGCGAGGTGCCCAGTTCGCTGCGGTCCGAGGAACTGGCGGGTGCCCGGCAACTGCTGACTTCGGCACTGGCCGAACGGCACGTGGCCGATATCGAAGAGATCATCGGCCTGGAAATCCTCGCCCGGCTGCACGCGGTATCGGCGGTCGAAATGGCGTGCTGGGACGCGTTGGCCCGCGCGGCCAAGCTGCCGCTGTGCCGGCTATGGGGCGGTTGCTTCCGTGCCCGGGTGCCCATCTGTCGCAACTTGTCGTGCGACGGCGACGGCTCAGCCGCCGCACTGGTGCAAGGAGCCCGCGAGTGGGCCGAGCAGGGATATCGGGCGCTTCAGGTGACCTGCGTAGGCACGGATCCCAAGTTCAACCTGCGGCGGCTCAATGCACTGCGGACGATCTTGACCGAGGGCGTGGAACTGCGTTTTGACGGCCGCGAACAGTTTTCGCCGACGGCTGCCGTGGATTTCGTCACTGGGCTGCCGCGCGACGGTTTCCGCTTCCTGCTCGACCTCACCGACAGCAGCGAGCCAGCCGATCAGCAGCGGCTGCACGCGGTGGCCCGCTCTCCGTTGGCCTTGGGACGGTCGATCCAGCAACCGGCGGACGTTGTGCGGGCACTCGACACCTGCGAGCATTTTGTGCTTTCGCCGGAACGGCATCTTGAAGGCTGGCAAGGCCTACGGCGCAGCGCTGCCGTGGCCGATGCCGCCGGCTGTACGGCGTCGCTATCGGTTCCGTATTCGACCGGCCTGGCCGCGGCGATGCTTCTGCATGTGGTGGCCGCTACGCCGTCGCTGGCCGCTGCCCATGACCTGGGGGACCTGACGGCCGACAGTCAGATTCTTGAAGAACCGCTGAAACCGCAGGACGGTATGCTCGCCGTGCCGCTGGGCATGGGCCTGGGCGTGGAAGTCAGCCGCGCACGGCTGGAGGCCTGCCAGGTAGGCTAACGCGGCTCGCGCGTGCCCTCACTCTTCTTGTGCCACGGCTGTGCCAACCGCGCCATCTGCAGGGGGCACGAACGCCGGGCTTGTACCGCGTAGCCGCGTCCCTATGACGATTGCTCCAGCGCCAGCGCCTTCAGCAGGGCTTCCACAAAGAAGAACTCGCCCCACATGACCGATTCATCTACGCCCAGGTTCTTGGCGGTGTGATACACGCCGTGCTTGAGGATGCCTTCCCAGCCGGCATCGTTGATGGCCAGGTATTCCGGCTGCACCAGGGCATCGAGCATGGCCAGGGCCGTGTCGCGATACGCCTTGGCCCGGTCCGGACACTTCGTCTGCTGGGCCAGGTCCAACAGCCCGCTGGCGGCGATGGCACCTGCGGAGCTGTCCTTCTGCGGCCCCCAGGGCAGCGGCTGCGTAAGATCGGCGTCGAAGTCCCAATAGGGCACGCGATCCGCGGGCAGGTTCTTCAACCAGAAGTCGGCGTTCAGTTCCGAAGTCGCCAGGGCTTCTTCGTCCTGCGAGAGCGTGTACACCTGGCTATAGCCGTACAGCGACCAGGCCAGGCCGCGTGCCCAGGAGCTGTCGTGCCGTGCCCCCTGGTGCGTGGTCTGCCGCAGGAACTCGCCTGTGTTGAGATCGAAGATGCCTTCGTGCGCCGTGGAGCCATCACCACGCACCAACCGCTTGCGCGTGGTGCGGCAATGTTCCACGCCCACGGTGCGCAGTTCCTCGTCGCCGGTGGCGTTGGCCGCGTAAAAGATCAGCGGCACGTTCATCATGATGTCGATGAACAGCGACTCGGGAGCGACGAAGCTGCGTAAATACTTGCCGGCCGGCATGAATCGCATGGCCAGGGTGCGGCCGGCTTGGATCAGTACGTCTTGCAGGGCCCGATCGCCCGTCAGTTCATACCAAGGGCGATACGTGTTGAGAAAGATGAAGCCCAGGTCGTGCACGTTGCGATCGTGCTGACGATGCTCCAGCAACTTGGAGTAGTGCTCGGCATGTCGCCGCCAGGTTTCGTCGCCGGTGCGCTGGTAGAACTTCCACATCATGCCGGCGAAGAAACCGCCGGTCCAATCGGTCCACAGTTCGCCGTCGTGGTGCCAGCGGCCCCCGGTGGTGTAAATGGGAAAATAGTCCGGCGTCCGCTCGATGATCGCGAGGACCTGCTGCTGGGCAAAATCCAGAGCCCGGTTGTACGACGTCTGGCGATCCGACATGTGACAGTTCCCAACTTTGCAAGGCGTGCATCGTGACGTGAACCGGTCCTGCCGCTGCGTCGGGCGTGGCCACCGACACCCAGGGGAAGCCCCCTCTCAAGCTGGGGGGGCGAAGCAGGCCGGCTAAAGCGACTAGCTTCGAAGGTTCGCCGCGCCGGATCAAGCCCCTGCGGCAGAAAGCGTTCCGCCCATCACAAGCCGCCCCCCTACAAGACCTGGGCATCATTGCCCACGATGGCCGATGCTCCGGGGCGCCACTCTCGCCATAACTCCTAATTGGGAATGTGGTTAACACGCCGTTTCGCCTCTAGCTCGCCCGGCGCATCGGTTTCGGCGGCCCGGTTAACTGCTCGCCCCGAGTCGCTTCCGACTCCTTCATTAGAGGGGAGAGAAATCAGAAAATAAGCAAAAATATGTTTATTTGTCTTGATGTTGATGGGTGCAATCGCCGCTGCTTTCCCTCACAGGGACAGGAGCGTGTAGCCCGCCAGAAGGTGAAGGATTGCACCGCCCCTCCCCCGAAATCGGCGTACATGCCGACCCTGCCATTTACGGGGCCGTCTGGCCGCCTGGGGGATCTACCTGCCGGAACAGAGCCTCGCCCCTCCCGCTGTCGCTCACCTGCGATCGCATAGCGCTATGCAGCCTCGAGACGTCGCGCGAGGGCTCTCCGCAGTCGCTCATAAGTCATACCGCTCATTTTGTACTTCTTGTTTTACCTTCTGGAGACGAGCTATGGCGTCGATGTCCAAGGGCAGACGAGGCTTCACACTCGTGGAGCTGCTGGTGGTGATCGCGATTATCGGGATCCTGATCGCAATGCTGCTCCCGGCCATCCAGGCCGCACGCGAGTCGGCGCGGCGGTCCAACTGTGCCAATAACCTCAAGCAGTTTGCCACGGCGATCCTGTTGTATGCTGATCGCAACGGTGAACAACTGCCGCCCTCCGGCGGCCCCAACGGCAACCCCAGTTCATCGTCCTCGCCCGGTTGGGGGACGAGCTGGATCCCGTATCTTTGGCCCGTGATGGAGAAGGGAACCTCCTACGCCCGGCTCAGCCTGGCCGTGAACTACATCCAGGCGGATAACCTCGCGCTGGGCAGGGAAGACCGGTCGGACATGTACCATTGCCCGACCCGTGGGTTCCGCATTAACGCGAATCAATACGGCGGCCAGGTACCCGACTATGTCCCGGTGGGCATCGTGGGCAAGAGCCTGCCGAGCAGCCTGACGGCTTCCAATGGTACCCACCTGAATAACTGGGTCAGCTCGCTGGACAACAGCCACATGCGCGGCCCGCTCCAGCCCGCCCAGGCGCTGCTGACCGGCGCGGCCTACAACAATACGCCGGGCAAGGGAATGGTGCGTTCGCGCGTGACCATGGGGGCTGTCACCGACGGCATGACGTACACCGCGGTTGTGGGCGAAAAGCACGTTCACGCCCAGAAATTGGGCGATGACATGGCGGATCAGCCAGTGAATCCGATCCACGCCCCCAACGGTTTGCCCAATCGCTCGTGCTACAACAAGATCGCGGGGCTGACCCTGGCTCCCAGCGCCAATTGGCCCGAACCCTTCAATATCAACGACGCTACGTCCAATGCCTCGTACTGGACGTTCGGAAGCTGGCACCCCGGCATTACCCAGTTTGCGTTCGGCGATGCCCGTGTGGTGCCGGTGAAGAACCACGCCACGCAGGATGCCCTGTATTCCATGGGGGCTAAGGACGACGGGCAACCCTACAACCTGCCGTAACGGGGGGCCGAGGTAACCGCCTGTCGAAGGCAGGGGCAAAACACGCGGGGGACGTCCCTAGAAAAGGGCGTCCCCCCTTGTCCTTTTTATGGCCGCGGTATCATCAAGGATGCCGCAGTTGCTGCGGCCCGAAAAAACGCTCCGGGCTCCCCGATCGCGGGGCTATTCAAATTCGTTTATGTGATCTAGAATCGTCATAACTTTCGAATGTCGGCGAAAGGATTGTCGGCTGTTCCCGCCAAGACGTTCTTCACCAGAACGCACGACCAACAGGAACAGAGAGTTTCGCTCGATTTCGTTTGAGAGGAGGCGCACCGGCCGCACTCGGACGGTTACGAAGATACCGGTCGAGTGTGGCGGATTCTATCCATCGCCGGTTTATCAATACCTGGTGGCGCTCGTGAAGAGGCATATACCGCGCGTCTCCATGTTCTGTCATTGATAAACGCCGGACAGATAGAAACGTTCCGCTCGCAATTGCTCGGCAGCCATCGTGCGTGCGATGCTCCGGCAACCGGAACGGCGCCCGGGCAGCCCTCTGAATTGGATTCGGCGTCCCTCGCCGCATCAATGGTAACTGGAACAGGCGTCCCAAGAGGCTCTAGAGGTGCTTTCTGAACGTGTTGGCCGATAGGTAGCCATCACGTCTCCCCTGCGTTGCATGCTCCACGCTTGCGCTGCGCCGACTGTTTCACGGTGCGCATGCCGGTAACGGTTCGCTCTGCGCTGGTGTGACCCGCAAGACTGTTACGACCGTCGCCCGCGTTTTGGAACTGTGGGTTTTCAAGTTCGGAGTTGTCATCAATGCCAGTTCTGTCTCGTCGTCGTGCCGGCTTCACGCTGGTCGAGTTGCTTGTCGTGATCGCCATCATCGGCATCTTGATCGCCATGTTGCTGCCGGCCATCCAGGCGGCCCGCGAGTCGGCCCGCCGCGCCAATTGCGCCAGCAACCTCCGCCAGATCGGTACGGCCATCCTGCTGTTTGCCGACCGCAACAGCGATCAGCTTCCGCCCTCGGGCATCGGCAAGGAAGGGACCTACGCCTCGACCGATTTCAAGAACGACCTGTACAAGCACAGTTGGTTCGCCCTCTGCTGGCCGATGATGGAACAGCAGGCCGCCTACAGCCAGCTCAACCTGGCCTACTCGGCTGAATCGGACCAGGGCAATCCTGGGGCTCAGGTGCTCAAGGCCAACCGCCAGACGCACGCCGATTTCCGTTCGGACATGGCGTTCTGCCCCACCCGCGGTTTCCGACTGGTCCGCTGGGCCATGGGCGACACCTCCAGCCCCACCACGCTGGAAGGCCAGGCGATTGACTACGTGGCTGTCGGCGCCACTAGCTTCAGCAGCACCACCGAGAAGGATAACTTCACCCACCCCACCAACCAGCTCCTGGGCAGCATCATCGGCACCAAGGAACAGCCGGGCACTGACAACATCAACCGGCCGCTGCGCTCGCGCGTGCCGCTGGGCTCCGTCACTGACGGCTTGACCTACACCGCCCTGGTCGGTGAGAAACACGTTCCGCCGCGGCGGATCGGTCAGCCGGACTGGGACCTGCCGGTGGCCGGCACCACGCACCGCAATTTCCGCGGTGGCCGCATTGTGGGCGACCTGGGCCTGGCTCAGGAACTCGAGTGGGAAGGTGCCGCCGGCAGCACCTCCGACCAGCACAACTACCGCTTTGGTAGCTGGCACCCCGGCATCACGCAGTTCGTGTTCGGCGATACCCGCGTAGTCCCGGTGAAGAACCACACCAACACCACGGCCCTGACCAGCATGGCTCGTCGCGCCGACGGTCAGCCCTACGACCTGCCGTAAGCGACGCCGCAGCCGCGTTTCCTGCGGCGGCCAACGTCAGCTGATTCATGCCAGCCCTTTGCCGGCCGGACGGTCCACGCTTGGAACTCCGGCCGGTTTGCATTCCACGCGTGGCGCTTGCTGCGATTGAGGACACGGAGGCGATCGGCCGCCATGCCCCCGCATCCCGAATTGGGCCAGCCACGGCGCGCAACAAAGCGGCGTCCGTCACCCCGGCTGCTGGCCAAGGTGCCCGGCGCCGCCGAGCGATTCAAGCAAACGAGCGAGATACGCCCGCTTATTCGCGGACGCGTTCGATGTACTCGCCGGTGCGGGTGTCGACGCGGATCTTCTCGCCCATTTCGACAAACGCCGGGCAAGTGATCTCAGCGCCCGTTTCCAGCTTCACCGGCTTGGTGAGGTTGGTGGCCGTGTTGCCGCGGACGGCCGGCTCGCAGTACGTGATTTCCAGCACCACGTGGTTGGGCGGCTGCACGGCGATGGGCGAGTTGTTGAACAGCAACATGCTGCAGTTGGTGCCCTCTTTGATCCACTTCCAGGTATCGTCCACCTGTTCGGGCGTCAGCTCGTACTGTTCGTAGGTGTTGTTGTCCATGAACACGTACTGCTCGCCCTGGCGGTACAGGTACTGGGCCTCGATTTCGGTGATGTCGGCCGCTTCGAGCGTATCGCCGCCCTTGTAGGTGCGGTCGAGCACGGTGCCCCGGATCAAGTTGCGGAGCTTGCACTTGTAGAGCGCGTTGCCTTTGCCTGGTTTGACAAAGTTGCACTCGAGCATCAAGTAGGGATCGCCGTCGATCTGGACTTTGAGCCCCTTGCGGAACTCGCTGGTGTTGTAAGTGGCCACGTTGGTTCCTGCTTCGTTTCGTGGATTCGATGGAGTATGATTCCCTGCCGAACAAACGGCCGGGGCATGCAGCGGAGGTCGTCGACACGGCAGCGGGGACCTGGCGGCCAGGAGGGAGTTGCCCCTGGGATTCTGCCGCCCGCGCAGCGAATTTTTCCAGAACGACCAACTCCGCTCGCCTTCCCTGTCGGAGGGCGGCAGATCGGCGGCACCAGCGAAAAATTGGCTACGCAGCTTCCTGCTCAACGGCCCACGGCGGGGGGCCTGCCGGCCCTACAAGCCATCAGCGGCCGTGCATGCGTCTAGCCCGCTCAGCATGGTGGAAGCTAACCGTGCAACCCCAATAATATTCACTTTTCGAGAATGTTCGTCGAGATGGGAATCACCGCCGCCGGCAACAAATCTACGCCAGCCCGGTCCTGGCGTCAGGCCCTGCGCACCGCGATTCGGGACGCCCACACGCTGTGCAGCCGGCTAGGGCTGGACCCGGCCTCGCTCGACCTGGCTGCCGACGCCGCCGGCCAGTTTCCGGTGTTCGTTCCGGAGGAGTTCCTGGCGCGGATGGAGCCGGGCAACCCGGCCGACCCCCTCCTGCGGCAGGTGTTGCCGCTGGTCGCCGAGGACGTACCCCAGCCGGGCTTTGAGAGCGACCCGCTCCATGAGGCAGCCGCCGCCGTGGTGCCGGGCCTGTTGCACAAGTATCACGGCCGGGCTTTGCTGATCGTGACCGGCGTGTGCGCCGTGCATTGCCGGTACTGCTTCCGCCGGCATTTTCCTTACGCCGAGGTGCCGACCGGCCGCGGTGCCTGGCAGCCCGCCCTGGAAGCCCTGGCGGCCGACCCATCGATTGAGGAAGTGCTGCTCAGCGGGGGCGACCCGCTGATGGTGGCCGACGAGACGCTCGAAGCGCTGGTGGCTGACCTGGCGGCGATCCCGCACCTCAAACGACTGCGCGTACACACCCGGTTGCCGATCATGATCCCCCAACGGGTGACTGGCCGGCTGCTCTCATGGCTTTCCGATAGCCGGTTGCAATCGATCGTGGTGCTGCACGCCAACCATCCGGCTGAACTGGATGGCTCGGTGGCTGTGGCCGCCGCCCGGCTCAAAGCGGCTGGCGTGCTGCTCTTCAACCAGGCGGTGTTGCTGCGCGGGGTGAACGACAATGTCGATACGCTCGCCCAGCTTTCGCTGCGGCTGATTGAGCTGGGGGTCGTGCCGTACTACCTGCACCAGCTGGACCGCGTGGCCGGGGCCGCGCACTTTGAAGTGCCCCTGGACGAGGGGCGGAACCTGGTCGAGCAGCTTCGCACGCGACTGCCAGGTTATGCCCTGCCGCGCTACGTGCAGGAGCGGCCGGGCGAGCCCTCCAAGTCGCCGCTGGCCTAGCAGCCGTTCAATGCTGACCGCGGTTGCAGCACGCCGCGTTTTAGGCTCCAAACAGCTCGGTGACCGCGCGTCCTTTGCCGTCCTCGGTAGCGTAGAACGGGCGGCTCTCGACCTCGAATGCGGTCTGAGGGCTGATGCCCAGCGCCGTAAAGATCGTTGCGTGCAGGTCGCTCACGGTGACCGGGTTCTTGATCGCCAGGCATGGCCGTTCGGGGGCCGACTCGCCGTACAAGAAGCCCCGCTTCATGCCGCCGCCGAACATTACGACCGACGATGAGCCGGTAAAGTGCCGGTGCAGACCGTAGTGTTTGAGCTCCTGCAGCGTGTCGACCTTGAACGTGGCCTGGTCTTTGGCGGTGGAGCCGGGCACGCCTTCGATCAGCATGTCGCGGCTGAACTCGCTGGCGATGATCACCAGCGTTCGGTCGAGCAGGCCCCGGACTTCCAGGTCCAGGATCAATTGGGCAATGGGGCGGTCGATCTCGCGATGCAGCCGGGCCACCGTCTCGTGGCCGGAGTTGTGCGTGTCCCAGTGCAGGAACGGCACGTACTCCGTAGTGACTTCCACGTAGCGGGCGCCGGCTTCGACCAGCCGCCGGGCCAACAGACAGCCTTGCCCAAACCGGCCGGTGTTGTACCGCTCGTAGCTTTCTTTAGGTTCCAGCGAAATATCGAACGCCGCACGCTCTTTGGATGACAGCAGCCGGTAGGCGTTATCCAACGAACGCAGCATCGATTCCTGCTGGTAGTCGCTGAGGTACTCGCGGTGCGGCGATCGGTCGACCAGGCGCCGGAAGAACCGGTTGCGATCGGCAAAGCGGCCCGGCGTCATGTCACGCGGCGGCCGTACCGCCTGGGCGGCCAGGTGCGGGTAGGGCAGGTTCATCGGCCCGAACTCGCTGCCGAAGAAGCCGGCGGTGGTGAACGCCTTGATCTCCTCGCTTTCGCCGATGCCTTCCAGCCGCTGCCCGATGTTGATGAACGCCGGCATGACCTCGTTGCGCGGACCGAGCACGCGAGCGATCCACGCACCGATGTGAGGGCAGGCCACCGTCTGCGGCGGCACGTAGCCGGTATGCCAGTGATACTGATGCCGCGAGTGCAGGATGTGACCCAGGTCGGGCAAGACGTGCGAGCGGATCAGCGTGGCGCGGTCCATCACGCCGGCGATGTGCTCAAGCCCTTGGCAGATCTTGATGTTGTCCACCGCCGTATCGATCGCCGGGAAGGTGCTCATCACTTTCTCGACCGGCAGGCCGACTTCAAACGGATGGTACCGCTTGGGATCGAACGTCTCCGGCGCCGCCATCCCGCCTGCCATCCAGAGCACGATGCAGGAGTCGGCCCTAGGTTCGGGATGCTTCACCGGGCTGCCGTCGGCCGCCGGCAACAAACGCGGCTCGCCGGCCATCATCGCCGCCGCCGAGGCCGTGGCCAGTTGCTTGAGGAACTCGCGGCGCGAGGTAGGCGTTGGCAGATTGGTGTCGCCGCCTGGCTGATGATGGTCAATTTGTTTCATCGGACGCACCCCCGAACAAGTCCGCACGGTTCGCACTAGCGTACCAGTTGAAACTCCGGCAGCATGAACACCGACCACAGCAAATCTTCGATGGCCTGCGGTGTAGGCTGCTCGCCGAGCAACTCGCGGCATAACGCTAACTCGTCGGCCGTCGGCTCGCGCGCCAGCGCATACACAAACAACCAGCGTACGAGTTGCTGAGCCGCTTTGGGGCCCGGGTGTTCGCCGCCAAACGCCCGTAGCCGCCGGGCTCCCTCGGCAATGGCGTCGGCCAGCTGTTGGCCATTGGCCAGGTCGATGGCTTCCAGCGTGGTCAGTTCGCTCGGCCGCATGCTCACCACCTGGTCGCGCGTCGGACGACCCAGTGCCGCCAGGAAGGCGTTGTTCTTGAGGAGCGACTCGCGAACCATCGGTGCCGGAGTTTCCCACGCGGCCGCCAGCAGCCGGGCGGCGGGCTTGTCGACCTTGGCGTTCCACGCGGCGTGGCCCACTGGCACCGCCGGTTGCCAATCCTGGGGCTCGGTGGCGAAGCGGCCCTGGGCATTGGGCACCTGGGCCGTCCATTGCCACGAGGCATCGGTCACCAGCGTTTGCGATGCTGCTTGGGCTGTGGCTTTGCCCGAGTCGCCGTTGTTTTCAGCGGTTTCCCAGCGTGCGGCGAAGAACACGCCGGCAGGGTTTGTACCGCTGCCGCCGTTGCGGGCGACGATCGAAAGTTCGTTCTGGCCGGCACGCAGGTACGGGACGAGGTTGACCACTTCGACCGTTTCCCAAGTGCCATCGGATAGCACCTGCCGACCGTTCATATACAGCGTGTAATGGTTGTCGGCCGTGATGACCGCTACGGCGCGCCGAGGAACCGCCTTCAGCTCCAAGGGACGGCGGAACGTTACGGTTTCGCCGCCGGCTGCCGAACCTGCGTGCGACCAGATCCACTGGGCTTGTAGTGGCGCCACCTGCTCATCAACCGTGTCCTTGAGTTGCAGCCGCTGCACCGGTGCGTCCCATTGAACCGGTGCCGAGCCGGTTACCTGCCATACGGCGTCCATGAACTGCTCGGCGGTCAGACGGCGGGCGATCGGGCCGGCAAAGACGAACTCCTTGCCGTCGGCGGGAGCTTCCAGGGCGGGCGTGACTGCCTGGTACACCTGCGACGTGCAGATGTAACGCAGCATGGCTTTCAGGTCGTAGCCGCTGTCGGCGAACGTTACCGCCAGGTGATCCAGCAGGTCGGCACTCCAAGGAGGCGTGTGCATGGCATCGACCGGATGCACGATGCCCCGGCCCAGCAGCCGATGCCAGAGCCGGTTGACGATGGTGCGCGTGAAGCGGCCGTTCTCGGGATGCGTCATCAATGTAGCCAATTGGACGAGCCGCTGTGACGGCGGGGCACTGGCGTCGATGTTGCCAAGCTCCGGAAATAACCAGCCGGGTTTGGCAACCCGATCCAGCGGTTTGTCGCAGCGATGCAACTTCAGCGGCTGGTCGGCAACGATGGCCGCCAGGGCGTAGGTTTCTTCGAGCGTCCAGCGGTCGATGAAACTGTCGTGGCACGAAGCGCACTTCAGATTGATGCCCAGGAACACCTGCCCCACGTTCTGGGCAAACTGGATCTCGGTTGCCTGGCTGGCCGAGACTTCGCCCCGCCAGCGGATACCGCGGATGAAGCCTTTGGACGCGCTGGAGGGTGCGATCAGCTCCCGGGCAAACTGGTCGTACGGCTTGTTTTCGACCAGTGCGCGATACAGCCAGGTGGTGATCTGCTTGCGACCACCGGTAATGAATCCGGTGCCGCTGTAATCGTTCCGCAGCAGGTCGTTCCAGAACGTGAGCCAGTGCTCGGCGTAGGCGATATTGTCGGCCAAGAGTTCGTCGATCAGCCGCTCGCGCTTGTCGGGCCGCGTGTCGTTGAGGAACACTTCCAGCCGTTCAGGCGGCGGCAACAAACCAACCAGGTCCAGCCACACCCGGCGGGCAAACGCGGCGTCGGAGATCGGCTGGGGCCGCGGTCGGCCATGCTCGGCCAGGTAGGCATCGATGATGCGGTCGACCGGATGGTTGCGGCCATCCACGGCCGGTGGGAGCTGTGGTCGCCGCGGCTTCAACGGTGGCTCGTAGCGATCCGCGGCAAACGTAAAGCCGGCATCCCAGGGCAGACCAGCGTCGATCCAGCGCTCGATGATGGCAATCTCATCGGCGGAAAGACGCGGCCGATTCGCAGGCGGCATCTGCGCCTTGGGATCGGTTGATTTAAGCAGTTCTACGAGGTGCGATTGGGCAGCGCTGCCGACCTCGACCACCGCCGCATCGAGGATCAGCTTGCGCGAGTTGATCGAGAAACCGCCCTTGGCTTCATTGCCGCCGTGACAAGTGGCGCAATGTTTGCGCAGGATCGGCACGACATCGTGCGCGAAATCCACCTTGGGCGGATCGGCAGCCGTGGCTGGGCAGGTGCTTACTCCCAGCCACAGCAGTATCGCAAATAGTTGACCGAACCAACGCCATGGCGCTGGCAGGCCGCAGCCCACGGTTGCGAACGGTAAACCTGCACGATGCATAGCGCAGCCCTAATTGATGGCGGCCGAGCAGGAGTCATCGTGCTTGAGTTTATCCGATGCGCAGGGCGGCGTGCCACGTTTGTGCATCGTGCGGCGCGATGCAGTGACTACTGGGCGTTTTCCGCATTGCGGCGGATTCGCTGGATTCTGTTCCAGTTGACCACGCCGCACCGCTTGGCCCAGTCGTTCCACAGCGCGACCAGTTCCTGCAGCTTTTCCGGATGCTTGTCGGCGAGGTTCTCGCTTTCGATCCGGTCGTTGGCCAGGTTGTACAGTTTCCAGTCATGGCGGAAATCGGCGACGGCTTTCCAGTCGCCCAGGCGGACGGCCTTATTGCCCATGTGTTCCCAGAACAGCGGCCGGAGCTTGCCGGCGGGACCGGCGTCCTCGGCCAGCAGCCACGGCTTGAGGCTGATCCCTTCGGGCGGCAGCACCTTCTTGCCGTTGCGCTGGCTGGGATAGGTGGCGCCGGCCACGTCGAGCAAGGTGGGCATCACGTCGATCACGTGCGCCGGTTGGTTCACCAGGCGGCCCGGCTTGATGGCCGCGGGCCAATGGGCGATGCAGGCGGTGGAGATGCCGCCTTCGTGCGTCGAAATCTTGAACTTGCGCAGCGGCGTATCGGCCACGTTGGCCCATTGCAGGCCCAGGCTGGAATACGACAACGCGGTGCCAATGGGGGCATCGGGTTGGCCGCGGTTGAACCCGCCGGGGCCGCCCTCCGCCGAGCAGCCATTGTCCGACAGGAACACGATCAGCGTGTTCTCAAGCTGGTTCAGTTCCTGGAGCTTGTTGATCAGCCGGCCCACGTTCTGGTCGATGCAGTCGATCTGGGCCGCGTAGATCTCCATGCGGTGCGCCAGCGCGGCTTTCTCTTCCGCCGACATCTCATCCCAGGGCTTGGCTTCCGGATCGCGAGGACTGAGCTGAGCGTCCGGCGGAACAATGCCCAACTTCTTTTGTCGTTCGAAGCGTTGTTGCCGCACGGCATCCCAGCCGATGTCGTAGCGGCCCTTGTACTTGGCGATGTCGGAGGGCTTGGCTTGCAGCGGGAAGTGCGGCGCGATGTGCGCCAGGTACAGGAAAAACGGCTGCTGGCCTTGCTTGACCGCGGCATCCACGAACTCGATCGCCCGATCGGTGAACGTATCGGTCACGTACATGTCGTCGGGCGGTTCCACTCGCTGGTTGTCGGCCACAAAGAAGATGCTGCGGCGGATCTTGAGCGTGTCTTTGAAGTACACGCCGCCGCCGGTGGGCGTACCCCAGTATCGTTCAAAGCCGCGGTCCAGCGGCCACTGGCCGGGCTGCCCGCCGACGTGCCATTTACCGACCATCAGCGTGGTATAACCGGCCGGTTTGAGAGCTTCGGCCAGCGTCACGCAGCGATCGTTCAGGTAACCCTGGTAGCCAGGCAGGCCATCGTTGCGGGTCATGTGACCGATGCCGGCCTGGTGTTGATACAAGCCGGTAAGCAGTGCTGCGCGGGTCGGGCAGCACCGGGCCGTGTTATAGAACTGCGTGAATCGCACGCCATTGGCCGCCAGACGGTCGAGGTTCGGAGTTTCGATCTCGCTGCCATAGCAGCCCAGGTCCGAATAGCCCATGTCATCGACGAGGATGACCACGATATTGGGCCTGGCAGCCTTGGGCTGCTCTGCTGCCAGCGTGGCGTCGCCGGGAGCCCCGGTCTGCGCGGCAAGCAGGCACACCAGGGCAAAGAAACGCAGCGTAGAACGCAGTTGCATACGTGTGATCCTAGGACAGATGCGCGGATGCCTTTTCTGGGAACCGATCGTTACTCTTCGGGCGGAAGCTGCGGCTTGAGCGGCCCGCTGTTGCTGGTCGCCATCGGGCGGCAAGTTTTGAGCACTCGTGGGGGCCGCTGCCGGGTTATTTCTTCGGGGTATAGCCGTGCCACACCCACTCGATGGCGTGCGGCAGGAACTGGGCTTTGGCGTTGCGAATGCCGTGGCCCGAGTTGAGGCAGAACAGATACTGATACGGATAGCCTTTTGCCTTGAGCACTTTAGCCATGCGATGGTTCGCTTCCACCCAGTCGTGCATGCCGTCTCGCAGCACGTTGGGATTCAACAAGTCGCGGTCGCCGACCGCGAGGAAAATCCGGAGCGGCTTCTTCGGGCTGTTGGGAATCAAAGTTTCGTGGAAATCCCAAGCACCATTGGGCGTTTCCGGATTGAAAGGCCACTGCTGGTTGACGAAGGTGCCCGAGGTGGTCAACACACGGTGATACAGATCAGGGCGATACCAGGCCATGATCAATGCCGCAGCGCCGCCGGAGCTGGAGCCCATCACCGCGCGGGCATCGGGATCCTTGGTGAGCTTCACATCGCAGTGCTTCTCCACGCGTGGCAGGACCTCGGTCTCGATGTATTCGGCGAATACGCCGGACATCGTGTCATACTCCTTACCCCGTTGGTTGCCCTGGGCGTCGCCGCCGCCGTTGGCGATCATGATTGCGATCATGACCGGCACGCGCTTCTGCGCGATCAGGTTGTCGAGGATGCGAGGCAGCGTCATGTCAGGCTTCCCCTTGGGGCCGTCATGGCAGATCATGAACGGTGCCTCTTCGCCTGGCTTGTACTGCGCAGGAATGTAAGCGGTGATCTGGCGTACGTAGTCGACTTCCTCGGTTTCGACGATGACCGTCTTGGGATTGTTGGGATCGACCTTCGGAGTGCTCTTACGCACAATGCCCGGGCTGAGCAGCTTGGTCTCCCTCGAATCAATCACGAACTGCATCACCTTCCCTTTCGGCACGCCTTCGACTTCCATGCTTTCGGGGGCGGTGACGTAGTCGGGGCCAATCACGAAGTTGCCGTTCTCGTCCGGTTTCGGATTCTGGCCGGGGCCAAGCACCTTGAACTCGGGAGCGCCGGGGGCGTCGTACGCCCGAACGGGAGGTTGCGCCAAAGTTGCGGTTGAGGCCCACATCACGCCCAGAAACGCAGCAAGTGATGTGACGAGCGTACGGTTGACCATCTGAATTTCTCCCGGTGCGGCAATGCTGTGTGGATCGTTAGCAAGCGAGCATCACAGTAATTGCTGGTAGCGATGCAGGCAAAGGGCGAACCGGTCCCGCATCCCAGGCGGGAACCGGTCCATCGTGCCCTGGGTTGAACGAAAAGGATGGCTGCCACCCCGGATGGATTACGACCGGCTGGGCGGAAGCTGCGGCTTCACCGGCTGGCCGTTGTCGTCCACCGGATAGAGCGCTTGGTGGGCTTCAAGCTGCGCGATCAGCTTTTTCATCATCTCGCTCAGCCGCTGCGGTTCGCTGGCGGCCAGGTTCTTCTGCTCGAACGGATCGTCGGCCAGGTTGAACAACTGGTAGTGCGAACCGTCCGACACTTCCGACGGGAAGTAGTGATAGATCACTTTCCAATCGCCGTCGCGGTAGCTCGTCCAGTACGACGTGCGGTGCGGCGAGTGCGGATAGTGCATCAGGAACGTGGAGTCACGGCTGGGGTCGGGCTTGCCGGCCAGCAGCGTGTCGAGCCGGTGGCCGTCGATTACGTAGCCCTGGGGAATCGTGGCTCCGGCCAAGGGAACCAGCGTGGGAAAGAGATCGCATACTGAGGCCACCTGCGTTTGAATGGCGCCCACGGCGATCGGCAGTTGCTGCTGCCAGCGGTTATTCGGATTGACCTTGCCCCAGGCCGCGATGAACGGCACACGCATGCCGCCTTCGTAGTGGGCTCCTTTCTTGCCTCGCAGCGGAGCCTCGCAGGCAACGTCGTGCTGGTGGCCCAGCGGGGCGTCGGTGCCGTTGTCGCCAAGGAAGATCACCAGCGTGTTCTCGGCCACGCCCAGCTTCTGGAGATGGTCGAGCACGTCGCCCAGCGACTTGTCCATGCCTTCGATCAGGGTGGCGAACGCTTGGGCCTGCGGCGATTTGCCGCTGTTGGCGTAGTTCGCAATAAACCGGGGATCGGCCTGGAAGGGTGAGTGCACCGCATAGTGCGGGAAGTACAAGAAGAACGGCCGGCCTTCCTGCACGGCGCTACTGACGGCATCTTTGGCTTCCAGCGTGAGCGCTTCGGACAGGAAGATATCCTGGCCGTGATACTTCTCCAGATGCGGCACGGCGTTGTTCTGCCGGCGGGTGCCGTGGCCGAAGTTCTCGCGCCCATAGTAGCTGCCGGGCGATCCGGCCGAATGGCCGCCGATGTTGACGTCGAAGCCCAGCTTGGTGGGGTCGGCGCCTTCAGCCTCGCGATGGGCAAAGTGCGCCTTGCCGACGAGGATGGTGCGATAGCCGGCCTGCTGCAGCAAACGGGGAAGGGTGACATCGCGGCTGGTCAGGCCTTGCCAGTTCCAATCGGGCGCGCCATTGGGGCCGGCGTTATTGCGGTTGGGATTGATCCAGTTGGTCACCCGATGCCGCGCGGCGTTCTGACCGGTCATGATCGACACCCGCGTGGGTGAGCACACGCTCATGGCATAGAACTGGTTGAACCGTATGCCCTGGGACGCCAGCCGCTCCATGTTGGGCGTGCGATAGAAATCGTTGAGCGGGTAGCGGCGGGGTTGGCCCTTCTCGTCGGTGAGAAACGGCAGCGAGGTGTCCATGATGCCCATGTCGTCGACCAGGAACACCACGATGTTGGGCCGGTCCGGCGTCGCTTGTTTCGCTGGCTCCGCGATCGCCCGATTGGTTACGGCGACGGCAAGCAGCGCCCACGCCGCAAGCATCAGCAACAAGGGGGAAGGCAATCTTCTCATGGTTTTCTCCCGGCAGCATTCCAGCGGGGCTGCCAAAGCTCATTGGGGGTCCGGGCGGTGGAAAGGTACTGGCCGATCCTGGCGGCAATTTCGGGGTATCGGTCGGCCACGTCGGTCTGCTCGGCCACGTCGTGCTTCAGGTCGTAGAGCACCACGGGCGCATCGGGGCTGCCACTGCGGATGCCTTTGAAGCGGCCCCGGTACAGTGCCGCCTGACGAAACCCGCGTTCGTGGAACTCCCAGTACAGAAACTCATGCTCTTGCTGCTTGGACGTGTCGCCGAGCAGCGTGGGCACAAAGCTGATCGAGTCGCGGTCGGGCGGTAATTGGGCTCCCGCCAATTCGGCGGCGGTGGCCATCCAGTCGCCAAAGTAGCCGACGTGGGCGGAGACGCGGCCGGCCTCAATGGTGCCGGGCCACCAGGCAATCAGGGGCACGCGGATGCCACCGTCGGTCAGGCTGCGTTTCATGCCGGAGAACGGGCCAGCCGGTTTGAATCGACCGACTTGATGGCGGCTTTCGTTATGGGGACCGTTGTCGCTGGTGAAGATCACCAGGGTGTTCTCAGCCAGGCCAAGTTCACGCAGCTTGTCGAGCATCCGCCCTACGTAGCTGTCCATGCGGTGGATCATGGCCGCGTGACCTTTGTCGGGTTCCGGCCAATCTCGCGACGCATAGGGGCCAAAGTCGGGCACGTGCGCGCCGTTGCCCTGTATGCGGCTCCGCTCGTTGTTGGCGTGCGGGATGACCATGCTCCAGTACAGGAAGAACGGCCGGTCGCGATTGGCTTCGACAAACTTGATCGCCTCGTCGGCGAACAGGTCGTCGGCATACACCTTGGCCTCGGTGGCGATGCCGCCGCCGTTTTCGCCGACGGGCATCACCACGTTGGGCAGCGGCACACGCTGATCGTTGCGCCACAGGTAATCGGGAAAGTGGTTGTGGGCGTGATGCTGGCTGAGGTAGCCGAAGAACTCATCAAAACCCTGGCGATTAGGCACACCTTCGTCGCCCGGCATGCCCAGCCCCCACTTGCCGATCAGGGCCGTGCGATATCCGGCCTCGCGCAACACTTCGGCCACGGTGATATCTTCGTCTCGCAGCATCTGTGGCCCGGAACCTTCCGGGTTGGCATTGCCGCGGACGCGGGTGTGGCCGTGATGCTGGCCGGTCATCAGCACGCTGCGCGACGGCGCGCATACGGTCGCCCCGGCATAGAACTGCGTGAACCGCAGCCCTTGAGCGGCCATTTGATCCAGTCGCGGCGTGGCGACAACCTGTTGGCCGTAACAGCCCAGTTCGCCGTAGCCCAAGTCGTCGGCCATGATCCAGATCAGGTTGGGCCGGCGCGGTTGGGCAGACGTTTGGCCGGCGGCAGCCGGCAGTGTGAGCAGCCCGGTAGCTACCGCTACCGCAGCGACCAGGAATGGACGCATAACAAGAGACTCCTAGCCGAGTGCAAGATACTGGTAGGGGGCCGGCTAATTGCGGTCGTTGACCGGACCAGCCATCGGCGGCGTTTCGTAGAAGCGGCCGTTGTCGATGAGCCGTGGATCGCCCGTCGTTTTCAGCTCTTGCAGCAGGCGCGCTTCCAGCTCTTTGCGCACCTCGGCGTAGGCGGGATCGTCGGCCACGTTCTTGCTCTGGTAGCGATCTTTCTTCAGATCGTACAGCTCCTCACGCGGTCGGCGCCCGTACACCCAATCGAAATGAGATTTCCACATCGGATCGTTGCGCACGCCCACCAGCCAAGCCTTGGTCGGGCTGGCATCCTCGTCGGGCAGCGTAACGCGGGTGTTTTCGGTGATCTCTTCGGCTGTGGGCGGGTTGTCGCCGTCGAGCCGGTAGGGATCGCCCAAGGGCCAACGATCGGGCCGGAAGTTGATGATGTACAAGTAATCGTGCGTGCGGATCGCCCGTTGCGGGTACGGTGTGTAGTCCGCCCGGGCGTTTTCGACGTGCCGTTCACGGCCGATGAACACGGCATCGCGCTGCGGCTCAACCTGGCCCGATCGACCCGACTTCAGCAGCGACACCAGGCTGCGGCCGGTCATCTGCTTGGGGATGTCGACCTGTCCTAGCTCCAGGAAGGTAGGCGCCAGGTCGGCCAGGCTCACCAGGTCGTCGACCACGCGGCCGCCGGGCACCGCTCCCCAGCGGATTACCAGCGAGACGCTGGAACCAAAGTCGTACAGGTTGCACTTGCCGTGCGGGAAGCCGGGCGCGCCGTGGTCGCCACTGACCACGATCACGGTGTTGTCCAGTTCGCCGATTTCTTCCAGGCGTTTGACCAGCAGGCCCAGCGCCGCATCAAAGGCGGCGATCTCGCCGAAGTAATCGGCCAGGTCCTCGCGGACCTCGGGCACGTCGGGCAAGAACGGCGGCAGCTTGCCCTTGAGGTCGTCGGGATTGATGCCCCAGAGGGCTTTGCCGGAGCCTTTCACCCACTTGCGATGCACGTTGGTGGGGCCAAACCAGTAGCAGAACGGCTGGCCCGGCTGGCGATCGGCCAGAAAGGCGTTGAAGTTGGCCAGCACTTCGTCGTAGAGCACCTGTTTGGCGGCTTGCAGCTCGGTACCGCGACGGACCATGGCCGTCACGTTCTGTGAGAACTGGTTGAATCGGCGGCCCGCTTTTTCATAGCCGTATTTGCCGGCGCCGTAGGGCGCATCGACCGGCGTGCCGGGACTCCACACCTTGTAGGTTTCGCCGATGTGGTAGCCGGCGTCGCGCAGCAAGAGCGGGAACGAGGGCTGTGACCCATCCCACACGGCGCCGCGGAGAATCGAGGCTCTGCCCGTCCGCCAGAAATGTTGCCCCGAGAGCAGGGCACTGCGGCAGGGCGTGCAACTGGGAGCGGATACGAACGCGCTGCGGAACAACACGCCGTCGGCCGCGAGGCGGTCGAAGTTCGGCGTCCGCACCACGTCGTTGATGGTGCCGGGGCCGTCTAGCTGGGCATATGCACCGGCGAAACGCCCCCAGTCATCGGCGAAGGCGAACAGGATATTAGGACGCCGCGGCTGGTCGGCGAGCGCATGGTTGGAAACCAGCGCGACCAGCAGCAACGCCCAGCGAAGACGCGCAGTCTTCAACATAGGGCGCATTCCTCTCACGATGATACGGAACGATCGGCGCCGGTGGTCGCCGTACCAGCGGAGTAAGCACCTGGGTCGGGGCTTAAGGCCTCCCAACTTACCACGCAGCCGCACGGAATGCACCCTGCTTGCGTATAGAATTTCGCCGGATCTGGCGTCCGAATATCCAGCGGCAATTCGTTTTATCTTCGGCGGGGGGATACAATTACCCACCGAAGGGAGCGTTGCACGTCGGCCACCATTCCAGTTGCAGGAAGGGGCGCGCCATGCCGGTACCTCCTGGCGAATCGCCCGGCCAGCCCGACGGTCCAGCACCGCGCGGACCCCAGCCGCCAGCCCCTGCCTCGCAGGGCGACGGATCGGGGACCGGGCCGGCCGAAGGCTCCCCAGGCCAACGCCCCGGCGACGCCCCCGATGCGGCCGCCATCGCCGCTCCGCCCTGGAGCCGGTCCCTGTTGTGCAAGCAGGCATTGTTCGCGGCGCTGCTGGTCATTGTGACGGCCGGCGCCGTGGGCCATCTGGCGTATCTGCTGGCCCGCGACATGCTCCGCGACGGCATCAACGAGCAGCTTCGGCTGGTGGCCGCCGAACGCTCGATGGCCCTGGAAAACTACGCGTTGCAGCAGTTTGAGCGGGTGTCGCTGGTGACCAGCCGCACCCAGCTTCAGCAACTGCTGCGGTCCAAGGCGCTGGGCACCGTCGATGAGGTGCTCTTTCAGGACTCCACGCGGCAAATCCTGCGCGACGTGATCTCCGGCAGCGCCGCGCTCCGCAAAGTGTGGATCACCGATCAGGCCGGCAAGGTGATCGCCTCGACCGAGGACGAGCCGGAACGCTCGTTCGCCGACGACCCGGACTTTCAGGCTGGCAAGTCGCTGCCGCACCTGGGCGTGCCGCGTGAAGTGAACGGCGAAACGGTGGCCATCATTACCGCCCCCATTCAGGACAGCGAGCAGCTTTTCGTCGGCGTGTTGGTGGCCGAGGTCGATGCCTCGCCGCTGGTCAAAGCCTTGCGCGACCCCAGAGGGCTGCACGAAAGCTGCCGCGTTGTGGTTGGCACCCGTGTGGGCGACAACGTGCAACTGCTGCTGCCGCAGCCGGAAGGGCATCCGCAGATCATTCCGCTGGATCACTCGCCCGCTATGGCCAAGGCACTGGCCGGCCAGCGCGGTACGGAAGTTACCCGGCATGGCGAGCGCGAAGTGCTGGCCGCCTATCAGCCGGTAGCGTATCAGCCAACCGAGAATCGCCCGTTTGCCCTGGTGGCGACCGTCGACTTGCACGAGGCCTACGCCCCCGTGGCCCGGCTGCGGTGGCTGTTGGTTTCCACCGAGGTCGCCCTGGTATTGGTGGGGGCGGTGCTGGCGATCGCGGTCGGCCGGCGGCTGATTCGCCCGTTGCGCAAGCTCACCGATACGGCAGCGACCATTGCCGGCGGCAATCTCAATGCTCGGGTGCCGATCACGTCCCGCGACGAAGTCGGCGTGCTCAGCGAGGCGTTCAATATCATGGCCGCCCGGCTCCAGGAGTTGCTGGAGGAGCTTGAGCAGCGCGTTGAGCGGCGCACGGAACTGCTGGTGGCGTCGCAGCAGGAGCTGCAGCGACAAAGCGGCATCTTGCGTTCCATCCTCGACAGTATGGCCGACGGCGTGATCGTGGCCGATCAGGATGGCCGCTTCTTGCTGTGGAACCCGGCCGCTGAACGCATCATCGGGATTGGCCAGCGCGACGTGCCGCCGGAGGAGTGGTCACACGTCTACGGGTGTTACCAGATCGACGGCAAGACGCCCTATCCGTCGGAGGATTTGCCGCTTACCCGGGCGATTCGGGGCGAATCGACCAACGGCACGGTGCTGTTTGTGCGCAACCCGGATAATCCTGAAGGCCGCTGGATCAGCATCAATGCCCGGCCGCTGCGGACCACCAACGGCCAGATTCGGGGCGGCGTGATCGTGCTGCGCGACATCACCGAAAGCCGCGCGGCCCAACAAGAGCTGGAAACCCGCGAAGCCAAGAACCGGGCCATCCTGGCCACCGCGCACGAGGCGTTCATCGCCATCGACGAGCAGAGCATCATCCGTGAATGGAACGACCAGGCTGAAGCCACCTTCGGCTGGAAACGCGATGAGATCGTCGGCCAGCCGCTGACCGAAACGATCATGCCCCACCGCTTCCGCGAACAGCATCGCCGCGGCGTGGAACGCTTTCTGAAAACCGGCGAGGGGCCGCTGTTGAACCGCCGGCTGCGGCTGACGGCGTTACATCGCGACGGTCACGAGTTTCCCGTGGAGATCACCATCGCGCCGGTGCAGCAGGGATCGTCGTACCTGTTCGCGGCATTTGTTCACGACATTACCGAGCGGGAGAAAGCCCAGCAGGATTTGGAGCGGGCACGCGACGCGGCCGAGGCCGCCAGCCGCGCCAAAAGCACATTCCTGGCCAACATGAGCCACGAGATCCGCACGCCGATGAACGCCATCATCGGCATGACCGAACTGCTCCTGGACACCCCGCTCAACCCCACTCAGCGCGATTACGTGATGATGGTGCAGGAGTCGGGCGAGTCGCTGCTGTCGGTGATCAACGACATCCTTGATTTCTCCAAGATCGAAGCCGGACGGTTCGACCTGGAGATGGATCGCTTCGACCTGCGCGAACTGGTCGGCGACACGATGAAAGTGCTGGCCGTTCGGGCACACCGGAAACAGCTCGAGTTGGCCTGGCACGTGGACGCCGACGTGCCGACGTTTCTGATTGGCGACCGGTTCCGGCTGCGGCAAATCCTCGTGAACCTGGTTGGCAACGCCATCAAGTTCACCGAGCAGGGCGAAATCGTGGTCGAAGTCTCGCTGGCCAGACAGTTAGCCGCCGAGGCCGCGACCACAACGGGCAACGACGAGCTACCACGCGATCATGATGGCCGGGCCGCGAAAGAAGCCGTGGCGACGGATGGCACGCCCAAGTGGGACGCTGCCGGCAGCGTCGAACTGCATTTTGTCGTCCGCGATACGGGCATCGGCATTCCGCGGGAGATGCAGGATCGCATCTTCGAGGCGTTCGAGCAGGTCGATGAATCACGCAGCCGCCGTTTCACCGGCACGGGGTTGGGGCTCACCATCTGCTCGCGTCTCGTGGAGCTGATGAACGGCCGCATCTGGGTAGAAAGCCAGCCGGGCCAGGGGAGCCAGTTCCATTTCACCGCCCAGTTTGGCGTTGCTGCCGAGCAGCTTGAGCCGATCCGCAAAGCGACCTACGAGCGGTTGCAGGGACTGCGGGTGCTGATCGTCGACGACAACCAGACCAACTGCCAGATCCTCCAAGACATGCTCCGCAATTGGGGCATGCAGCCGATGGCCCTGACGAATCCACAGGCGGCCATTACCAAGTTGCAGCAGCTCGCCGAGGCCGGCACGCCGTGCGAGTTGGCGCTCATCGACGCCCGGATGCCGCACCTGGACGGCTTTGCGCTGGTGCAAGAGCTCCGGAAGAGTCCGCAGTTGCGCAACCTGGTCGTGATACTGCTCACGTCGAGTGATCAACCCAGCGACCTGGCCCGATGCCGCAGCCTGGACGTGGCAGGATGCCTGACCAAACCGGTCAAGCAGTCGGAACTGTTTGATGTGATTGCCGACGTGATGGGCGTACATGTCGACGCCCCCCAGACCGATCCACGGGCTGCGCGGCTGGCCAGGCAGTTGCCGCCGCTGCGTATCCTGCTGGCGGAAGATAACGCCGTGAATCGGAAGCTGGCCCTGGCCATGTTGGAACCGCATGGGCATCACGTCGCCGTGGCGGTCAACGGTATCGAGGCCGTGCGGCTGTGGGAGCAGCAGCCGTTCGACCTGGTGCTGATGGACGTGCAAATGCCCGAGATGGACGGCTTCGAAGCCACGGCGGCGATCCGGGCTGCCGAACAAAGCCGCCCGCCACGCGAAGGCGCCCCGGCTCACACGCCCATCATCGCGATGACCGCCCACGCGATGAAAGGCGACCGCGAACGCTGCCTGGAAGCCGGCATGGACGGTTACGTGGCCAAGCCGGTGCGTTCCTCCGAATTGTTTGCCGCGATCGGCCAGGTGCTACACCTGGATCAAGAACAAGGCGAGGCTAGCGCTGACGGCGCGGAGCCGCCTGCACCCACCCAACCACCGTCGGCACAGTCGCAGGCGACCGATGAACGAACGGATGAGGCCAGCGAGCCGTGCGAACTGAACTGGTCTGCCGCGCTTGCGCTCACCGACGTGAAGGAAGAAACCCTTCAGGAGCTGGCGGCTCTGTTCTTGCAAGAGTGCCCCAAGATGTTGGCCGAGTGCCACCAGGCGATTCGCGATGGCGATGCGCCGCGTTTGCGCCGGGCGGCGCACACCATCAAAGGTTCGGCGGCCACGTTTGTGGCCGAGCGTGCCGCCGCGGCGGCGCTGCGGCTTGAGAACCTGGCCAAGGCGGGCCAATGGGAGGACGCCCCGGCGGCGCTGGCCGAACTGGAAGCCGAGCTGGCGCGTCTGAAGCCGCACCTGCTGAGCCACGCGGCACAGCTTACTCAAAACGAGCCTCAGGACGTTACCCATCCCGCGAAGGATTGAGTTATGAGCACGCCCTCGGGACACACTGTCCGGATTCTGCTGATCGAAGACAATCCGTTGCATGCCCGGCTGGTGGAACAACTGCTGGCCGAGACGCCCAGCCCCGCGTGTCGCGTCGAAACGGTGAACACGCTGGCGGCCGGCCTGGAACGACTGGATCGCGGCGATATTGAGCTGGTGCTGCTCGACCTGACGCTGCCGGACAGCCAGGACCTGGAAACCTTCATCCGCGTGCGTGCCCGGGCGCCGCAGTTGCCGATCGTGATCGTTACCAATCACGACGACGTGATGATGGCGGCCAAGGCCGTGGAAGCCGGCGCGCAAGATTACCTGGTGAAAACCAACCTCAGCCGCACGGCGCTGTCGCGCGCGGTGCGGTACTCGCTGGAACGCACGCGGGTGCGCGACGCCGAGTGGGACTCGCCCATGTTCCGCCTGGCCCAGCGGCAGTTTCTCAAGGCGGCTCAGCTCATGGGCTTGGACGACAACATCCGTCAGCGGCTGCTGTTCCCGCAGCGGTCGCTGGTGGTGAGCTTCCCCTTCCGCCGCGATCAATACACCGAGGTCGAAACGGTCTTCGGCTACCGCGTGCAGCACGTGCTGACATTGGGGCCGACCAAGGGCGGCATCCGGTATCACCAGGATGTTGGCCTGGGCGAGGTTTCCGCACTGGCGATGTGGATGACCTGGAAATGCGCGCTGATGCACCTGCCGTTTGGTGGTGCCAAGGGTGGCGTGCGGATCGACCCCACCGTGCTCAGCAGCCACGAGCTGCAGCGGCTCACGCGGCGGTATGCCAGCGAAATCATCAACATGATCGGGCCAGAGAAGGACATCCCGGCCCCGGACCTGGGCACCAACGAACGGGTGATGGCCTGGATCATGGATACGTACAGCCAGCAGGTCGGTTACGCCGTGCCGGCCGTGGTCACCGGCAAACCGATCGTGCTGGGCGGTGCCCAAGGACGCCGCGAAGCCACCGGCCGAGGGCTGGTGTACTTGATCGAGGCCGCGGCCGAACACCTGGGCATGAAGCTTTCGGAGTGCACGGCCGTGGTGCAGGGCTTTGGCAACGTGGGCAGCAACGCGGCTCGCTTCCTGGCCGAACTGGGCGTCAAAATCGTCGGCGTGAGTGACGTCACCACCGGCATCTACAATCCCAAGGGGCTTCCCATCGACGCGTTGCTTCAGTACGTGCAGGAGCACCGCTTCCTCAGCGATTGTCCGTTGGGCGAGAAGATCACCAACCAGGAATTGCTGGAACTTCCCTGCGACATCCTGGTGCCGGCGGCCCTCCAGAACCAGATCACGGCCGAGAACGCCGAACGGCTGCAGTGCAAACTGCTGGCCGAAGGTGCCAATGGCCCCACCACGCTGGAGGCCGATGAAACGCTCATCGAGAAAGGCATCTTCGTGCTGCCGGATATTCTGGCCAATGCCGGCGGCGTGACGGTGTCTTACTTCGAGTGGGTGCAGGACACGCAGAACTACATGTGGTCGATCGACGAAGTGAACGCCCGGCTGCACCAGTTGATGCTCGATGCGTTCCGCCGGACGCTCACCCGCAGTCAGCGCGACGGTCTCGACATGCGCACGGCGGCCTTGATCGAAGGCATCGAACGCGTCGCCCAGGCGAAGTTGGCTCGCGGTTTGTTCCCGTAACAGCCTGCGCTATCGCGCGGACCGTGCCGCTTGCCCCAGGCGGCGTCGTGCTCCCCCTGGCATATGAGGGCGTGGCCGCTTACCTTCTGTGGGGAAGGTCTGCCCTGAACGGGCGTGTGGCCTGTCTTGGGCATGGTGGGCGGTACTTCGTGGGAGCACGCAGCAGCGGTTATGGCTTCGCCGTCGTGGAAAGACAAAGTGGTGCTGGTTACCGGGGCCTCGCAAGGGCTGGGCCGCGAGATTGCCAGGGCGTTTGCCGCCGCCGGGGCCACCGTGGCGGCCGTAGCCCGGGGCGAGGAAACGCTTGCAGCGACGGCCGCGGAACTGAACCAGCAGGTGCCTGGGACGGTGGTGCCGCTGGCCGCCGACATCACCCGCGATGCCGACGTGGCGAACTTGTTTGCCGAGGTGCGTAGCCGCTTCGGCCGGCTCGATGTGTTGGTGAACAACGCCGGCCGCTCCGCCCGCAAGGAGATCCTGGCGACAAGCCCAGCCGACTTTCACGAGCTGATGGAGCTGAACCTGTACGCGCTGGTCCGCTGCACGCAGGCGGCGGCCGAACTGCTGCTGGAGTCGCACGGGTCGGTGGTCAATATCGGCTCGCTGGCGTCCAAGTCGGCGGCTCGCTACCTGGGAGCGTATCCGGCCAGCAAGTTTGCGGTGGCCGCTTATTCGCAGCAACTGCGGCTGGAACTGGGGACGCGTGGGTTGCACGTGCTGCTGGTTTGCCCGGGCCCGATCGCGCGCGACCAGGTGCGCACCTACGGTGCCGAACAAAGTGGCCTGCCGGAATCGGCGGCCAAGCCGGGGGCTGGCGTGCAGACCAAGGCGATTCGGCCCGAAGAGCTGGCGGCGCGGATCGTAACGGCGGTCGAACGCCGGCAGCCGGAATTGATTATGCCCGCCAAGGCCAGGATTTTGTTCGTGCTGCAAGCCTTGTCCGCCCGCTGGGGCGACTGGCTGGTGCTCAAGAAAACGGGCGGCTAGCGGAGCGGCTGTTGATGCGGCCAGCCTTGGCGTCAAACGCCCAGCCGTTCCCTCAACCGGCAGAGAATCTCTTGTTCCAGGTTGACGTCGCGGCCCATCGGGATCCAGCCGCGTTCGATGGGCTGCTCGCCGATGACCGGTTCAAACCGCTGGATCGAGGCATCGTTGCGGAAGTTCGACGAGCTGGAGCGCGAGAACTCTGGCCGCCGCAGGTTCTCCAGTTCTTTGAAGACGACGACTTCAATCAGGTAGCCTTGGGCGTCGGGAATCATCCGCACCAAAGCCCGGCGGCGGATCGACTGAAGCGTGCCCTCGATCTTGTCGTGGAAGGTGACGGCGTCGAACTTCCACGGTTCCAGGATCGTGGACCCGATTTCTGGCCGCGTTTCCAGCCGGCCCTCGGTCAGCACATCGCCGATCTGCCGCACCGGATCTTCCCGCTGGATGGTGAAGTAGTCGTCGACGATGTCGACCAACTGCTCCCACACCAGGTCACGGTTGGAGGGCGGCACCCGCATCGGGTTTTCGAATGCCACGACGAGCGGCGGCGCGTTGGCCGGCAGCCAATGCGTGGCGCAGCCGGCCAGTGCCAGGCACCAGGCTGCCGCCACGATCAGACCAAGCGCATGCCGCATCGCGAAGAAACCTGCTTCCCTCAACGTGGGGGCGGAAAAAGGATGGGTTCGCACGGGGCGGTGAACCCCGCCGCGAAAGGTCGCCCGCCCTGGCCGCTGGCATTGCCAGCGGGGCGGTCGCGGCGCGCGGAGCGCCGGGGCCGGCTCAAGGGCAGGGGCGGTACTGTGCCAACAATGCCCGATTCGGGCAAGAGCAACCGCCGCCATCCGCCCGTTACATCGGACGGTCCGCCCGGGTGGCATGAAGATTGACGCTGCTTTCGCGGCTACCTACCATGAAATGCAGTAAGTTGCGTCACATCGGTGCCTTGGTGGCGTGCTGGCCTTTCCCGCTGCGGGCATTCTTGCGGGCCGCATGCCGCACAAGCGGTTCACTTCGCTACAGTACCCAGCCTTCCTGGTCTGATGCCCATGCGAAATAACATCCTCGCCGTGGTTGCCGTCGCCGTGTTCGCATTTGCCCCGAACTGGGGGTGGGCCCAGGCAACGGCGAACAAGTTGCCGGAGCCTCGCGAGGTGGGGATCCAGACCAAGGACGGTGTGAATCTCACCGCCACATACTACGAGAGCAACCGCGGCAAGGAGGCGGTGCCGATTCTGATGCTGCACGCCTTCGAGGGCTCGCGGGTCGACTACCACGACGTGGCCCTGCAACTGCAAAAAGACGGTTACGCGGTGCTCGCCCCGGATTTGCGCGGGCACGGTAAGAGTGTCCAGCAGGGCGATCGCACGCTGGAGTTCGACAAGTTTCGCCCGGCCGATATTACGGCGATGGCCCGCGACCTGGAAGCCTGCAAGAACTATCTGATCCAGGAAAACAACCGCGAAAAGCTGAATATCGACGCCCTGGTGATCGTGGCGGCCGAGCAGGCCTGCATCCTGGCCGTCAATTACGCGGCCCTGGACTGGAGCTTTCCAACGCTGCCAGGCGGGCACAAACAGGGACAGGACGTGAAGGCCCTGGTGCTGCTCTCGCCGCCCTGGCAGTACAAGTCGCTCAGCATGGTCCAGGCGCTCAATCACCGCAGCCTGCAGGGCCCTATAGCCGTGTACGTGCTGGTGGGCGATCGCAACCGCTCGGCATTGGCCGACGCCAAGAAGATCATGCAGCAGTTGGAGAAGGGCCGGCGCTCCGATCAGGACTCCAACGCCATCATGCTGGAGGTGAATACGTCGCTCCAGGGCACCAAGATGCTCAACCTGCCGGGCTTGGATCTTACCAATAAGTACCTGGCCAAGTTCATCGACATCTACACCCGGCAGAAGAACTTCCCCTGGAAGGAACGCCACAACCCGCTCAGCGGCAAATAGTTACGGGCACAAGATCCCCTTCGCTGCCTGCGAGCAGTTGAACCGGCTTGTCGACCAAACCGGCGCACTGGTTTCGCGGGGTGCCGTGCTCTTCTGACCGCAATCGCGGGGAAGTTTTCTCACACCCGGAGGCTAGCTGCGCTGCGGTGCATACCGTCTAATCGGGTGGGCGTTGCGCCGTGGTGTGCGCAGCCATCCGCTTGCGCGGTCGCTGGCGGCTAAAAGATGTCCTAGGGGAATCGCAATGCGTAAGAGTACGCTGGGCTTGATCTTCGGCGCCGTGCTGAGCACTCAGGTGAGCTGCGGCGAACGGACGCCTCCGCCCAACAACGTGCCCCCGCCGGCCAGCGAGAGCAACATCGATATTCGTTTTCCCGGTGGCGCCGTGCAGATTGATCCCAATACGGGCGAGACGCATGTGGAAACCGGCCGCGTAAAGGTCGATGCCGGTGCCGGCCAGGGTGCCACGGTGCATACGCCCAATGTGGATGTCGATGCCGGTAGTGGTCGCGGCGTACATGTTCGTACGCCCAGCACCAAAGTCGACGTGAACCGCGAGTAAGCCACGCCCCCGCCCCTAGCGGCGCGGTTAACCGAAGGAAGCCCAGCCGGCTCGCAGCCTACTGCTCCTGCCACTCCCAGCCCATCTTCTCTTGCAGCTCGCGGCTGGCCAGGTGCGCCCAGGGCGTATTGGGATGCTCTTTCACCACCCGCTCCAGGTACGTCTTTGCCTGGTCGATCAATCGGGCGTAGTTGCTGCCGGCGCTGATCGTGTCGGCGGGCGTCAGCACCCAGCGGGTGCTCGTTTCCTTCTCGAAGGTGCGGCCCAACTTGAGTTGGGCGAGCATCGCGTTGTAGCCTTCAATCCGGGCTCGGGCGGCCAGCACGCGTCCCATGGCCAGGTCGTAGGCGGCCTGCCAGCGAGGGCTTTGAATCTTCGACCGGTCGCGCTCGCCTCGCGAGAGAATGTCGTGCAGGGCCGCCAGCCGCGGTTCCAACCTTGCGGCATCGCGCTGCGCTTCGTCGAGCAGCCGCTTAAGCGCGGCTTCATTCATCACCGGGAAGTCGTACCGCAACTGGGCGGAGACGTTGATCGGTGGCTGTTTGCCTGCTTCGACCAGGGCACGGCAGGCGGCGTTGCCTTCCAGCAGCGCCTGGTACTGGGCGTCGGTCACGTAATCGGGCGCGTAGCGGCGCCGCAGCGCAGCCGGGAACTCGTAGCCCATCGCCACCATCGACATACCGCCCCCGCCGGACGAGCCGCTGCGGAACGTGATCATGCTGGCTGACGGAGCTGGGCGGAACACCGAACCCACCCCGCTGCAGGCCAGGAACTCGCCGCCGGTTTGCAGGCAGAGCCGGTTCAAAGCGTACGGGCCAAAGCCTGAGCCCAACATGCCCATATCGCCGAAACCGCTCGTCCAGAACGACAGGGCGATCCGTTCGATGGAGTGCGACTCGGGGCCTTCGACCACCGGGTCGATGGCCTGCCCGTCGGTTGCGTCGTCGCCTTCCCACGACTTGCGGCCAAAGGGCGCTTCCCGGCCGATGGCGTATACCACGATACTGTCGCGGCGCAGGGCGGCGGTCACTTCGTCGGCCAACTGAGGATCGTCGCCGGCTTCGTCGGAAACGACGACCAGGTACACGTAGCCGCCTTCGGCCTGGAAGTTCCGATAGGTTTCCGCGGCCGTCTTAATGGCCTGGAACGTGACTTCGCGGCGATTGTCTTTTTCAGGCGCGGCCTGTAGCGCCTGGCGGATTGCCGCCACGTCTTGCGAGGGGTCCTTCACCAGGAACTGCACCTGCTCGCCATAGCCGATCACCGCCATCCACATGTTCTGGTTGCGGAGCAGATCGAGAATGGGCTGCGTGTGCTGGGTGAAGCCGTCGCGCCAATTTTCGGCACTGGCTGAGTGATCGATCAGCCACACCACCAGCGTTTTGCGGCGTTTGGCTGCGTCGGCCGCCACAGCGGTCACCTTGCGTACGGCACCACCGATGGTGCGGTCCTCAACAGGCTCATCGACCAGCGGCTCCGGAGTAACCGGTTCCGGCGTCCCGGCCTTGCCCGATGAGGAACTGGCCAGCCGCACTTCTTCTTCCTCGGCCGAGTACATATTGCGGCCATCCACTACGAGCGACCGCAGTTGCCATTTGCCGTCGCGCGAGGCGACCACGGCCTGCCACTTGTGCCGCACTTGCTTGTTAAGGGCGGGGACGACCACTTGCGACTGCACGGTCCACACGCCGTTCTGGCCCTGGCGGAGTTGGTATTCCGGCAGGAACCTGGCGTCGGACGGCAGCGACAATTGCTTGGCGACCAGCGCGCGGGCTTGGGCCACCACCGGGTCGACGGCGGGCTCCTTGGGCGCTGGCGGTTGGCTGGTGACATTGAGGGCGGCATACACGCTCAACCCCACGGCGACCAATAGAATCACACCGGCTGCCGCCCACGTCGCATTGGAACGCTTTCTGCGACGCAGCCGCGTCGCCGTACCGGTGGAAGGTCCGCGCACGCCTGCGACACCACCACCAGCCGCGGCGGCGCCATAGCCCGGTGCCCCGGCGTGACTCAGGTGCGAAATGTCCAGGACGGTGCCGCAGCCGGGGCACTGCACCTGGGTTGCATGCACGCCTGCCAGGCTTAACAACATGTGGCAGTTGGGACACTGAACCTGCATGCGACTTCCTCGATCGTTGCAGCCGCGGGAACGGTCGACGTGTGGCGAATCTGCCCCCGACTCCAGGCGCAAATAGATTCGGCCGATAACCCGCCCCGTATTGCAGTCTAACGGTCGCCGCTACCCGTCGCTAGCGGCGCAGTGGCTTAAGCGGGCCAAAGTTTCCCCTCGCCCGGGTCGGTTATCATGGGCGAAATCGACAGAAACCGTGCGTTCCGCCCCATGCTGAATATCCATTGACGCCCACCGCTGGGACAGGTACTCTCCCGCCCCTGACTGGCAGGAACTTAGCCGCAGCATTGCGAAGGAGCGCACGATGGCACCGGATGATTTGACCCCGTCGGTGGTGGTGTATTGGTTGCGCAAGCAGGCAACCCGCTACAGCGAAATGGCCAAGAAGTTCAACGAAGCCGCCCAAGCGCTGGAATCGACGGTGGATCCGTCCGCTTCTTCGGCGGGCATGTCGACGGCAGCCCCCATGGGGGCCGCTCCCGGGGCCGCTACGGGCGCTGCCACGGCTGGCCCGGTCATTGCTCGTCCGCGGTTGGCTTCGCCGCTGAACAAGGCGTCGTAACGCGAGCCTGACACGCGTGGCTGCGGCAGCACCGTTGGGAGCCTCCGCCACCATGTTCCTGCCGTAACGAATCAACTCACCCCGTTTGCTAGCGCGCGATCCAACTGCGCAACGCCGAGCGTCGGCTGCGCCCCATCAAAGGATTCGCCCGCGGCAGACACTCAGACATGTCGTTTCAAAATCGAGGGGATCCGCGCCCGCGGCATCCCCTCGATTTATTTATGGCTGCTTCGTTTCGCCTGCCGCGGCACCGGTTTGTTGCGGCTGCGCCGTCTTGCGGAAACAACGCCGCGCCAGCCCCCTGCATGCCGACCGGATCAGGAACCACGCGTCCTGCACGTAGCGAGGGCCCAGCCGCCGTGGCTCGCCAAGCATGCGGTACGCCCATTCCAGGTTTAGCCGCTGAATCCACCGGGGCGCTCGTTTGACCCGCCCGGCCACAAAGTCGAACGATGCTCCCAATTGAACAGCGGCAGGCACACCCAGCGCCTCGCGATTTTCCCACAGCCAGAGTTCGCCCTTGGGCTGCCCGAGGGCGACCAGCAGCAAGTCGGTGCCGGCTTCCGCGATGCGTTTGCAGATCCGCGCGTTCTCTTCCTCGCTCAGCGTGCGAAACGGCGGCACTTCCACACCGGCCACGATCAGGCCGGGGTAGCGTCGTTTCAGCTCGCTGGCCGCGGCGTCGGCCACGCCGGGAGCTCCGCCCAGGAAGAACACCCGATGCCCACGCTCTGCTGCCCGTTCGCATAGCGCGTAGATCATGTCCGAACCGGTCACGCGCTGCGGCAGTGGGCGCCCTTGCAGCCGAGCCGCCAGCAAGAGCGGGAAACCATCAGCCACCAGGAAGGCGGCATCGCGATTGACCGCGGCCAGGCGCGGGTCGCTATCGCTGAGCATCGCATAGTGCAGGTTGGCCGTGATGAAGTAGTTCGGCTCCCGCTTGGCAATCAGGCGGTCGACCTCGTCCACCGCCTCTTCAAAGGTTACCGGCAGAATCGGCAGGCCGAACACTTCGACCGGTTCCCGGGGCGGCTGGTCGCCTCGCACCGTGGCCTGGCTCGTCGCGGATGGACGCTCCTGAAGCTCCGGTGTGGTACCCATGGGCGATGCGTCGACCTGAACCGGGGGATGCTCGTTGAGCACGTTGATTCCTTGTATGCGTAGCGATTGGGACGGCGACACGCGGCCGCGGACGGGGGCGACGTGCCCGCTCTAGAAGAACCGGCGTGTATTGTCCCTTACGTATAACTGTTGCTTACGGTTGCCCCCTATTGGCTGGCGACCCCCAAAAAAGGCGGTGCTCGGCCGCAATGGGCTCGTGTTGGCCCGGCAGCTACCAGGCGAAGTGACCAGTATCGCGGCGATCGCCGGCACGTTTGCAAATTCCGCGGGAAAACGGACCAATACGGCCCGCGCAACCAGCGAATTCGTTGCAATCGCATTCGCGGCTCGCCTAGAATGCCTACGCCAACCTGGGGGGGCATGTCCCTGTTGCATGCCGTACCAAGGGCCTGGTGCCGGATTGGCCGG
>Ga0207874_1000818_pt1 | contig 41116 bp, 33 predicted proteins | sample HigsolmetaAR201D_FD_184833 | JGI IMG/M metagenome (GOLD analysis project Ga0207874, IMG submission 184833) | Ionic liquid and high solid enriched microbial communities from the Joint BioEnergy Institute, USA - AR20-1-D (SPAdes) (version 2) ...
ATCGTGGGGCTCCTCGAGGATTCTGTGGAAGGTTGACTCGACGGATCACGCGGTGGCCGCTTTACGTCCATCACCGACACGATGACGAACCCAGCAACCGCGCTACACCACTATGCGGGACTCAACTGCGTTACTGCGTTACCGCCGTTACCGCCGTTGAAACCGGCACCACCATTACCGAACAGACCCGCATTCCCGCCGTTGCACACCACCGCAACACACGTCGCCGCCGTCCAGCTATAGCCATGACCGAACAACAAACCACCGTCGGGATGCGCCGGTGTGCCGTTGCCGATCAACAGGATCGGACCGATCCAGATCTCAAAACCCGGCAACACCAAACCGGCCAACGCCGGCACCTCCGCCGCATCAACCAAACCAAAACCCTGCGGCACACCCCCATCACCAACAACGGCGTAGACCCCGGGCGCCACGTTCTCGACGGCGACGCGCTCACCGGCCTCCCGCCGGATCGCACTGGCCGCACCGGCCCAGAACAGTCCCTCGGCGAGCGGGACGCTCACGGGTGCCTTGCCCGCGCCGGCCGCCGCGGCCAGTCCGGCGGCGTTCCCGCGCAGCACCGCGGTCCGCGCCGCCGGGGCCGGGTTCACCGCCGGTTCGGGCGCGGCCGTCGACGCATCCGGCGCCTGCGCCGGGGCGTCCGCCGCGGGCTGCTCCGCCGGGGCACCGCTGGTCGGCGCGCCCGATTCGCCGGCCTCGTCGTCGGCGGCCACGACGGCCTGCGACCGCGCGACGCGCTGCGGCTGCGGCACCGCGACGGCGTCGTCGGCCGCGTGGGCGCGCACCCGGTTCTTGTGCGTGCGTGACTTCTCGGCAGTCGCCGAACCGGCCTGTTCGGCGTCGTCGTCGTGCGACCGGGCCGGGGCACCGGACGAGCCCCGCCCGGCACCCACGGTGGAAACCGGGCGACCGTCGTTCGAGTCACCGCGCACCCGCGAAGTCACGCCGCGATCCGCGCCCCGGTTCGTCGCACCCGAGGAGTCACGCGACGCCGACGACGTCCCGCTCGACTCCGAGGTGTCCGCCGCGGCGGTCGGCATCCACAGCGCGACCGCCGCACCGATGCCCATCGCCGCCGCGAGCGCACCGACCCGGCCCACGTAGGCCGAGGCCCGCCGCGGACGCGGCGTGACGGATTTCTCGGAATGCAGGCCTCCGAGCCCCGCGGATTGCGACGACACCGAAGTCGAACGGTCTTGGCTCATCAACTACCTCCCCTGACCCAGCAAGCCCGGGCGATCTGCGCCGGGAGCACCGACAGGTCTCAACTCCCGCGAGACAGTACCCACGAACCGATCCCCACAGGGCCAATCTGACGAACAAAGCAATATTCGCCGGAAATTCGTTGGTTATGCAAACAGGCAGGCAGTTACCACACCAGATCGCTTCCAGCGCAGAAAAATTGCAATTAACAGCTGCGGCAACCGGAGGCGACAATGAACTCTCTCGAGTTTGCTACAGCGCAGTCGAGTTAACGTGTGGCAGACACCGACAGATGCTTTGCCCGGCCGGAGATGCTTGCATCCGCAACAGTCCCGCTCACCGCGGGTGCGCCGGGCCGGATCCGGCCCGCAATCGGTTCGCCCGCAAGTGACCCGGAACACACCCGAGCGGACGCCCGAGTTCCGCCGGGGGTGTTGCCGGAGACCGCCGACGCCGTCCGTCGGCCGGTCGGCCGACCGACCGACGAAAAACGGCCGGCTCACGGTCTCGGAAACCGTGAGCCGGCCGTCGCTCGGCGCTACCGGCAAACCGGCACGCCGCGTTGCGATTTCCGCCCGGCAGGGGTCACCCTGCGGGCTCAGTCCTGCTCGTCGTCCTGCTGCTCGGCCGGAACGCGGTAAGGGTTGGCGTCACCGGCCGGGGTCGCCCCCTCGCGGACGCGCGCCAGTTCGGCATCGGCCGCCCGCGCCCTGGCGAGCAGCTCCTCCATCTTCGCCGCCGCGTCCGGGACGGTGTCGCGGACGAAGGTCAGCGTCGGGGTGAACCGCACCCCGGTGCCGGCCCCGACCTTGCTGCGCAGCACGCCCTTGGCCCTCTCCAGCGCGGCGGCGGCCCCGGCGTAGTCGGGTTCCTCGTCCAGCGAGGTGCCCATCACCGTGTAGTACAGGGTGGCGTCGTGCAGGTCGCCGGAGACCTTCGCATCGGTGATCGTCACGCCCGCCAGGCGCGGATCCTTGATCTCGTGCTCGATGGCGGACGCGACGATCGTCGCGATGCGTTTGGCCAGCCGGCGTGCCCGTGCCGGATCGGCCATCAGACCCGCTCCTTCTCCACCAGCTCGTAGGTCTCGATGATGTCGCCTTCCTTGATGTCGGAGTAGCCCAGGGTCAGGCCGCACTCGAAGCCCTCGCGGACCTCGGTGACGTCGTCCTTCTCCCGGCGCAGCGACACCACCGACAGGTTGTCGGCGACCACCACGTTGTCACGCAGCAGCCGCGCCTTGGCGTTGCGCCTGATGAGCCCGGAGGTGACCATGCAACCGGCGATGACGCCGACCTTCGACGACCGGAAGATCGCGCGGATCTCGGCCCGGCCGAGCTGACGCTCCTCGTAGACCGGCTTGAGCAGGCCCTTGAGCGCCTTCTCGATGTCGTCGATGGCCTGGTAGATCACCGAGTAGTAGCGGATCTCCACACCCTCGCGGTTGGCCAGCTCGGTGGCCTTGCCCTCGGCGCGCACGTTGAACCCGATGATGATCGCGTTCGACGCCGACGCCAGGTTGACGTTGGTCTCGGTGATGCCGCCGACACCGCGGTCGATGACCCGCAGCTCCACCTCGTCGCCGACGTCGATGCCCATCAGGGCCTCCTCGAGGGCCTCGACCGTACCGGCGTTGTCGCCCTTGAGGATCAGGTTGAGCTGGCTGGTCTCCTTCAGCGCCGAGTCCAGGTCCTCCAGGCTGATCCGCTTGCGGGCCCGGGCCGCCAGCGCGTTGCGCTTGCGGGCCGCGCGCCGGTCGGCGATCTGGCGGGCGATGCGGTCCTCCTCGACGACGAGGAAGTTGTCGCCGGCGCCCGGCACCGAGGTGAAGCCGATGACCTGCACCGGCCGCGAGGGCAGCGCCTCCTCGACGTCCTCGCCGTGCTCGTCGATCATCCGGCGCACCCGGCCGTAGGCCTCGCCGGCGACGATCGAGTCGCCGACGCGCAGCGTGCCGCGCTGCACCAGCACCGTGGCCACCGGGCCGCGGCCGCGGTCCAGGTGCGCCTCGATCGCCACACCCTGGGCCGGCATGTCCGGGTTGGCCCGCAGGTCCAGGGCGGCGTCGGCGGTGAGCAGCACCGCCTCGAGCAGCTGGTCGATGTTGGTGCCGTTCTTGGCCGAGATGTCGACGAACATGGTGTCGCCGCCGTACTCCTCGGGCACCAGACCGTACTCGGTGAGCTGGCCCCGGATCTTGGCCGGGTCGGCGCCCTCCTTGTCGATCTTGTTGACCGCCACCACGATCGGCACGTCGGCCGCCTGGGCGTGGTTGATCGCCTCGACGGTCTGCGGCATGACGCCGTCGTCGGCGGCCACCACCAGGATCGCGATGTCGGTGACCTTCGCACCGCGGGCACGCATGGCGGTGAACGCCTCGTGGCCCGGGGTGTCGATGAAGGTGATCGGGCGCTTGTGGCCGTCGAGATCGACCTCGACCTGGTAGGCGCCGATGTGCTGGGTGATGCCGCCGGCCTCGCCCTCGCGGACGTTGGTCTTGCGGATGGTGTCCAGCAGTCGCGTCTTGCCGTGGTCGACGTGGCCCATGACGGTGACGACCGGCGGGCGGACCTGCAGGTCCTCCTCGTCGCCCTCGTCCTCGCCGTAGGACAGGTCGAACGACTCCAGCAGCTCGCGGTCCTCGTCCTCGGGCGAGACGACCTCGACCTTGTAGTTCATCTCGCTGCCGAGCAGCTCGAGGATGTCGTCGGAGACCGACTGGGTGGCGGTCACCATCTCACCGAGGTGGAACAGCGCCTGCACCAGCGCGGCCGGGTTGGCGTCGATCTTCTCGGCGAAGTCGGCCAGCGACGCGCCGCGCGCCAGCCGGATCGTCTCACCGTTGCCCTTGGGCAGCCGCACGCCGCCGACGACGGGCGCCTGCATCGAGTCGAATTCCTGGCGCTTCTGCCGCTTCGACTTGCGGCCGCGCTTCGGCGCGCCACCCGGGCGGCCGAACGCACCGGCGGCACCGCCGCGCTGGCCCGGACGGCCGCCACCGCCACCGGGCCGGCCGCGGAAGCCACCGCCGCCACCGGCCGGGGCGCCGCCTCCGCCACCGCGGTACGGGCCGCCGCCACCGCCGCCCGGACGGCCGCCGCCGCCACCGGGGCGGCCGGCACCGGCGCCGGGACGCGGGCCCGGGCGCGGGATCTGGCCGGGGCGCGGGATGCCCGGACGCGGCGGCATGTTGCCGGGCGTCGGGCCCGGACGCGGGCCCGGGCGCGGGCCGGGACGCGGCACCGGGCGCGGAATGGCGCGCTCGGCGGGCTGCTGGGTGGTGTACGGGTTGTTGCCGACCCGCGGCGGGCGCGGGCCCGGCTTGGGTCCGGGGGTCGGGCCGGGCTTCGGCCCGGGGACGGGACCCGGCTTCGGCGGCGCCGGGGTGGGCGCGGCGGCCGCCGCCGCAGCGGCAGGGGTCGCGGGGGCCGCGGGCTGCGCCGGGGCGGCCGGCTTGGGCGCCGGCTTCGGGCCGGGCTTGGGCGCCGCCCCCGGCTTGGCCGCCGTGGGCTGGGCCGGCTGGGCCTGGGCGGCCCCGGGCTGGGCCGCCGGCTGCTTGCCCGCTTCGGCGGGCTTGGGCGCGGCCGCGGCACCGTCGCCGCCCTGGGCCTCGGCCTCCTTCTTGGCCTTCTCGGCCAGCTTGGCCCCATAGGTTTCGCGCAGTCTGCGCGCCACCGGCGCCTCCACCGTGGAGGACGCCGACTTGACGAACTCGCCCTGCTCTTTCAGCGTTGCGAGCAGTTCCTTGCTGGTAACACCGAGTTCCTTCGCCAACTCGTGTACGCGAGCCTTACCTGCCACTACATCTCCATCTCTAGAGGCGACAGCGGTGGTAGGCGCCGCGCCTCGGGTTAGCTATGACACATGGTCATCGGGACTTCACGGTGTGCTCATGTTCTTCGCTACCTGTCCTGTTGCCGGGTCGTCCGAGTGCTCCGGGAGCGTCCCGAAGTGCTCGATCACCGAAGTGATATCCGGTGAACCGGTGATACGCAGCGCTCGAGCGAACGCCCGCCGCCGGATCGCCGCGTCCAGACACTGCCGGTCGGGATGCAGCCATGCACCCCGCCCGGGCAGATTACCCGCTCGATCAACGGTCACGGCGCAGGCGCCGTTCCCGTGGTCGATCGCGACCAAACGAAGCAGTTCGACGGCCAGCCCTCGGCGCCGGCATCCGATACACGTTCGCACCGGGCCGACCCGGGGATCGGTGGCGCGTCCATGCGCGGCTGCCGACTTCTCACGCTGGATCACGGCTGAGTCTACCGCTCCGTGGTCATCGACATGAAACGCCGGGCCGGGGGCCCGGATCACCGGTCGCGGGCCGCGCCCTGGGCGGCTCCCGTCCCCTGCGCCTGGGGGTCGGCGTCGCTGCGGATGTCGATGCGCCAGCCGGTGAGCCGGGCGGCCAGCCGCGCGTTCTGCCCCTCCTTGCCGATGGCCAGCGACAGCTGGAAGTCGGGCACGATCACCCGGGCCGCCCGGGCGGCCTCGTCGATGATCTGCACCGACACCACCTTGGCCGGCGACAGCGCGTTGGCGACGAACTTCGCCGGGTCCTCGTCCCAGTCGATGATGTCGATCTTCTCGCCGGACAGCTCGCTCATCACGTTGCGCACCCGCTGGCCCATCGGGCCGATGCAGGCGCCCTTGGCGTTCAGGCCGGGCACGGTGGAGCGCACCGCGATCTTGGAGCGGTGGCCGGCCTCCCGGGCCACCGACACGATCTCCACCGAGCCGTCGGCGATCTCGGGCACCTCCAGCGAGAACAGCTTGCGCACCAGGTTGGGGTGGGTGCGCGAGAGCGTGATCACCGGCTCCCGCACGCCGCGCGACACGCCGACGACATAGCAGCGCAGCCGGTTGCCGTGCGAGTAGTCCTCCCCCGGCACCTGCTCGGCCGACGGGATGACGCCCTCGTTGTACTTGGTCTCGGTGCCGATGCGCACCACCACCAGGCCGCGGGCGTTGGCGCGCACGTCCTGCTGGATCTGGCCGGCGACGATGTCGCCCTCGCGGGCGACGAACTCGCCGAAGGTCTTCTCGTTCTCGGCGTCGCGCAGCCGCTGCAGGATGACCTGGCGGGCGGTGGTGGCCGCGATGCGGCCGAAGCCCTCCGGGGTGTCGTCCCACTCGTGCACGACGTTGCCGTCGGCGTCGAGCTGGCGGGCGATCACCGACACCGCGCCGGTCTTGCGGTCGATCTCGATGCGCGCGTCCGGCTGGTGCCCCTCGGTGTGCCGGTACGCGGTCAGCAGGGCCGACTTGATGGTCTCGATCACCACATCCACCGAGATGCCCTTGTCGGCCTCGATGGCGTGCAGTGCCGCCATGTCGATATTCATGCTCCGCCCTCCTTCCGCGACAGCCCGGCCAGTTCCAACTCCCGCTGGTTGGGTGGGGAGAACTCGACCTGGACGACGGCCCGGGTGATGTCGTCCAGCGCCAGTTCGCGCACGGTGTACTCGCCGCGTCGCTTCCCGGCGACCACCACCGCGACGGTGCCGTCCCGGCACTCGCCGAGGCGACCGGTCAGCAGCGACCCGTCGGCCAGCGTCAGTTCGGCCTTGCGGCCCTGGGCCCGCCGGTAGTGCTTCTCGGTGGTCAGCGGCCGGTCCACACCGCGCGAGGTCACCTCGAGCACGTACGGGGTGCCGCGGTCCGGGGTGGGATCGATGCTGTCGAGGAGCTCCGAGGCGGTGCGCGACAGCGCGGTGATGGTGCGCAGGTCGAGCGCCTCGTCGCCGTCGGCGACGACGGTGATGCGCGGCGGCCGGGCCCGGGTGTCGATCACCACGTCCTCGATCTCGAATCCGGCGCGCGCGAACTCACCGTCGAGCAACTCCATCACCTGCTGCTGCGACGGTAGACCCGTAGACCGCAGCGTTCGGTCCGGTGCCACGGTGAGCTCCTCGTCTTGAGTTGTCAGGTCACGATCTCCCGGCGGCGGCGCGAGGCCTCCGACCGACTCTCCACCTTACGCCAGCCGTGCGGCCGTCGGCTCCCGACTTGATGGCAGGATGTTGCACGTGCCGAGCGTCCTGCAGACCGTGAGCCGCCGGCAGGTGCTGCTGGGTGCGGCCACGCTGGCGGTCGCCGGGGCGGCTTCCGCCTGCGGCACCCCGCCCCCGCCGCCGGAGGCCGAGGCACTGGCCGCCGAGCTGGCCCGGGCCCGCGCGGACGCGGCCCTGGCCGCCGGCGCCGCCGCCGGTGCGGATGCCGGGCTGCGGGCCGCGCTGGAGGCGGTGGCCGCCGAGCGCACCGCGCACGCCGAGGCGCTGGCCGCCGAGCTCGCCCGCACCGTGGGCCCGCGCGCGGCGGCCGGCTACACCGATCCCCCCACCACGCCCACCTCGACCGCCGGCGCACCGGAGCCGGATGCCCCGGCGCCGGCCCCGTCCGACGCCGCCGCGGTGGCCGCCGCGCTGCGCCGCTCGGCCGCGTCGGCCCGGTCGGCCGCCGAGCGGCTGTCCGGCTACCGGGCCGGGCTGCTCGGCTCGATCGCGGCGGCGTGCACCGCCGCGGCCGCGGTGGCACTGCCCACCCCCGCGGGAGCGCACAGGTGAGCGCACTCACCGATGCCGTGGCCGTCGAGCACGGCGTCATCTACGGCTACGGCCTGGTGTCGGCGCACACCGACCCGGAGCACAACTGGCTGGTCTCCGAGGCGCTCGCGCAGCACCGCCGCCACCGCGAGGCGGCCATCGCACTGCTGCGCCAGCGCTCGGAGCCCGCGCCGCTGCCGGCCGCCGGCTACGACGTTCCGTTCCCGGTCGACGACCCCACCGACGCGGCCCGGCTGGCCGTGCAGATGGAGCAGGACACCGCCACCGCCTGGCGGGCCGTGCTGGAGCAGGCCGGCGACGCCGCCGAGCGGGCGCTGGCGCTCGACGCGCTCACCGACGCGGCGGTGACCGCCGCGCGCTGGCGCACCGTGCTCGGGGTGCGCCCGGTGACGGTTCCGTTCCCGGGTGGCACCGAGTAGTGGCAGGATCACCGGGCGTGACGGGTTTCCTGCTGCGGGCCGCGTTCACCGGCTTCGCGCTGTGGCTGACCACGCTCATCGTGGGCGGGATGCACTTCGTCGGCGGGTCCGGCGTGCTGTCCAAGACCCTCATCGTGCTCGTGGTGGCCGTGATCTTCGGGCTGGTCAACGCGGTGATCAAACCGATCGTGCAGCTGCTGTCGATCCCGCTGTACGTGCTCACCCTGGGCCTGTTCCACGTGGTGGTCAACGCCTTCATGCTGTGGATCACCGCCCGGGTCACCAGCGGTCTCGGCTGGGGGCTGGCCCTGGACCGGTTCTGGTGGACGGCGATCTGGGCGGCGATCGTGCTGTCGCTCGTGAGCTGGGCCCTGTCGCTGGCCGTCGGCCGCAACATCACCCGCTGAGCGGGGTACCGCAGCTCAACGGAGAGGAATCTGCTTTCAGCATGACCGTGCAACGTGCCGGTGAGCGCACCGTGTTCGGCCACCCGATCGGGCTGGCCAACCTGTTCGGGGTCGAACTGTGGGAGCGGTTTTCGTTCTACGGGATGCTCACCATCCTCGGCTACTACCTGTACTACACGGTGACCGACGGCGGCCTGGGCCTGCCGAAGGCCACCGCGACCGGCCTCGTCGGCGCCTACGGCGGGCTGGTGTACCTGTCGACGGTGCTGGGCGCCTGGGTGGCCGACCGGCTGCTGGGCATGGAGCGCACCGTGTTCTACGGCGGGGTGGTCGTGATGTGCGGTCACATCGCGCTGGGGGTGCTGCCCGGGCTGGCCGGGGTCGGGGTGGGCCTGGTGCTGGTGGCGCTGGGCTCGGGTGCGCTGAAGGCCAACGCCTCGTCGCTGCTGGGCACCCTGTACCCGAAGGGCGACCCGCGCGCCGACGGCGGGTTCACGCTGTTCTACCTGGGCATCAACCTGGGCGCGTTCACCGGCCCGCTGATCACCGGGCTGCTGCAGTCGCGGATCGGGTTCCACATCGGGTTCGGCGCCGCGGCGGTCGGCATGGCGCTCGGCCTGACCCAGTACGCGGTGTTCCGCCGCAACCTCGGCGAGCACGGCCGCGAGGTGCCCAACCCGCTGCCCCGGGCGGCGGTCGGCCGCTGGGTCGCCGTCGCGGCGGCCGGGCTGGTGCTGATCGGCGTGGTGGTGGCGCTGGGCTGGGTGCGACTGGCGAACCTGGCCCCGGTGACCACCGCGGCGATCGCGGCGGCTTCGGTGTGCTACTTCGCGGTGATGCTCACCAGCGGCAAGGTCAGCCCCGCCGAGAAGTCCGGGGTGCGCGCGTTCATCCCGCTGTTCTGCGCCAACGTGGTGTTCTGGGCGCTGTTCCAGCAGATCTTCACCGTGCTGGCGGTCTACTCCGACGAGCGGATCGACTGGACGATCCTGGGCTGGACCGCGCCGTCGAACTGGATCGGCTCGTTCGAGCCGGTGTGGATCATCGCGCTGTCACCGCTGTTCGCCGCGCTGTGGACCCGGCTGGGCACCCGCGCCCCGAGCACCCCGCGCAAGTTCGGCTACGGGGTGATCGGGATGGGCGCGGCGTTCCTGCTGTTCGTCCCGCTGGCCGGGTTCGACGGCGCCACGGTGCCCGCGCTGCTGGTGTTCCTGGTCCTCGGCGCGTTCGCGGTCGCCGAGCTGCTGCTCTCCCCGATCGGGCTGTCGGTGACGACCAAGCTGGCGCCGCAGGCGTTCCGGTCGCAGATGATGGCGCTGTACTTCTTCTCGGTGGGCCTGGGCACCGCGCTGTCGGGGGTGCTGTCCCGGTACTACGACCCGGCGCACGAGGTGGCCTACTTCGGCACCGTCGGCGCGGTGGCGGTGGCCGCCGGCCTGCTGCTGCTCACCATGGCGGACTGGATCGGCCGGCAGATGCCGGCCGTCCACTAGGCCGCCCGCACCGCCCGGGTGATCTCCTCGGCCGCGGCGTCGACGGGGATCTCCCGGGTCTCGCCGGTGAACCGGTTGCGCAGCTCCACCACGCCGTTGGCCCAGCCGCGGCCGACCACGACGATCCACGGCACCCCGAGCAGCTCGGCGTCCTTGAACTTCACCCCCGGCGAGGCGGACCGGTCGTCGAGCAGCAAGTCCACCCCGCGCCGGTCGAGCTCGTCGGCCAACCGCCGGGCGCCGTCCTGGGCGGCGGCGTCCTTGTTGGCGATGACCAGGTGCGCGTCGAACGGCGACACCGCCGACGGCCAGCGCAACCCGAGCTCGTCGTGGTGCTGTTCGGCCAGCACCGCGACCAGCCGGGACACCCCGATGCCGTAGGAGCCCATGGTCAGCCGCACCGGCTTGCCGTCCTCGCCGAGCACGTCGACGTTGAACGCGTCGGTGTACTTGCGGCCCAGCTGGAAGATGTGGCCGATCTCGATGCCGCGGGCGCTGACCAGCGGGCCGGCCCCGTCCGGCGACGGGTCGCCGTCGCGCACCTCGGCGGCCTCGATGGTGCCGTCCGGGGTGAAGTCGCGGCCGGCGACCAGGCCCACGACGTGCTTGCCGGGCTCGTCGGCGCCGGTGATCCAGCTGGTGCCGGTGACCACCCGCGGGTCGACGAGGTAGCGCACCCCGTTGGCTTGCAGCGCGCGGGGGCCGATGTAGCCCTTGGCCAGAAACGGGTACCTGGCGAAGTCGGCGTCCTCGAGCAGGGCGTACTCGGCCGGGTCCAGGGCGGCGCCGAGCCGCTTGTCGTCGATCTCCCGGTCGCCGGGGATGCCGACGGCCAGCAGTTCCCAGTCGTCGGCGTCGGGCCGGCGCACCTTGAGCACGATGTTCTTCAGCGTGTCGGCGGCGGTGACCTCGCGGCCGGCGAACTGCGGCAGCTCGGCCCGGTTGGCCCAGTCCACCAGCGCGGCGATGGTCGGGGTGTCCGGGGTGTCGTACACCACCGGCTCGGGCAGCCCGTCGATCGGCCGCGGCTCCGGCGCCGGGGTGGTCACGGCCTCGACGTTGGCGGCGTAGCCGGACTCCAGGCAGCGCACGAAGGTGTCCTCGCCGACCTCGCTCTCGGCCAGGAACTCCTCGGAGGCGCTGCCGCCCATCGCGCCCGACACCGCCGAGACGATCACGTAGCGCACCCCGAGCCGGTCGAAGATGCGCCGGTAGGCCTCGCGGTGCTTGGCGTAGGCGACCTGCAGGCCCGCGTCGTCGACGTCGAAGGAGTAGGAGTCCTTCATCACGAACTCGCGGCCGCGCAGGATGCCGGCGCGCGGGCGGGCCTCGTCGCGGTACTTGGTCTGGATCTGGAACAGGATGAGCGGGAAGTCCTTGTAGGAGCTGTACTCCCCCTTCACGGTGAGCGCGAACAGTTCCTCGTGGGTGGGCCCGAGCAGGTAGTCGTTGCCGCGGCGGTCCTGCAGCCGGAACAGCGTGTCGCCGTACTCGGTCCAGCGGTTGGTGGCCTCGTAGGGCGCGCGCGGCAGCAGCGCCGGGAACAGGATCTCCTGCGCGCCGATGGCGACCATCTCGTCGCGGACGATCTGCTCGATCTTGCGCAGTACCCGCAGCCCCAGCGGCAGCCAGCTGTACAGGCCCGGGCCGATCGGGCGGACGTAGCCGGCCCGGATCAGCAGTTTGTGGCTGGGGACCTCGGCGTCGGCCGGATCCTCACGCAGGGTTCGCAGGAACAGCTCGGACATGCGGGTGATCACAGCCGATCACCTTATCGAGTCAGAGCTCCCCCGCGTCGAGCGCGTCCTTGACCTCCTGGGCATGGGCCACCTGGGCGGCGGTGTAGCCGATGAACAGCGCCGCCGCGCCGACGAGCACCGCGACCGCGGCCACCCACAGCAGGCCGTAGGTGTAGCCGGCGTCCAGCGCGGCCAGCTGGTCGGGGTTCATGTTCTTGACCGGGCCGGTGGTGCCGCCCAGGTACAGGGTGCGGGAGGTGATGACGGCCTGGATCACCGCCAGCACCAGCGGCCCGCCCAGGTTCTGCAGCATCAGCGCGATGGCCGACACCGGGCCGATCTGGTCCAGCCCCACCCCGGCGATGGCGGAGATGGTCAGCGGCACCACGATCATGCCGATGCCGAACCCGCCGATGGTGATCGGCAGCACCAGGTTCGGGAAGTACGGGATGCCGGCGTCCAGGGTGGAGCCGTAGATCATCGCGCCGAGCACCAGCACACCGCCGGCGATGACCAGCAGCCGCGGCGGGAACAGCGACACCAGCTGAGACGCCGCGCCCAGGCCGAGGCCCAGCGCGATGACGAACGGGATGAACCCGACCCCGGCGCGCAGCGCGCTGTAGCCGAGGATGTCCTGCACGTACAGGCCGATGAGCACGGTCAGCGTGAACAGCACGCCGCCGGCCAGGAAGATCGCCGTGAAGGTGGCGATCCGGTTGCGTTCCCGGAACAGCTTGAACGGCACCACCGGGTTCTCGGCGGTGCGCTCGACGTAGAAGAACGCGGCCAGGAACACCACGGCCAGCACCCCGGAGGTCACCGTCAGCGGGGACAGCCAGCCCTGCTCCGGGCCGCGGGAGAAGCCGAACACCGCGGCGGTGCAGCCCAGGGTGGCCAGGATGGCGCCGGCCGCGTCGAGCTTGAGCCGTTCCCGGTTGGTCTCGGCCAGGTAGCGCGAGGCCAGGTAGACCACCAGCAGCCCGATCGGCACGTTGACCAGGAACGCCAGCCGCCAGGACAGCTCGGTGAGCGCCCCGCCGACGACCAGGCCCATCACCGAGCCGATGCCGGTCATGGCACCGAACACCGCGGTGGCGGCGTTGCGGGCCGGGCCCTTCGGGAAGGTGGTGGCGACCAGGGCCAGTCCGGTGGGCGAGGCGATGGCCGCGCCGACGCCCTGCAGCAGCCGGGCGATCACCATGGTGGCCTCGTTCCAGGCCAGGCCGCACAGGATCGAGGCGATGGTGAACAGCGACACCCCGACGATGAAGGTGCGCTTGCGGCCGATGGTGTCGCCGAGCCGGCCGCCGAGCAGCATCAGGCCGCCGAAGGTGAGCACGTAGGCGGTGATCACCCAGCTGCGGCCGGCGTCGGACAGGCTCAGCTCGTCCTGGATCTTCGGCAGCGCGATGATCGCGATGGTGCTGTCCATCGTGGCCAGCAGCTGCATCCCGCCGATGGCGATGACCGCGGCGAAGAAGCGCCACGACGGCAGCCACGGCGGTACCTTCCCGGTACGCCTCGGCTGTTCGGCATCCACCCGCACCGGTAGTACCCGATCCATTCCACCCCCGGCTCGTCGGTGCTTGGCGGCACGCTCTGCGTCGTTGAGAGCGGTCATGGAGAGTTACCTTACCGTACTCTTAGAAATCCTTTACCCGCCGAAGGCGGCGACCTGCCCGATCACGATCACCGCGGGCGGCCGGATGCCCTCGCTGCGCACCTTCGGCGCGACGTCGGCGAGCGTGGCCCGCAACGTGCGCTGCGCGGCGGTGCTGCCGTGCTGCACCACGAGCACCGGCGTATCCGCAGGTCGTCCGCCCTCGAGCAGGGCGCGCGCGAACAACTCGATGCGTTCGACGCCCATCAGCAACACGATGGTGCCGCGCAGCGCGGCCAGTGCGTCCCAATTCACTAACGATTCGGGATCGCCGGGGGCAACGTGACCGGAGACCACCACGAACTCGTGGGTGACCGCGCGGTGGGTCACCGGCACCCCGGCCAGCGCGGGCACGGCGATGGCGCTGGTCACCCCGGGCACCACGGTGACCGGCACGCCGGCCTCGGCGCAGGCCAGCACCTCCTCGTAGCCGCGGGCGAACACGAACGGGTCGCCGCCCTTGAGCCGCACCACGAACTTGCCCTGCCGGGCCCGGTCGATGAGCACGGCGTTGATGGCGTCCTGGGCCATGGCCCGGCCGTACGGGATCTTGGCGGCGTCGATGACCTCGACGTGCGGGGGCAGTTCGGCGAGCAGTTCCTGCGGGGCGAGCCGGTCGGCGACGACGACGTCGGCGCGGGCCAGCAGCCGCCGGCCCCGCACGGTGATCAGCTCCGGGTCGCCGGGGCCGCCGCCGACCAGCGCCACCCCGGTGGGCTTGTCCCCGGCCGCCTCGGCGATCACGCCCTGCTGCAGGGCCTCGTGGACGGCGTTGCGGACGGCCGCCGAACGGCGGTGCTCGCCGCCGGCCAGCACGCCCACCGACAGCCCGTCGTGGTCGAAGGTGGCCGGGGTGACCGCGCTGCCCTCCCGGGCGGCGTCGGCGCGCACGCAGAAGATCCGGCGCTGTTCGGCCTCGGCCACCACGGCGGCGTTGACCGCCGGGTCGTCGGTGGCGGCGATGGCGTACCAGGCGCCGTCGAGGTCGCCGGGCCGCCAGTCGCGCAGGTGCAGGGTGATGCCCGGGGTCTGTCGGCTCAGCGCCTCGACGGCCGGGGTGGCCGCCCGGGCGATGACGTGCACGTCGGCCCCGTTGGCCAGCAGCAGCGGCAGCCGGCGCTGGGCCACGCTGCCGCCACCGACGACGACCACCTTGCGGCCGGACAGCCGCAGACCGACCAGGTACGCGTTCTCGGTCACCTGGCGAGCCTAGAACCTCGGGCGGCGGCCACGAAGCGGGCCACCGCGTGCGGGTGGGCGGCGGGGTGGGTGTGCAGGTAGCCGGCGTGCACCCCGCGGTGCACCGCGCCGTCGCGGGCCGGGGCGGCGCGGCCGGCGAACATCCAGGCCGGCGGGTAGGGCGCGGCGAACTCGGCGGTGGTGCGGTGGAACTCGTGTCCGACGACGCGCTCGCCGGCGCGGTGCGGCACCGAGTCGGCGACGGCGACGGCGTCGCGGTAGCCGAGGGTGAGCCGTTCGGTGAACCGGGCCGAGCCGCGCAGCACCCCGCACATCGGGTGGCCGTCGAGGTCGTCGAGCAGGTACAGCAGCCCGGCGCACTCGGCGTGCACCGGCGCGCCGGCGGCGGCCAGGTCGCGGATCTGGGCGCGCACCGCGGCGTTGGCCGACAGTTCGGCGGCGAACTGCTCGGGGAAGCCGCCGGGCAGCACCAGGGCGGCGGTGCCGGCGGGCAGCGGGTCGCACAGCGGGTCGAACTCGGCGACGGTGGCGCCGGCGGCGCGCAGCAGCTCGGCGTGTTCGGGGTAGCCGAAGGTGAACGCCCGGCCGGCGGCCAGCGCGACCACCGGGCCGCCGGCCGGCGGATCGCCGGCGCCGATCGCCCGGGCCGGGTCCCAGGGCTCGGCGCCGACACCGCCCGCGGCGGCCCGCACCAGCGCGGCCAGGTCGACGTGGTGGGCCACCAGGTCGGCCATCGCGTCGACGGCGGCGCGGGCGTGCCGGCCGTGTTCGGCTGCGGTGACCAGCCCGAGGTGCCGGGACGGCACGGCGAGTGCGGCGTCGCGCGGGATGGCGCCGAACACCGGGGTGCCGGCCTGTTCGCAGGCCTGCCGCAGCACCTGTTCGTGCCGGGGCGAGCCGACCTGGTTGAGGATCACCCCGGCGGGCCGGACGGTCGGGTCGAAGGTGGCGAAGCCGTGCAGCAGCGCGGCCAGGCTGTGGCTCTGGCCGCGGGCGTCGACGACGAGCACCACCGGCGCGCCGAGCAGCGCGGCGACCTGCGCGGTGGAGCCGGCGGCGGGCCCGCCGGCGGACTCGCCGATGCGGCCGTCGAACAGCCCCATCACGCCCTCGACGACGGCGATGTCCGCACCGCGGCTGCCGTGCGCGTACAGCGGCCCGATCAGCCGCTCCCCGACCAGCACCGCGTCCAGGTTGCGACCGGGCCGGCCGGTGGCCAGCGCGTGGTAGCCGGGGTCGATGAAGTCCGGGCCGACCTTGAACCCGGCCACCCGGTGCCCGGCGCGGCGCAGTGCGCCCATCAGCCCGGTGGCGACGGTGGTCTTGCCGCTGCCGGAGGACGGGGCGGCCACGACCAGGGCCGGAACTACCACTCGATGCCCTTCTGCCCCTTGCGGCCGGCGTCCATCGGGTGTTTCACCTTGGTCATCTCGGTGACCAGGTCGGCGGCGTCGAGCAGCGGTTGCGGGGCGTCGCGGCCGGTGATCACCACGTGCTGGGTGCCGGGGCGGCCGGTGAGCACCTCGACCACCTCGTCGACGTCGACCCAGCCCCACTTCAGCGGGTAGGTGAACTCGTCGAGGAGATAGAAGTCGTGCTGCTCGGCGGCGAGCCGGCGGCGGATCTCGGCCCAGCCGGCGGCGGCCGCCGCGGCGTGGTCGTCCGCGCTGCCCTGCTTGCGGGCCCAGGACCAGCCGGCGCCCATCTTGTGCCACTCGACCGGGCCGCCCTCGCCGGTCTCGGCGTGCAGCTGCCCGAGCCGGCGGAACACCGCCTCCTCGCCCACCTTCCACTTGGCGCTCTTGACGAACTGGAACACCGCGATGGAAAAGCCCTGGTTCCAGGCGCGCAGCGCCATGCCGAAGGCGGCGGTGGACTTGCCCTTGCCGGGGCCGGTGTGCACGGCGAGCACCGGCTGGTTGCGCCGCTGCCGGGTGGTGAGCCCGTCGTCGGGCACGTTCGCCGGGCGTCCCTGTGGCATGTCGCCCTCCTCCCGTCAGGCCGCGTCGGCCCGGGTGACCAGCCGGGTGAGCTCCTCGGCCCGCAACCGGGCCAGCTGCACGCACGGCGCCCCGAGCTGCGCGGCGATGTCGGCGGCCAGGCCCAGCCGCACGAACGAGGTCTCGCAGTCCACCACCACCGCGGCCGCGCCCTCGGCGGCCAGCGCGGCGGCGGCCGCCCGGGCCCGGCCCACCGGGTCGGCGCCGCCGGTGGCGCGGCCGTCGGTGAGCAGCACCACCAGCGGGCGGCGGGCCCGGTCGCGGGTGCGCTCCCGGATCACCAGGTCGCGGGCGGCCAGCAGGCCGGCGGCCAGGGGGGTGCGCCCGCCGGTGTCGAACCGGGCCAGCCGCCGGCTCGCGATGTGCACCGAACCGGTCGGCGGCAGCAGCACCCGGGCCGTCTCGCCGCGGAAGGTGATCACCGCGACCTTGTCGCGGCGCTGGTAGGCGTCGCGCAGCAGCGACAGCGTGGCGCCGCCGACGGCCGCCATCCGGTCGCGGGCGGCCATCGAGCCGGAGGCGTCCACGACGAAGATCACCAGGTTGCCCTCGCGGCCCTGCCGGATCGCCCGGCGCACGTCCTGCGCGTCGATGCGCAGCCGACCGCCGCGGGTGTGCCGGGCGCCGGCGGCGAGCACGGTGCCGAACACGTGCACGCCGGTGCCCTCCCGCGGGTCGGCGGTGGGGGCGACGACGACGCCGGTGCGGTTGCGGGCGGGCGAGCGCCGCCCGGGCGCGCCCTCGCCCACCCCGGGCACGGTCAGCGCGCGGGGCCGGAACAGCCCGGCCGGCGGCGCGGCCGGGCGGGTGCGCGGCGGCGCCGCCCCGGCCTGCCCCTGGCCCGGACTCCCCTGCGGCGCGGCGTCTTCCGGCGCCGGGGCGCCGCCCCCGCCGGGTGGTTCGGGGTCCGGTTCGGGGTCGGTGCCGGGGTCGGATTCGGCAGCGGCGGCGGCCTGCCGCAGCGCCTCGTCGAGGCTGCCCGGGTCCAGCCCGGGGTCGTCGAACGGGTCGCGGCGGCGCCGGTGCGGCAGCGCGAGCTCGGCGGCCACCCGGATGTCGTCCTCGGTGACGGTGTCACCGCCGCGCCAGGCGGCATGCGCGACGGCGGTGCGGGCCACCACCAGGTCGGCACGCATGCCGTCGACGTCGAAGGCGGCGCACAGCGCGGCGATGCGGCGCAGTTCGGCGTCCGGCAGCACGACGGCGTCCACCGCGGCGCGGGCCGCCGCGATGCGCCGGGCCAGTTCGGCGTCGGCCGCGGCGAACCGGCGGGCGAAGCCCTCCGGGTCGGCCTCGAAGGCGAGCCGCTGCCGGACCACCTCGGTGCGGGTGTCGACGTCGCGGGAGGCGGCCACGTCGACGGTGAGCCCGAACCGGTCGAGCAGCTGCGGGCGCAGCTCGCCCTCCTCCGGGTTCATCGTGCCGATGAGCACGAACCGCGACTCGTAGCTGTGCGAGACGCCGTCGCGCTCCACGTGCACCCGGCCCATGGCGGCGGCGTCGAGCAGCACGTCGACGAGGTGGTCGTGCAGCAGGTTGACCTCGTCGACGTAGAGCACCCCGCGGTGGGCGCGGGCCAGCAGGCCCGGGGCGAAGGCGTGTTCGCCGTCGCGCAGCACCTGCTGCAGGTCCAGCGACCCGATGACGCGGTCCTCGGTGGCGCCGATCGGCAGCTCGACCAGCGCCGCGCCGTCGACGTCGTGCAGGATGCGGGCCAGTGCGCGCACCGCGGTGGACTTCGCGGTGCCCTTCTCGCCGCGGATGAGCACGCCGCCGATCTCCGGGCGCACCGCGCACAGCAGCAGGGCCAGCCGCAGCCGGTCGTGGCCGACGATCGCGCTGAACGGGTAGACCGGTGCCGCCGTCATGCCGACCCCGGCCGCAGCATCGGCACGTGCGGGATGCCGTCCTCGACGAATTCCTCGCCGTCGGGCACGAACCCGTGCTGGGCGTACATCGGGATGAGATAGCTCTGCGCGTTGATCCGGCACGGGTAGTCGCCCACGTCGGCCAGCGCGGCCTGCAGCAGCCGGGTGGTGTGGCCGTGCCCGCGGTACTCGCGCTTGGTGCACAGTCGGCCGATCCGGAAGCTCTTCTGCCCGCCGGCGTGCTCCTCCATCAGCCGCAGCGTGCAGATCACCTCGCCGTCCTCGCGTTCCAGCCAGAAGTGCCGGGTCTCGCCGAGCAGGTCACGCCCGTCGAGCTCGGGGTACGGGCAGGCCTGTTCGACGACGAACACCTCCACGCGCAGTTTCAGCAGCGCGTACAGCGTCGCGGCATCGAGGTCCTTCGCCCAGGCACGGCGCAGCGCGACTGCCATGGCCCGCCGCCCTCAGGCCGTGGTCGCGGCCGTCGGACGGTGCTCGGTGCCGGCGGGTTCGGTGGTGCTGGACGGCAGCCCGCTGGCCGGCCGGTCCAGCTGCAGCACCTTGGTGCCGTGCTCCCAGATCTCCTCGAAGAGCTTGGGCTCCTCGGAGAGCTTGACGCCCAGCGAGGGCACCATCTCCTTGAGCTTGGGCAGCCAGGCCTGGTAGCGGTCGGTGAAGCAGCGCTTCATGACGTCGAGCATCGCGGGCACCGCGGTCGACGCCCCCGGGGAGGCGCCGAGCAGGCCGGCGATGCTGCCGTCGGCGGCGGCCAGCACGGTGGTGCCGAACTCCAGCACCCCGCCCGCGCCCTTGCGCCGGATGACCTGCACGCGCTGGCCGGCGATGTCCAGTTCCCAGTCGGAATCGACTGCGGTGGGCGCGAATTCGCGTAGCGCGTCGACCCGGTCGGCCTCGCTGAGCAGCAGCTGGCCGATCAGGTACTTCACCAGGCCCATCTCGGTCAGGCCGACGTTGAGCATGGGCAGCAGGTTGTGCGGCTTGACGCTGAACGGCAGGTCGGTGACGTGGCCGTGCTTGAGGAACTTCGGCGACCAGCCGGCGAACGGCCCGAACAGCAGCCAGGACCGGCCGTTGATCACCCGGGTGTCCAGGTGCGGCACCGACATCGGCGGGGCGCCCAGCGGCGGCAGGCCGTAGACCTTGGCCTTGTGCCCGGCGGTGAGCGCCTGGTTGTCGGTGCGCAGGAACTGCCCGCCGACCGGGAAGCCGCCGAAGCCCTTGGCCTCGGGGATGCCGGCCTTCTGCAGCAGCGGCAGCGCGCCGCCGCCGGCGCCGACGAAGACGAACCGGGCGTCGATGCGCCGCTTGGCACCGGTGCGCCGGTTGAGCACCTTGACCGACCAGCTGCCGTCGCCCTGCTTGGTCAGGTCGCGCACCTCGTGGCCGAACAGGGTGGTCATGCCCCGGCCGGCGGCGAAGGTGATGAGCTGGCGCGACAGCGCGCCGAAGTCGACGTCGGTGCCGTCCTGCGACCAGTTCAGCGCGACCGGCTCGGAGAAGTCCCGCCCGGCGGCCATCAGCGGCAGCCGGCGGGCGAACTCGTCGGCGTCGTCGATGAACTCCATCGACCGGAACAGCGGGTTGCCGGCCAGCGCTTCGTAGCGCTTGCGCAGGTAGGCCACGTTCTCCGCGCCGTGCACGAAGCTGACGTGCGGGATCGGGTTGATGAAGCCGCGCACGTCGCTGAGCACGCCGTGCTCCACCGCGTAGGCCCAGAACTGCCGGGAGACCTGGAACTGCTCGTTGACGTTGATCGCCTTGGTGATGTCGATCGAGCCGTCCGGCAGCTGCGGGGTGTAGTTCAGCTCGCACAGCGCCGAGTGCCCGGTGCCGGCGTTGTTCCACGGGTCGCTGCTTTCGGCGGCCGCGCCGTCGAGCCGCTCGATCATGGTGATCGACCAGTCGGGCTCCACCAAACGCAGCAGCGCGCCCAGCGTGGCGCTCATGATGCCGGCGCCGATGAGCACGACGTCGGTCTTGGCTGCCTTCGTTGCTGAGGTGTCAGACACTGGGTTCTCGATCCTTCATGGTCGGGGGGCCCGCTTCGTGACGGCTTACCAGGCTTTCAGGTTATCCCGCCCTGCTCACGGGTAATCCCCCGGCCAGCGTCCTGTGGGGTACGCCACGCGGGCGGCTCGGCCCGTCAGGTCGCGGTGGTGGTGAGCCGGCGCAACTGGGCGGTGGCCACCGACACCGCGGCGTGGTCCGGGTCGGTCAGCGCGTCGAAGTCGGCCAGGACGCGCCGGACCCGTTCCAGCCGGGTGCCGTTGTAGGCCTCGAACTCCTCGATGACGTCGACGTCGTCGCTGTGCGGGTAGACCCGCCGGCTGACGTCGAGCACCAGTTCGCGCAGCGACCGGTACAGGTCCTCGCGCAGCGCCAGCCGGGCCAGCCGCTGCCACCGGCTGTGCCGGGGCAGGGCGGACACGGCGTGCAGCAGCCGGTCCACCCCGAGGTACTCGGACACCTCGAAGTAGATGTGGGCCAGCGTGGTGGCGTCCTCGCCGTACAGGTAGGCGGTCTCGAGGATGTCGAGCAGGCTGTAGGCGTACAGCGAATCGGCGACCGCGCGCGCCACCCCGCTGGGCACCCCCTGCTCGACGTAGCCGGCGTGCAGGGTGTTGACCGCCGCCAGTTCGGCGCCGCGCAGCATCGCGCTGAGCTTGCCGCGCAGCGCGGCGACCTGCCCGGCGAACCGGGCCACCTCGTCCTCGATGCGCAGCGGCTGCGGCCGGTTGTACAGGAACCAGCGGGAGCCCCGGTCCAGCAGCCGGCGCGCCTCGAGCACCAGCGCGTTGGTGGTGTCCGGGCGCAGCCGGGCGTCGTAGAGACCGCGCCACAGCTCGTCGAGGGCGAACACGCTGCTGACCACGGCGTGGGCGCGCACGATCTCGCCGACGCCGGCCCCGGTCTCCTCCTGCAGCCGGAACACGTAGGTCAGCCCGGAGGTGGCGACGAGGTGGTTGACCACCGCGGTGGCGATGATCTCCCGGCGCAGCGGGTGCCGGCCGAAGTCGTCGCCGAACTCGCGGCGCAGCCGGGCCGGGAAGTAGCGGCGCAGCGCGGCGTCGAAGTACGGGTCGTCGAAGTCCTCCTCGGCCAGCAGCCGGGCCTTGAGGTCGAGTTTGGTGTGCGCCATCAGGGTGGCCAGCTGCGGGCGGGTCAGGCCCCGGCCGGTGCGGGCGAGTTCGGTGAACTCGGCCGCGGTGGGCAGGTGTTCGAGCTCCCGGTGCAGGCCGCGCCGCGCCTCGAGGTCGGCGATCATCCGGGCGTGCACGTCGGTCATGATCGCCGCGTCGTGCTCGGCCTCGCGCAGTGCGCGGTTGTGCGCCCGGTTGTTGGCCAGCACGTGTTCGGCGACGTCGTCGGTCATCTCGGCGAGCAGCCGGGACCGGTCGGTGGCCGACAGCGGCCGCCGCTGGGCGGCCACGTCGATCATGATCTTGATGTTGACCTCGTGGTCGGAGCAGTCCACCCCGGCGGCGTTGTCGATGGCGTCGGTGTTGACGTAGCCGCCGCGGCGGGCGAACTCGATGCGGCCGCGCTGGGTCACCCCGAGGTTGCCGCCCTCGACGATCACGCGGGCCCGGACCCGGTCGGCGTCGACGCGGACCGCGTCGTTGACCTTGTCCCCCACCTCGCCGTGCGACTCGTCGGAGGCCTTGATGTAGGTGCCGATGCCGCCGTTGAACAGCACGTCGACCGGGGCGCACAGGATGTGCCGGATGAGCTCGCTGGGCGCGAGGTGCTGCACCGACTCGGGGATGCCCAGCGCGGCGCGCATCTGCGGGCTGACCGGGACGGCCTTGGCGGTGCGCGGCCACACCCCGCCGCCGGCGCTGATCAGCGAGCGGTCGTAGTCGTCCCAGCTCGAGCCGGGCAGCTCGAACAGCCGGCGCCGCTCGGCGCGGGCGGCCGCCACGTCGGGGTTCGGGTCGACGAAGATGTGCCGGTGGTCGAACGCGGCGATCAGCGCGATGCCGGGCCGGGCCAGCATGCCGTTGCCGAACACGTCGCCGCTCATGTCGCCGATGCCGACGACGCGGAACTCGTCGTGGTGGGCGTCGATGCCCAGCGCGGCCAGGTGGAAGTCGCCGCTGACCCAGGCGCCGCGCGCGGTGATGCCCATCGCCTTGTGGTCGTAGCCGGACGACCCGCCGGAGGCGAAGGCGTCGCCGAGCCAGTAGCCGCGGCGCAGCGCCACGTCGTTGGCGACGTCGGAGAACGTCGCGGTGCCCTTGTCGGCGGCCACCACCAGGTACGGGTCGGGGCCGTCGTGGCAGACGATGTCGGCGGTGCGCCCCCGCTGCCGACCGGTCGGGGCGTTGTCCACCACGTCGAGCAGCGCCGAGACGAACTGCCGGTAGCAGCGCAGCCCGCGGGCCCGGTCGGCTCCCCCGTCGCCGCCGGGCGCGGGGTTGACCACGAACACGCCCTTGGCGCCGGCGGGCACGATCATCGAGTTCTTCACCGCCTGCGCCTTGACCAGGCCGAGCACCTCGGTGCGGTAGTCGTCGTGGCGGTCCGACCAGCGCAGCCCGCCGCGCGCCACCAGCCCGAACCGCAGGTGCAGGCCCTCGAATTCCGGTGCGTAGACGAAGATCTCCGACAGCGGCCGGGGCTGTGGCAGCTCGTCGATGGCGCCCGCGTCGAACTTGAACACCAGGTACGGCGCGTCGGCGGTGTACACCTCGGGCGCGAAGGCGTTGGTGCGCACCGTGTTCCCGATCAGGGAGCGGTAGGCGCGCAGGATGCGGTCGGCGTCGATGTGCACCACCCGGTCGATGGCGTCGGCCAGCCGCTGCTGTGCGGCGTCGACGGCGGCGCGGCGGCGCGGGTCGTCGGCGGGGGTGCGCGGGTCGGCGAACCGCGCCTCGAACAGCTCGACGGCCGCACGGGTGGCCTCGGGGTGCTCGACGAGCACCTGCTGCACCCGGTGCAGCCGGTACGGCAGCGCGAGCTGGCGCAGGTAGCGGGCGTAGCCGCGGAGCACGGCGGCCTGCCGCCAGGTCAGCCCGGCGGCGGGGATGAGCACGTTGAAGAAGTCGGGCTCGATGCGGCCGGCCCAGATGGCGTGGAAGGTGTCGGTGATGCGGGCGGCGGTGCCGTCCCAGTCGGCGGCCAGCCCGCGGGCCGCGTCCGGTCCGGCGGCGAGCACGAGATCGTAGATGTGGCAGTCGGTTCCGTCGGCGCGCCGGTGGGTGACGGTGTGCTCGTGCAGCACCTCCAGGTCCATGCCCTGCAGCGCCGGCAGCATCCGGCGCAGCGGCACCGGGTGCACCGCGGCCACCGCGAACCGCAGCCGGCCCTCCTCGTCGGCGGGGGCCAGGTCCACCGCGACGTCGTCCCCGGCCAGCGCGTTCAGCAGCGCCGGTGCGATGCGCACTCCGTCCGGACCGGCCGACCGATCGTCGGCACAAGCGTTGACAGTGACCACAGATCCTCCTTGACCCGGGTTCGGATTACCCATGCACGACGTCGGTGGTCCGCGCGGACCTGCCGACAAGATCAGTCTGACGGCGCCGGTCGCGGCCGTCGCTGTACACGATGTCAACGATCCTGGGCCCGTCGTTACAGTGTGTACATGGCGGTGACGGTGGCCGACGTGCTGGCGATGCCGGCGCTGCGGCAGGGGGCGCCGGAGGTGCTCAGCGACCGCCGGATGCACGAGCCGATCCGCTGGCTGCACGTCGCCGAGGTGGCCGACATGTCCACCCTGCTGCAGGGCGGCGAACTGGTGCTGACCATCGGCACCGGGCTGAAGGCCGATCCGCGCCGGTTCCTGCGCGGCATCGCCGACGCCGGCGCGCTCGGGGTGATCGTGGAGCTGGGCTGGGCGGTCTCGGCGGTGCCGGCCGCCGCGGTGGCCGAGGCCCGGCGGCTGGATCTGGCGCTGGTGGCCCTGCACCGGCCGATCCGGTTCGTCGACGTCACCGAGGCGGTGCACCGGCGCATCGTGGCCGAACAGTTCGACGAGGTCGCCTTCGACCGCCGGCTGCACGAGACGTTCACCGAGCTGAGCATGAAGCGGGCGTCGGCCGAGGCCATCGTCGACGCCGCCGCGGACATGCTGGGCGCGCCGGTGGTGCTCGAGGATCTGGCGCACCAGGCGCTGGTGGTGTCGGTGCGCGGGCCGGCCGCCGCGACGGTGCTGCGCGACTGGGAGCGGCGTTCGCGGCTGTGCACCGACCCCGACGGCGGCCCGGAGGGCTGGGTGGCCACCGCCGTCGGCCCGCGCGGCGAGCAGTGGGGCCGGCTGATCGTGCCGGAGCAGCCGGCCGACCGGGACCGGGCGGTGCGGGTGCTGGAGCGGGCCGCCACCGCGCTGGCGCTGCACCGGATGATGGAGCGCGCCCGCAGCGGCCTGTACCAGCGGGCCCAGTCCGGGCTCATCGAGGACGTGCTGCGGGGCCGCATCACCGACGAGCGGGAGGTCGCGGCGCGGGCGCACGCGCTCGGGCTGCGCCCGGCCGACCGCTACGTCCCGGCGGTGGTGCGGGTGCACACCGACGCCGCGGCCGGCGACCCGGTGCAGGCCCAGCGGCACACCCTGGGACTGGTCGACGCGGTGGCGCACACGGTGCGGGCGGCCGGGCACACCGGGCTGTTCTCGATCCGCGGCGACACCGAGGTGGCGCTGCTGCTGGCGCTGAACCGCCGCTACCACCACGAGGACCGGGCGCTGGCCGCGCTCGGTGACCGGCTGGCCGCGGCGGTGCAGCGGCTCGACGGGGTGGCCGCCGCGGTGCTCGCGGTGGCCGACAGCACCGCCGAGCTCACCGACGCGATCCACGCCCTCGGCGAGGCAGCCCACGTCGCGGAGGTGGCGATCGCCTCCCGGGACCGGCCGCGGCCGTTCTACCGGGCCGCCGACGTGCGGCTGCGCGGGCTGATCGCGCTGTTGCGCGACGACCCGCGGGTGCAGCGGTTCGCCGAGACCGAGCTGCGCACGCTGCTGCGGGCCGCGCCCGACGGCGCCGACCCGTCGGATCTGGAGGTGCTGCGGCAGTATCTGCGGCTGGGCGGCAACAAGGCCGCGCTCGCGGCGCGGCTGCACCTGAGCCGGCCCGCGCTGTACAAGCGGCTGGCCGCGATCGCCGAGCGGATCGGGGTGGACCTCGACGACGCGGAGTCGGCCACCTCGCTGCATGTCGCCCTGATGATCCTGGAGGCCCGACGCGGAGTGGGGGTGCGAGGGTAGGTGAACCCGACCGGGGTGGGCGCGATCCGCTGGGCACCCGACGTGCTGCCCGGGTACGTCCGGCACACCGCCGAACTGGGGCCGGACCCGGACGGCGAGGGCGCCCTGGTGGCCACGGTGGTGCGCCGCGGCCCGGCCGACCCGGCCGCGACGCACGCGGTGCTACTGGTGCACGGCTACACCGACTACTTCTTCAACACCGAACTGGCCGACCACTTCGCCGCGCGTGGATTCGCCTGCTACGCAGTCGATCTGCACAAGTGCGGCCGGTCCCGCCGGGCCGGGCAGACGCCGCACTTCAGCACCGACCTGTCGCGCTACCACGCCGACCTGTCCGCCGCGCTGGCGGTGATCGGGGCCGATTCGCCGCGGGCGCGGGTGCTGGTGTGCGCGCACTCGGCCGGCGGGCTGATCGTCGCGCTGTGGCTGGACGCGCTGCGCCGCCGCGGCGGGCCGGCGCCGCCGCGGATCGGCGGCCTGGTGCTCAACAGCCCGTGGCTGGACCTGCAGGGCCGGGCGGTGCTGCGCTCGCCGCTGTTCACCGCCGCGTTGTGGCTGCTGGCCCGGCTGCGACCGCGGCTGGTGCTGCGCCGGCCCAGCGCGGGCGGCTACGGCCGCACCCTGCACCGAGACTTCGGTGGCGACTTCGACTACGACCTGGCATGGAAGCCGCTGGGCGGGTTCCCGGTGCGCGCCGGCTGGCTGTACGCGATCCGGCGCGGCCAGCTGCGGTTGCAGCGCGGGCTGGACGTGGGGGTGCCCACGCTGCTGCTGCGCTCCGACCGCTCGGTGGCCGAAGTTGCCGACCCGCAACGCATTCAGCGCGGCGACGCGGTGCTCGACGTCACCCAGATCGCCCGCTGGGCCGGGGCGCTGGGCAACCGCACCACGGTGGTGCCGGTGCCCGACGCCAAACACGACGTGTTCCTCTCGCTGCCCGAGCCGCGCCGGATGGCCTACCGTGAACTGGACCGGTGGCTCGACGACTACCTGGCGCTGGGGGGAACATGGCCGACTTCGACCTCGCCGTGATCGGCGCCGGCTCGGGCAACACCATCCCGGACGAGCGGTTCGCCGACTGGCGCATCGCGTTCTGCGAGCAGCGCCTGTTCGGCGGCACCTGCCTGAACGTGGGCTGCATCCCCACGAAGATGTTCGTGCACACCGCCGATGTGGCGCGCACGGTCGCCGACGCGGCCCGGTTCGGCGTCGACGCCGAGCTGCGGCGGGTGCGCTGGGCCGACATCGTGTCGCGCATCTTCGGCCGCATCGACCCGCTGGCCGCGGCCGGGGCGAACTACCGGCGCGCCGCGCCGAACACCGAGGTGTTCGCCGCGCACACCCGCTTCGCCGACCCGCTGCCCGACGGCACCCACCGGCTGCGCACCGTCGACGGCGACGAGTTCACCGCCGAACGGGTGGTGATCGCGGCGGGGTCGCGCCCGATGGTGCCCGAACCGATCGCCTCCGCCGGGGTGCCCTTCCACACCAGCGACACGATCATGCGCATCCCGGAGCTGCCCGAGCGGCTGATCATCGTCGGCGGCGGTGCGGTGGCGTGCGAGTTCGCCCACGTGTTCGGCGCGCTCGGGGTGCGGGTCACGATGCTGATCCGCAGCGGCACCCTGCTGCGCGGTCACGACGACGAGATCGCGACCCGGTTCACCGACCTCGCCGGCCGCCGCTGGGAGATCCACGGCCACACCGAGGTCGCCGGGCTGCGCCGCGACGGCACCGGGGTGGCGGTGACCTGTACCGGCGGCGCGGTGGTGCGCGGTGACGCCCTGCTGGTGGCCACCGGCCGGATCCCGAACGGGGACCTGCTGGACGCCGGGCGGGCGCAGGTCGCCGTCACCGACGGCGGCCGGGTGGTGGTGGACGCCTATCAGCGCACCTCGGCCCGCGGGGTGTTCGCGCTCGGCGACGTGTGCAGCCCCTACCGGCTCAAGCACGTCGCCAACCACGAGGCCCGGGTGGTGCGGCACAACCTGCTGGTGGACTGGGACGACACCGCGGCGATGGTGCCCGCCGACCACCGGTTCGTGCCGGCGGCGGTGTTCACCGACCCGCAGCTCGCCACGGTGGGGCTGACCGAGAACGCCGCCCGCGCGGCCGGGCACCGGGTGCGGGTGAAGGTGCAGGACTACGCCGACGTGGCCTACGGCTGGGCGCTGGAGGACACCACCGGCATCGCCAAGCTGATCGCCGACGCCGACACCGGGCTGCTGCTCGGCGCCCACCTGATGGGGCCGGAGGCCTCGTCGCTGATCCAGCCGCTGGTGCAGGCGATGACCACCGGCCTGCCGGTGCGGGACATGGCACGCGGCCAGTACTGGATCCATCCGGCGTTGCCGGAGGTGGTGGAGAACGCGTTGCTGGCGCTGTGCGGGGAACCGCCGTGGCCGGACCCGAAACGGCACTGAGCCCTCACCCCGACGGGACCGAGAACCCCCACGGCAGCTCGAGCCGGTGCGCGGCGAGCAGGTCCGCGTCGGCGAGGATGTCGGCGATCGGTCCGTCGGCGACCACCACGCCGCCGTCGAGCACCACCGCGCGCTCGCACAGCTGGGCGGCGTACGGCAGGTCGTGGGTGACGATCAGCATGGTCGCGTCCAGGCCGGCCAGGGTCTCGGCCAGCTCCCGCCGGGACACCGGATCGAGGTTGGCCGACGGTTCGTCGAGGACGAGAACGTCGGGCGCACAGGCCAGGACGCCGGCCAAGGCGGCGCGCCGGCGCTGGCCGGCCGACAGGTGGGTGGGGCTGCGGTCGGCGTGTTCGGTCAGCGACACCGCCTTCAGCGCGCGTGCCACCCGGGCGGCGAGTTCCTCCCCGCGCAGCCCGAAGTTGGCCGGGCCGAAGGCGACGTCCTGGGCGACGGTGGGCATGAACAGCTGGTCGTCGGGGTCCTGGAACACCAGCCCGACCCGGCGCCGGATCTCCTGCAGCGTGCTGCGCCGCACCGGGATCCCGCTGATGTGCAGGCTGCCGGCGGTGGCGGTGAGCACGCCGTTGAGGTGCAGCATCAGGGTGGTCTTGCCCGCGCCGTTGGGGCCGAGCACCGCGACCCGCTCCCCGGCCCGCACGGTCAGGTCGACGCCGTTGAGGGCGGCGTGCCCGTCCGGGTAGACGTGGTGCAGGCCCTCGATGCGGATGGCGGCGTCCCGTTCGTCAGCCACCGGTCGGCCCCGTCGTCCAGGCGGCCGCGGCGACCGCCACCGCGGCGACGGCCGGGGTCAGCGCGGCCGCCCACTGCCGGGCGGTGGCCCGCGGCGGTGCCCCGACCGCCGCGAGATCGGGTGCGCGGCCGTCGAATCCGCGGGAGAGCATGGCCGCGTACACCCGCTCGCCGCGTTCGTAGGAGCGCAGGAACAGCGCGCCGATCCCGGCCGCGATGGCCCGGGCCTGGTGCAGCGCGCGGGGTGAGTCGCCGCGGGCGATGCGGGCCGTCCGCATCCGGCCGGCCTCGGCGGTGAGCAGGTCGAGGTAGCGGATCATCAGCACCAGCACCGAGGTCAGCACCGCTGGGACACCGAGCCGGCCCAGCGCCACCGGCAGTTCGGCCGCCGCGGTGGTGGCGGCGACGGTCAGCGCGGCGGCCACCCCGAGCGTGCCCTTGACCACGATCCCCCACGCCGCCCACAGCCCGGCCACCGACAGCTGCAGGCCGGCCACCGCGACCCGCTGGCCGCCCTCGGCGAACGGCAGCAGCACGGCCAGCACGAGGAACGGCGCCTCGATGAGCATCCGGGGCGCGACCCACCGCAGCGGGAGGCGCGCCAGCCACCACACCGTCACCACGATCGCGGCGAACAGCGCGAAGGGCCAGAACATCTCGCGCGGCGTGGCGACCACGGCGAGCACGAACAGCAGCAGCGCGGCGATCTTGACCTCGGCGGGTGCCCGGTGCACCACGGAGTCGCCGTGGCGGTACAGCGGATGTGCGCCGGCGCCCACGGCTCAGCCCGCGCTCGCGGCGGACCGGTCGCGGCGGCCGCGGGCGATCACGAGGAACACCGCGCCGGCGACGCCGACGGTGACCAGCACCCCGACGACCCCGGCGAGCCCGCCGGTGCCGTCCCGGCCGGCGACGGCGTAGTCGGCCAGCGGGGAGCCGGCGAGCCGGTGCTCGGTGGCGTGCCGGGCGATGCAGTCGCCGAGGAGTTCCTCGCCCGCGTCGGTCTCGACCACCTCGCAGCCCCGCAGCGTGGCGGAGTCCAGCCCGTCCGGGCTGGAGCTGGCGCCGTACGAGACGACCCCGGCGATCAGCAGTGTGGCCGCCGCGAACACCACCAGGAACGTCCGGTTGCTCATGCCGCCACCTCCCGCAGGCGCGCCCCGCGCAGCAGGTACACCAGGTCGGGCCGGGCCCGCGCGACCGCGGCCACCGTCGCCGCGGTGATCACGCCCTCGCCGACGCCGATGAGCGCGTGGGTGCCGTACAGGTAGCCGGCCACCGCGCCCAGCGAGCCGCTCCCGGCCCCGCCCATCGCGTACTCGATCACGAATCCGGTTGCCGCGGCGAGGGTTCCGGCGAATCCGGCGAGGAACGCCAACACCGCCAGGCCGGCCGGCCGGCGGGCCGCCGGCATCGGGCGCAGCGCGACCGCGACCGCGTATCCGGCGGCCACCCCGAGCACGGCCATGTTGGTGATGTTGGTGCCGAGCGCGGTCACCCCGCCGTCGGCGAACAGCAGCGCCTGCACCACCAGCACGATGGTCAGGCACAGCACGCCGGTGTACGGGCCGACCAGGATGGCCGCCAGCGCACCGCCGAGCAGATGCCCGCTCACCCCGGGCAGGATCGGGAAGTTGACCATCTGCGCCGCGAAGACGAAGGCCGCGACGAGGCCGGCGAGCGGGACGGTGCGTTCGTCGAGCTCGGATCGCGCCCTGACCGCGGCCACCGCCACCGCGCCGATCGCGATGACACCGAAGAGCAGTGACGCGGGCGCGTTGACGATGCCGTCGCTCATGTGCATCGCCACCGGGTTCACGTCCATGAGCGGAGCGTAGAGCCGACGTTCACATCTGTCTACCTGAACAGATGTTCATGTCGAGGACTCAGTCGTGCCGGGCGCCGATCCAGTGCAGCAGGTCGTGCACGATCCGGTCCTCGAGCCGGTAGCTCACCGTGCGCCCCACCCGGGTGGAACTGACCCAGCCCTGCTGGCGCAGCACCCGCAGCGCTTGGGAGACCGCGTTCTCGCTGCGGCCGAGCGCGGCGGCCAGATCCCCCACGCAGATCCCCGGCGCCCGGTGCAGGCACAGCAGGATCTCCAGCCGGTTGGGGTCGGACAGCAGATCGAAGCGCAGCGTCCACCCCGCGGTGTCGACGTCCTGCAGCGCCGCCGCGGCTCGCTTGACCTGGGACAGGTCGCCTGGCTGGACCACGCCTGGAAATCTAGTCCAGGAAACCGTGCAGCAGGGCCGCGGAGCCCTCCAGATGGGCGCGCATCGCCGCGCCGGCGGCGTCGGCGTCGCCGGCCAGGATGGCCAGCACGATGGCCTCGTGCTGTTCGTCGGAGTGCGCGATGTTACGGGCCAGCTGCGGAATCCGGTCCAGCAGCGCGTTGATCCGCATCCGGTTCTCGGCCACCAGCGGCACCAGCGACGGGGTGCCGGCCGCCTCGGCGATGGCCAGGTGCAGCCGGGAGTCCAGCCGCCGGTAGTCCCGCACCGGCGCGCCGCGCAGCTCGGTCAGCCGCGACCACAGGTTGTCCCGCTCGGCGGCGGTCAGGGCCCGCCCGGCGGCCGTCCGGGCCGCCCCGACCTCGAGGATCTCCCGCAGCCGCAGCGCGTCGTCGAGTTCGGCGTGGCTCACCGGCGGTTCGTCGGCCGGGGGCTGCGGCAGCGCGTCGGCGACGAAGGTGCCCCCGTAGCGGCCGCGCCGGCTGACCAGGTAGCCGGCGTCGGCCAGCGACTTGATCGCCTCCCGCACGGTGTCGCGGCTGACCGCCAGCCGGGCGGCCAGCTCGCGCTCGGGCGGCAGCACGTCGCCGGGTCCGAGCACGCCGAGCCGGATGAGCTGCAGCAGCCGCTGCACGGTGTGCTCGAAGACGTTGCCGGCCCGGCCGGCCCGCAGCAGCGCGGCCGCGGCCGGTTCGGGCCGGGGGGCATCCGGTTCGGCGGCCATGGCTACCCGGCCATTGTCACAGCGGCGTCACGTAGGCCGAACTGATGCCCCCGTCGACGAGGAAGGTCGAGGCGGTGATGAACGAGGCGTCGTCGCTGGCCAGGAACGCCACCGCGGCGGCGAGCTCCTCGGGCTCGGCGAACCGGCCGAGCGGCACGTGCACCAGCCGCCGCGCCGCCCGCTCCGGATCCTTGGCGAACAGTTCCTGCAGCAGCGGGGTGTTCACCGGCCCGGGGCACAGCGCGTTGACCCGGATGCCCTGCCGGGCGTACTGCACGCCGAGCTCGCGCGTCATCGCCAGCACCCCGCCCTTGGAGGCGGTGTAGGAGATCTGGCTGGTGGCCGAGCCCATCACCGCGACGAACGACGCGGTGTTGATGATCGCCCCGGTGCGCCGCGGCGCCATGTGCCGCAGCGCGGCCCGGCAGCACAGGTACACCGACTTGAGGTTGACGTCCTGCACCCGCTGCCAGGCGTCGAGTTCGGTGTGCTCGATGAGGTCGTCCTCCGGCGGGGAGATGCCGGCGTTGTTGAAGGCGATGTCGACCGCACCGTAGGTCTGCACCGCGGTGTCGAACAGCTTCTCCACCGCCTCCCGGTCGGCGACGTCGACCGGCACGAACAGGCCGTCCACCTCCTCGGCGGCCTGCCGGCCGGCGGCCGGGTCGATGTCGCCGATGACGATCGTCGCCCCCTCGGCGCGCAGCCGTCGGGCACTGGCCAGCCCGATGCCGCCGGCGCCGCCGGTGATGACGGCCACCCTGCCGGCCAGGCGCTGCGTGAGATCGATGCGGTCGACGGTCATCGGGCTTCTCCAATCGCGATGAAGACGTTCTTGGTCTCGGTGAACGACAGCGGGGCGTCGGGGCCGAGCTCGCGGCCCAGACCGGACTGCTTGAACCCGCCGAACGGGGCGTTGTAACGCACCGAGGAGTTCGAATTCACCGACAGGTTGCCGGATTCCAGGGCGCGCGACACCCGCACCGCGCGGGACAGGTTCTCGGTCCAGATCGAGCCGGACAGCCCGTAGTGGGTGTCGTTGGCCAGCGCGACGGCGTCGGCCTCGTCCTCGAACGGCAGTACGGTCACCACCGGGCCGAAGATCTCCTCGCGCACGCAGCGGTCGGTGCGCCGCGGCAGCAGCACGGTGGGCGGGAACCAGTAGCCGGGGCCGTCGGGGGCGCTGCCGCGGAAGGCGACCGGGGCGTCGTCGGGCACGTAGGAGGCGACCTTGTCCCGGTGCGGTTTGCTCACCAGCGGGCCCATTTCGGTGTCACGGGCGTTCGGGTCCCCCACCACCACGGCTTTGACGGCCGGTTCGAAGAGCTCCATGAACCGATCGAACACGCTGCGCTGCACCAGGATCCGGCTGCGGGCACAGCAGTCCTGGCCGGCGTTGTCGAACACCCCGTAGGGGGCGGTGGCGGCGGCGCGTTCCAGGTCGGCGTCGGCGAAGACGATGTTGGCGCTCTTGCCGCCGAGTTCCAGGGTGACGCGTTTGACCTGGGCGGCGGCCAGTTCCATCACCCGGGTGCCGGTGGCGGTGGAGCCGGTGAACACCACCTTGCGCACGTCCGGGTGGGTGACCAGCCGTTCCCCGGTCACCGGGCCGCGGCCGGGCAGCACCTGCAGCAGTCCCTCGGGCAGTCCGGCCTCGACGGCGAGTTCGGCCAGCCGCAGCGTGCTCAACGGGGTCCACTCGGCGGGTTTGACGACGACCGCGTTGCCGGCCGCGAGCGCAGGCGCGAAGCCCCAGCCGGCGATCACCATCGGGAAGTTCCAGGGGGTGATGACGCCGACCACCCCGAGCGGCTCGTTGAAGGTGATGTCGATCCCGCCGGCGACCGGGATCTGCTTGCCGGACAACCGTTCCGGGCTCGCCGCGTAGTACAGCAGCACGTCGCGGACGTTGCCGGCCTCCCACTCGGCCTGGTTGATCGGGTGGCCGCAGTTGGCCACCTCCAGCGCGGCGAGCTCGTCGCGGTGCGCCTCGACGACGGCGGCGAAGTCGCGCAGCGCCCCGGCGCGTTCGGCCGGGGCGAGGGCGGCCCAACGGCGTTGCGCCGCCCGCGTGCGGGCCACCGCGTCGTCGACCGCAGCGGCGTCGTGGGCGGGCACCGTGGCCAGCACCTGTTCGGTGGCCGGGTTGATCACCTCGAGCGAGCTCACGCTGTCACGCTTCCTTTCGCGTATTCTCGTGCCGCCGCGACGATTCCGGCGAACAGCCGGGGTTCGGCGAACCGTTCCTCCGGATGCCACTGCACCCCCACCACCCAGTGCCCGCCGTGCCGGGCCGGGTCGAGCTCGAAGGCCTCGACCACCCCGTCGGCGACGGCGGTGCCGGAGACGATCAGCCCGTCGCCGAGCCGGTCGACGGCCTGGTGGTGGTAGCACTCCCCCTCGGTGCGGGCGCCGAGCAGCGCGGCGGTGCGGGTGCCGGGCACGGTGTCCACCGCGGTGGTGGCGTACCGCGCGTCGCCGAGCTGGTGACCGTCGTGGCCGACGGCGTCGGGCAGGTGCTGGTGCAGGGTGCCGCCGAGGACGACGTTGAGCACCTGCGCGCCGCGGCAGATGCCCAGCACCGGCATCCGGCGCGACAGCGCGGCGGTGACGAGCGCGAACTCCCAGTCGTCGCGCAGCGTCGGCGGCGGGTTGGTGCGCGGGTGCGGCGGTTGCCCGTAGCGGGCCGGGTCGATGTCCGGGCCGCCGGTGAGCACGAGTCCGTCGACGCGGTCGAGCACCGCCCGGGTCACCGCCACGTCGACCGGCTGCGGGGGCAGCAGCAGCGCGATGCCGCCGGCGTTGGTGACCGCCCGCAGGTAGGTGGCCTGCAGGAAGCTCGCCGGCACGTCCCACACCCCGGTGCGGGCCTGCTGCAGGTAGGTGGTCACCCCGAGCACCGGCCGCGCCGGCCCGTCAGCACCGCTCAAAGCCGCGTTTCCTCTCCCAGTCGGTCACCGCGGCGTTGAACGCGGCGAGTTCCACCCGGGCGTTGTTGAGGTAGTGCTCGACCACCTCGTCGCCGAACGCCTCGCGGGCCACCCGGGAGGCGGCGAACAACTCGGCCGCCTCGGCCAGCGTGGCGGGCAGCCGCTGCGCGCCGCTCAGGTAGGCATTGCCGGTCATCGGATCGCCCAGTGGCAGTTCGTGTTCGATGCCGTACAGTCCGCCCGCGATCAGCGCCGCCACGGCCAGGTACTGGTTGACGTCCCCGCCCGGGGCGCGGTTCTCCATGCGCAGGCCGTGGCCGTGGCCGACCACCCGCACCGCGCAGGTGCGGTTGTCGAAGCCCCAGGCAACGGCGGTCGGCGCGAAACTGCCGTCGGCGTAGCGCTTGTAGGAGTTGATGTTCGGCGCGTACCAGAGGGTGAGCTCGCGCATGGTGGCCAGCACCCCGGCGACGAAGCTGCGGAACAGCGGGCTCATCCCGTCCGGGGCCTGCGGGTCGGCGCACACCGCGCTCCCGTCCGCACCCCGCAGCGAGATGTGGATGTGGCACGAGTTGCCCTCGCGTTCATTGAATTTCGCCATGAACGTGATGGCCTTGCCGCGCTGGTCGGCGATCTCCTTGGCGCCGTTCTTGTAGATGGTGTGGTTGTCGCAGGTGACCAGGGCCCGGTCGTAGCGGAACGCGATCTCCTGCTGGCCCAGGTTGCATTCGCCCTTCACGCCCTCGCAGTACATACCGGCGCCGTCCATGCCGCGGCGGATGTCGCGCAGCAGCGGTTCCAGCCGGGTCGAGGCGTGGATGGCGTAGTCGACGTTGTAGTCGGTGGCCGGGGTCAGGTCGCGGTAGCCGGCGGCCCAGGCCTCGCGGTAGGTGTTGTCGAACACCAGGAACTCCAGTTCGGTGCCGACGTAGGCCTCCAGGCCGCGTTCGGCGAGCCGGTCGAGCTGGCGGCGCAGGATGGTGCGCGGGGCCACGGCCACCGGGCCGCCGTCGTGCCGGCACAGGTCGGCGATCACCAGCGCGGTGCCGGGCAGCCACGGGATGCGCCGCAGGGTGGTCAGGTCCGGCCGCATCACCATGTCGCCGTAGCCGGTGTCCCAGCTGCTCAGCGCGTAGCCGTCGACGGTGTTCATCTCGACGTCGACGGCCAGCAGGTAGTTGCAGCACTCGGCGCCGTGCGCGGCGACCTCCTCGCAGAACAGCCGCGCCCCGACCCGTTTGCCGGTGAGCCGGCCCTGCATGTCGCAGAACGCCACGATCACCGTGTCGATCTGCCCGGCGGCGACGAGTTCGGCGAGTTCGATCCGCGTCAACATCCCGGGCCGATGGGTCATCGCGGACCTTTCATGACGTGAGGCCGACCATTGGAGTGCCGGTGATCGCCGTTGATCTTCGGAGATTCCGCGTACAAAGGTCGGTGGACCGACCTTTGGGGAATCATTCTGCATTCCGAACCGGCGGCTGCAACCCGAACGGCAGAATCAGCGCCCCGACAACGCCGTTCGCGCTGGTCAGCCGCGTACAGGTTTGGCCGGGCCGCAACGTGGGTAGTGTCGGAACCGTGTGTGGAGCGACCGGTGAGATTCGCCTGGACGGTCGAGCTCCTGACGTGGCAGCGGTGTCGGCGATGGCCGACGCCATGTCCCGGCGGGGTCCTGACAGCGCCGGGGTGTGGTCGCAGGGCAGAGTCGCGCTCGGCCACCGCCGGCTGAAGATCATCGACCTGTCCGAGGCGGGCAGCCAACCGATGGTCGACCCCGAACTCGGGCTGACGGTGTGCTGGAACGGCTGCATCTACAACTACCGCGCCCTGCGCGAGGAGCTCTCCCGGTACGGCTACCGGTTCTTCTCCACCAGCGACACCGAGGTGCTGCTGAAGGCCTACCACCGCTGGGGCGACCGGTTCGTCGACCACCTCAAGGGCATGTTCGCCTTCGCGATCGTCGAACGCGACAGCGGCCGGGTGCTGCTCGGCCGGGACCGGCTGGGCATCAAACCGCTGTATCTGACCGAGGACGCCCACCGGGTCCGGTTCGCCTCGTCGCTGCCGGCGCTGCTGGCCGGCGGCGGGGTGGACACCCGCATCGATCCGGTGGCACTGCACCACTACATGACGTTCCACTCGGTGGTGCCCGCGCCGCTGACCATCCTGCGCGGGGTGCGCAAGGTGCCGCCGGCGTCGCTGGCGGCGATCGAGCCCGACGGCCGCATCACCACGACCACCTACTGGTCGCCGGACTTCGGCCGCCGTGCCGACCGCGCCGACTGGACCGAACGGGACTGGCAGGACGCCGTGCTGGAGGCGCTGCGGGTGGCGGTGCGCCGCCGGCTGGTGGCCGACGTGCCGGTGGGCTGCCTGCTGTCCGGCGGGGTGGACTCCAGCCTCATCGTCGGCCTGCTCGCCGAGGAGGGCCAGCACGGGCTGCAGACGTTCTCGATCGGGTTCGAGTCGGTCGGCGGGGTGGCCGGCGACGAGTTCCGCTACTCCGATCTGGTCGCCGCGCGGTTCGGCACCGACCACCATCAGATCCGCATCGACACCGACCGCATGCTGCCCGCGCTCGACGGTGCGGTCGGGGCGATGAGCGAACCCATGGTCAGCCATGACTGCGTGGCGTTCTACCTGCTCAGCGAGGAGGTCGCCCGGCACGTCAAGGTGGTGCAGTCCGGCCAGGGCGCCGACGAGGTGTTCGCCGGCTACCACTGGTATCCGCCGATGGCCGCGCCGGAGGCGGCCGATGTCGACGGATCGGTGGCGTCCTATCGGGCGGCGTTCTTCGACCGCGACACCGCCGGGGTGGCCGAGCTGGTCAGCCCGGAGTACCTGGCCGAGGGCGACCCGAGCGAGGCGTTCGTCGCCGCCCATTTCGCGGCCGCCGGCGCCGACACCGGGGTGGACCGGGCGCTGCGGCTGGACACCACGGTGATGCTCGTCGACGACCCGGTGAAGCGGGTGGACAACATGACCATGGCCTGGGGGCTGGAGGGCCGGGTGCCGTTCCTGGACCACGACCTGGTGGAGCTGGCCGCCGGCTGCCCGCCGGCGCTCAAGACCGCCCAGGGCGGCAAGGGCGTGCTCAAGGAGGCCGCCCGGCGGGTGATCCCGGCCGAGGTCATCGACCGGCCGAAGGGCTACTTCCCGGTGCCGGCGCTGACCCACCTGCAGGGGCCGTATCTGGACCTGGTGCGCGACGCGCTGTACGCACCGCAGGCCAAGGAGCGCGGCCTGTTCCGGCCGGAGGCGGTGGACCGGCTGCTGGCCGGTCCGAACGAGAAGCTGACGCCGTTGCGCGGCAACGAACTGTGGCAGATCGCGCTGCTGGAGCTGTGGCTGCAGCGGCACGGGATCGGGGGTGCCGCGGCATGACCGCCGACGTCGACCGGCCGACCGAACACGGGACCGAGCCCACCGAGGCGATCACCCTGAGCCTGCACGACGCGTCCCCACCGGAGCTGGTGGACGCCATGGCCGACGATGTGGTGCTCGAACTCGGTTGGGGCAGGCTGATCTTCGGCCAGACCTTCGCCGACCCGGAGCACCTGGCCGAGGTGCTGCGCCGGGAACGGCCGGGCCGGCGCGACATCTGCATCTACGCCCGCGAGTCGCACGTGCTGGTGTCGCTGGCGCCGGCCGAGCTGTTCATCGACCCCAGCCACACCTACCGGCTGCGGTTCACCGACCAGCCGGACGCCCCGCCCCGGCCGACGCCGGGGATCACGGTGCGCCCGCCGTGCAGCCCGGACGAGGCCGACCAGATGAACCGCACCTACGTGCGGTGCGGGATGGTTCCCGCGCCGGTGGAGGTCATCTGGGACAACCACCGTCATGTCGACGCGGTCGACTACCTGGTGGCGGTCCGCGACGAGGACGGCAGCGTGGTGGGCGCCGTCACCGGGGTGGACCACGTGCGCCTGTTCGACGATCCCGAGCAGGGCTCGAGCCTGTGGACGCTGGCGGTCGACCCGGCCGCCGGGCTGCCCGGCGTCGGTGCGGCGCTGACCCGCGCACTGGCCGACATCTTCCGCCGCCGCGGCCGCCGGTACATGGACCTCTCGGTGGCCCACGACAACGTCGCGGCGATCGGCCTCTACGAGAAGCTCGGCTTCACCCGGGTGCCGGTGCTGGCGATCAAACGCAAGAACGCGATCAACGAGCCGCTGTTCACCCACCCGCCGGAGACGGTGGACGACCTCAACCCGTACGCGCGGATCATCGCCGACGAGGCGATGCGGCGCGGCATCCGGGTCGAGGTGCTCGATGCCGAGACCGGCGAGATGCGGCTGTCGCACGGCGGGCGCAGCGTGGTGACGCGGGAGTCGTTGTCGGAGTTGACCTCGGCCGTGGCGATGAGCCGCTGCGACGACAAGCGGCTGACCCGCCGGATCGTGTCGGAGGCCGGGCTCCGGGTGCCCCGGGGCCGGTTGGCGACGTTCGACGCCGCCGATCACGAATTCCTGGACGAGGTGGGCGAAGTCGTGGTCAAGCCGACCCGCGGCGAGCAGGGCAAGGGCATCACCGTCGGGGTGGACTCGCACGCCGAACTCGACGCCGCGCTGCAGCGGGCCAGCCACCACTATCCCGAGGTGCTCGTCGAACAGTGTTGTGCGGGTGACGATCTGCGGCTGGTGGTGATCGACGGCAAGGTGGTCGCCGCGGCGGTGCGGATGCCGCCGGAGGTGATCGGCACCGGCCGGCACTCCGTCGCCGAACTGATCGAGGCACAGAGCCGCCGCCGCGCCGCGGCGACCGGCGGCGAATCGCGCATCCCGCTCGACGAAATCACCGAGGCCACGGTGCGGGAGGCCGGGTTCACCCTCGACGACGTGCTGCCCGAGGGCCGGCGGCTGCGGGTGCGCCGTACCGCGAACCTGCACCAGGGCGGCACCATCCACGACGTGACCGCAACGGTGCATCCCGAACTGTGCCGCGTGGCGGTGGCCGCGGCCGAGGCGATCGGCATCCCGGTGACCGGCATCGACCTGCTGGTGCCCGACGTGTCCGGGGACGAGTACGTCTTCATCGAGGCCAACGAGCGGCCGGGCCTGGCCAACCACGAACCCCAGCCCACCGCTGCGGCGTTCATCGACTTCCTGTTCCCGGGACAGCCCGGTCTCCCCCAGCCCTGGCAGCCCACGCAGGCACCGGAGTAGGCCCCGCGCGCCGGCTGAGTTGTCGGTGGCGCCGGTTAGTATCGAACATGTGTTCGATCGGTTGTTCGAGGCGTTGGCGTTGCCGGACTGGGGTGGGTTCAGTGATGCCGAGCTGGTCGAGCGGGTGGCGGCCTGTGAACGGCTGGCCGCGCGGGTGGCGGCGCATCAGGCGGGGGCGGCCGGGGAGTTGGCCCAGCGGCGCACCGGTGAGCTGGACACACCGCAGGCGCGGTGGCACACCGACGCGTGGGCGGCCACGGCGGCGGAGTTGTCGGTGGCGATGGGGGTGGGGCAGCGGCGGGCGTCGCGGTGGATGCATATCGGTATCGCGCTGCGGGAGCGGCTGCCCAGGATCGCGGGGCTGCTCGCCGACGGGCGGATCTCGCCGGAGACCGCGGCGGTGATCTGCTGGGCGACCCGGTTGCTCGTCGACACCGACATCCTGGCGGCGGTGGACGCCGAACTGGCCGGGTATGCCGCACGGTTCGGCACGCTGTCGGTCGAGCAGCTCAAACGCCGCATCGGCGAGGTCGTGGCGCGTCACGACCCGGATGCCTGCCAGTCCTGGCGGCAGCAGGCGCGTGGCCGGATGGCGCGGTTCCGGTTCTTCCGTGACGGCTCCGGCCTGGCCGGCGTGTACTCCATCATGTGGGCCACCGATGCCCAGGCGTTGCAGCGCCGCACCGAGACCGTCGCCGGCACCGTCTGCCCGGACGATCCGCGCACGGTTGAGCAGCGCCGCGCCGACGCCCTCGGCGCGATCGGCGCCGGCCGCAATGCGCTGGCGTGTGCCTGCCAGGACCCGCACTGCCCCGCCAAAACCAACCCGGCAGCCCGCTGCACCAACGTCACCATCACCGTCGTCGCCGAACCCGCCACCGTCACCACACCACGCCAACGGCGCATCCACGGCAAGAAGCCGGGAGAGGCGGGCGCGGGCGACGGTGACGCCGTGACCGTGCCGCCGGCCGAACCGGCCGCCGGCGTGCCGCCGGCCGATCCCGAAACCACACCGCCCCACCCCGAAAACCCCGAACCCCACCCCGCCGTTGTGCCGTCGCCCCACACGGCTCCGGCGCGGGC